>ERZ1292644.587-Hain-H14-01um-R2-587-length-23644-cov-7_pt2 | contig 21291 bp, 47 predicted proteins | sample MGYA00564402_ERZ1292644 | MGnify/ENA primary metagenome ERZ1292644 (study PRJEB36523, sample SAMEA6512644) | groundwater metagenome | collected 2019-01-09 | study: AquaDiva: Metagenomics assemblies of 32 groundwater samples
ATCCCCGCCCGCAACTCCGTCAGGGCCTCACCCGCCTGGGTATGCAGGCGCATGAGTAACGTCCAGAGTCTGTCCGTTGCCGCAGGCGTCGCCCGGGGGCGTGCCTTCGCCTGGGCCTGGGGCCTCGGCCCATTCGTCGCGACAGGGGCTGGTGCAGGTTGAGGCGTGTTTGGGGTCGGCGAGTAGCCATAGATGCCGTCCCAGCGGCGGGCTTCTAGGTCTGGTGCAGGTTGAGGCGCTTCTGGGGCCGGCGTGCGCTTGTGGCGCCCTCGCGGTGTCCGCCAGGTCTTCTGCCGTTTGAGCAACGCGACGCTGGGCTCCTCCACCCACCACCGTTCGTACTGCCCGACTTTCGGCGCGCGATATCCCTGCAGGCGCCCATCGCGGAGGAGCTTGATCACCGTCCACGGCGTACACCCGAGGCGCTCGGCGGCCTGCGCCGCACTCAGATAGCCCTCGGGGGGTGTAACGGGCTTGGGGCCTTTACGGTGCTCAACGCCTTTTGGCATCATAGATTCTCCCCCTGTGCGGCTTGTTGCCGCCGCGCGTCCCGCCGACGCGCCTTCGCGGCCCGGTCGCAGGCCCCGCATTTCGCGTTCGGCTTGGCCCGCACGTGGCCATGTACGCAGTACCCCGGCGGGGCGGCAGGCACCCGGGGGCGTTTCGGACGTAGCGTGGGCCCGGGTTTGGGCAACTTCAACGCCTTGGCCTCCGGAGCCGGAGTGGGGGCATCCCCCTCATCCATGGGGGCGAGCTCCTCGGCGCAAAAGACCTCCCGCTCACCGTTGGCAAATTCCAGGAGCAGCAGCGTCCTTTGGCCCCGTGCGGCATTCCCCACGCTCACGCGCACGACGGTGCCCATATGGCCGACGTAGTGCCGCGCGGCGGGGTCTGAGGAAGCGACGACGCGGGCGTGGGTGGGGGGCATGCTACGGCTCCTCGTCCGTGGGCCCCGGGATCCCCCGTCGCGCCTCGTGCTCAGCGAACTGGCTACGCGCGGCTTCCGCGGCGGCGATCTGCTCCAGCGCCACATTGGTTGCACGTGGACGCTTCGGATCTGGGTATCCCCCTCCCAGGTCTTCGATGAAGCGGCGTTCCCGCTGCCACCGGGCGGCATCGGCAATGGCCGCGCTTGCCTGGCCTGGGGGCACGGAGGGCATCTCCGGCAGGATGACGGGTCGTTCCAGCCATGCCTGGAGCGCCGCGAGCGTGGTGAAGACCGGAAGCATCCGTTGCCGTGCAAAGGCGACCTCTGCCCGGCTGCCCGACGACGCTTCCCACCCGGGCACAAGGAGCACGGCGTCCACCCGCGCCAGAATCGCCAAGTAGCCCGCGAGCCATACCGCATCAGGCGCTTCTCCCTGGAAAAAGCGGGTATTGGTGTGCGGACAAATACACGCGGCCCCCAACTTCCACACCTCCAGCGCCAGCGCTTCAGCCCGCCGGATATGCTGCTCGATCTGCCACGAGGTCGGTGCCCGGAATGGGCCAATGATGCCAATGATCTGCATGGTGCCTCCTCCTGAACCCCACGCTCGGCGGCGTCGTGCTGCGGGTCATGGCTCTCCCTCATGAGCGACCATCGGAAACGGCAACGGCCGCTGGCGCTCTTCCGGAGTCATTGGCCTGGAATCGATCACCTCGACGGTATCGAGGCGGACCAGCTCTATGGTCCCATTGTCGTCATTGCGAACCGTTTCGCACGGCACCTCGCGGGGTTCCTTGCCCTCGGTGACGATGTGCGCCAGGCGCCGACTCTCGCCCTTGAGGGCGTCAATCCGATCCTTGTAGTCCCGCATCGCCTCCTTGCGGGCTTCGTCCACGTCTTCCAGCTCCTGGAGTTTCCGGGAGAGATCCTGGCCCTTCAGGCGGATCTCATCATTGGACAACTGCACGGGTAGCTTTTTGGTCAGCATGCTGATCTCCTCTCTGCTGCCTCGATCGGAAGTGGTTGTTGATTCGGGTCCTGGGTGCCAGTCAGCCCCTGCCACCACTGTGGCCCCAGCGGTGTGACCGTGGCCAGCACCCACGTCGTCTTCGGCTGCTGGATGACGAGCACGTCTGACGATGCCATGGGCCGCTGACATACCGGCGACTCAAACCAAAACCTGAGCCGAGGCGGCTCTTGAAAGAGCGCCAGCGTCTCAGACGGACCCAGGATTTTTCGCGCCGCCTTGCGCAGTGTCCGGCCACTCATCGTCGCCGTGTCGATGATCAGGGTCGGCCAGAGCACTAGGGGCACACGCTGGCGCTTGTAGGGCAACCAGGGGATGCCTAGCAGGTGGCTCGCGTACACGGATGCGAGGGCGCCCGAGCGCCCGGGCCCCATGACGGATCCGAATTGCCCCACGGCGTGGCGGAGGACCGCGACCAAGCGGTCGTAGAATTCGTCCGGCTGCACGATTCGGCTCACGAGGCTCCCTCCCCCTGCTCACACCAGCCTGGCGCCACCACCATCCTCGGCGGCATGCAGCGTGTCCTCGGCCATGCCAACGGCCTGCTCCGTCGTCAGCGCCCGGCCCGCATAGCCGACCTGCGGCGCGCCATCCGGCGTCAGCGTGATCTGCGGCACATCCCGCGTGGAGATGAACAGGTTTGAATCCTTCTCATCTCGCAACTGCCGAAGTGCCTCCATCGTCTTCGCGTCGGCCTTCACCGTGGCCTTGGGCTTTCGTTCGACCCGCTTGGCGAGCACGTGGGTGGACACGCCGCCGCGTCCGAGAAACACGATCCCTGCGGATGTGATCATCAACTGCCCAGACATCCCCCCAGGTTGCTGGAGGCGTTCCATCAAGACCTCGTCAAGCTGCGTCAACTGGAACCCTTGCATCGTGTCGTCCCTTTCAAAAGGGGTAGTTGCTTGACTCCAGTGCAGCACTCACGGCTGCCTCGAGACGCGCCTTGCCGCTGCCAGGCTCAGGGTCCTCGGGTTCGAGCGGTGGGAGCCAGTCCCACTCGCCGAAGAGCGGTGGCTCCGGCGGCGGTGCGGTCGCGCCATGTGCTGCCAAATACGCCTGTGCGGCCACCACGCGCTCATCCCAGACCCGCAGGGCCTGCCCCTGCTCAATCGCGGCGCAGAGATCATCTAGACTGTCCTCGATCGTGGTATCGTCGTTAGCCATGCCAGATCCTCCTCTCGCTACGGGATCAGCCCGCGGGCCCGGGCCTGGGCGAGCTGCGCTTCGCGCTGGCTTCGCGCCACGGCGAGCGCGTCATCGGTCGGCGACACTTCGTCAGCCTGGGGTTCCTCGGAGACCATGTGGCGCGGTAAGGCATTCCGGATCGTCTTTGCCCACAGCCCTGGCTTCAGCCGGCTGAGGATCTTGTCCAGCTCCTCCCGTGTGGGGATCTCCCCATCGCCTGGGGCCGGACGCGGCTGCTGGTAGGGTTTCGGCCCGTCCGCTCGCCCATGCAGCCGCTCCCATATGAGCTGGGGGTCCTCGTTCCACTGGCAACCTGGGTATTGCCGCCCCACCTGGAGCAGCCAGGGTAAGAGGGCCTCGAACGATTGCAGCTCTAGCCGGTGCTGGCCATGGCTCTCAAAGTAATGCAGCGTGCAGAACCACATGCCGCCCTTCCCGTCGCCATAGCCCATCGTCCCCAGCATCTGACAGCGGCGGGGTGTGTCCTTGGCCCAGTGGCACCGCTGGGGATGTGACTCCTCACGGGGAGTTCTGGGCTGGTAGGGATAGTCGCTATCCAAATCTTTACGCCTGGAGTCTCTGCTGGCCATCGATCACCCCCTGCACCTCGATCATCTCGCCGACCTCGTCTTTGGATAAGAACCACGGGGGGCGTCCTCGCTGAATGCCCAGCGGGGGCGGTGCGGCAGCAATAGCTCCATAATTATCCAGGGCGGGAAATATTCGGGCTGAGACGCACGATTGCCGTCCTTGGGCGAGGTGGTAGGCGTGGATAAAGGCCCAGTGCAGGGCTTCCTCCTCCTTCAGCCACTGCTGCCGCACCTCCCGTTCTGCGCGTATGCTCTCTTGTTTCGCACGGGCTGCTGCCTCGTGATAGCGTTCCGAAATGGCCTCAATCCGGCGGCAGGCGTCAACCCAATCGCCGGCAAAGATTGAGATAGCTTCGGCGAACGCCGGTTCGTAGCAGGCGAGGGGGAATTCTGGGCCGTAATCCCGGACGATCTCCTGGAGCTGCGTCCAGGCTTGTTCGGCTTCATCCTTCCGGGGGCCTTCGATCAACTCGATCAACTCGGCTGGCTTTGGGAAGAATGTCTGCTCACGCATGGCGCGTTTGAGCGCGATTTCCACGATGGGCCAAGCATAGTCAGCCAGGATCTCGAAATAGGCCGTGCATCGTGCGGTAGATAGCTTCGCGTCGAAGACTTCCCCGAGGATCGTAATAGCCTCGAAGAATCTTGTGGTGTCTTGCTCATGCATCTATGGCTCCTTTCTTGGCAAATCGCTCTCGTATGATGTGTTCCGCCTCTTGGGCCGTTGCGAGATTATACCGGGCGGTGTCGCTTAACAGTGCCTTGCCCTGGTGTGTATCGGGCATCTCGATCGTGTGGATGTCCTCCCAACCCTTCGCGCGTAGCCAGGTGGCTGGGTACGGGATAAAGTTCCCTTCTTCCTTCAGCCAATCCCGGCTGGCCCGCGCGCTTTCGATGGCTAAGAGGATTCGTGTTTGAAGCTCGGCATCCGGTGCCACAGTCTTCCAGGCTTTTTCCGCATCGCCTTTTTTGATCTTCCGGGGATAGGCACGCCAAAAAGCGTCGAAGCCGTTCATCCGACTCTCCCGACCCACGGAGGGGGGAGGGGGGGTAGTAGTCTTTGTCTTTGGTTCAGTCTCTGCTGACGGTTCAACTGACGGTTCCGCGCGCGGGTCCTTATTATGTGAGATGCCTGAAATGTCATGGGTACCCATGACATTTTGTCGTGGGTGAGATGCCGAAATGTCGTGGGTGGACATTTTGTCTATAGTCGTGGTGTCTACAGTGGACATTTTGTCTATAGACATTTTGTCGTGGGTGGACATTTTGTCCAGTCTGGCTTTTTGGAAGGGTGGTTTGACTTTTCCAGCTTGTAAATCCAGACGATAGGACTTGACCCCGCGCCACCCTGAGCGAAGACTATCAGAATCAAGAATTTTTGCGTCAAGGAGTTGATCGATAATCCGTTGGATTTGTCGAACGGAATAGCTGGTTTTCCATGCCAGCAATCGCAGGCTTGGGTAGATGTGTGCACCCTCGTGATCAGCATGATCCGCCATGGCCAGGAGCACAAGCCGCTGGCTATGGGGGAGGTCGAGTTCCCAGACACGGGCGGTAGCTTTGACGCTCATAGACCTCTTAGGCCCTTGGCGCGCTGCCGGGCCAGCCGGGCGTCATTGGGGCGGTAGTCGGCCACTACCTGCGCGGCGACGATGCGATGCTTGCGGAGCAGCCGATGAATCGTGGCGTGACTGACACCCAGTAAGAGCGCGGCTGCGCTGATGCAGCCGTGCGTCTGATTGAGTGCGCGGACAATCGTGTAACGGGTGGCCTCCTCAACGGCCTCGGCCAGGGTTTGGATGACGGGCTCTACAGGCTCTATCAGGGCAAATGGCATCAGTCTTTCCTTCTTTGGAAACAGGGTAGCCGCTGGCCCTGTCGGTACGGCATGCGTGAGTTGGGCACCGCTGCTAGGCGTACTTCGGGTGCGATTGTGGGTCTGGCATGACTTTCGCGCGTGCCACGGTGTGCAGGGCCACCACGCGCGACCAGGCGGCCATCATGTGCACGCGCGCGACACCGACCTCCCACGCGCTGGCCCGGACACGGAAATGATCGTCCAGCACGCAGTGGTATGCCTGCTCAGCGCGCTCTGCGGCGTTGATCGCGGAGGCCAAGTCGGAGGACTCGACGCGCAGCGGGCCCGGGCCGCCACCCTTGTGGGCGCGATGTTCAGCTTTCCACTGGTCAAGCATGTCAAGCATGCGTTTCTCCTCTCAGGTTGACCTCCGGCACCAGGGCCATGTAGGATGCGCGCAGTCTGCCCCCGCAGCGTTGCGCGAACGTCGGCTCTGGCGCCGGAGGTGAAAGAAAGATCTCCCTCCGATGACCCGCACGGAGACCCGCACGGGGGAGATACTACGCCGCGTCGGGGGACTTCACGGTCCCATTGCCGTTGGGTCCGTCATCGCCACCATTCACGCCATGCGCCTTGGCTTCTTGCCGGAGTAGCACTTCGAGAAACCCGGACCATGACTGGCCTTGCATCCGTGCCAGGGTGTCCAGAAGTGCTCTCGCGTGCGTCGTGAGGGTCAAATTGGTTTTTGTTTTCATGCCCCCATTCTACGCCTTACTTACGCCCTGTCAAGCAAAAAATGTCTCCGGGCGTTTCAGCCGTGCCAATTCTGCCCGTAGCTCCACAAGATGCCCGTCACACATGCCGTGGCTGATCCGGGGGTTGTCGAACGGCGCTTGCTCGCCCAGGTCCCCCGGTAGGCCCTTCTGAACGCACCACGCACACAAAATTTTCATCGTATGCCTCCGACAGGATTGACGTAGAGCGCTTCTTGCAACCCATGCTCGACGATCACCGCGATTCGCGTGGGGTCAGTGCTGATCCGGGTCTGCTCCCGCAGGAGCCAGGCATGATAGGTGATCATGTCGGTGGTGGCGACGGGCCACCGATACTGCAGGCGCATGAGCGATGCGGGCAGCTCGAAGACCGTGAGTTGCATGAGTCCCCCGAGGTGGGCTTGCAGTGTGGTCATGTGTTACCGTCCTTTCTGTTTGGCCTGGGGCGTAGGCGCCGCCAAGCTGAGGCAAAATGCCTCGATCACCGCGGTCGTACTCGTGCCCTGGCGACGGGCGGCGGCATCAAGGGCGGTTTTGGCCGCCTCCGTGATCCGCACAGAGAGCGACACTTTGGCCAGAGCTTTGGGCATGGCTTCCTCCTCCTGCCCCCGCGTGGGGCTTTGCCTCGGCCTTGGCACGCGCGACGTACTGCTCGCACGTGGGCGCATCGACCATTCGATTGTTCTGCATGGCCTCCAGCTCCGCGCGAATGAGAGGGAGGTCCGCGTCCCGGTACACAATGGCGTCCCACAGCCGCCCTCCGGATGAATCAAAACCGTGCTGGGCGACCAAGAACCGCCGCCCCACGAGTGCCATCCCCCAGGCTTCCATCGTTGCTCCTCCTTCCCCCGCGTGGGGCTCTACTCCTCGATCTCCAGTCAGAATCGTCTCCCCTCCTGATAGGCGATTCTGCCTGACCCAGTACCCGCAATGGGTACGGGCATCCAGAAACAGGCATCCCTCTGCATCGTCGAGGATGCGGCCGGGGGCATCCTCTGCAAGGCCGTCACTCATTGATGGCCCCGGATTCGTACCGGGGATGGCCTGCTCGAAACACCCCTGGCACACGACCTGGTCAGCCAGCGCCTGGTCTTTGCCGCACCACGCACACCACGACGCTTGCATGGGGTTCATGTCTCTCCTCTCTGCGGGTCAAGGGCGGCCGCGGGCACGCACACCCCGGCCTGGAACGGCCCACGGGCGGTGTTTAGGCTCTGGCAATCTTGGTCGGCGTTCCACGGAGGAGGCTTTTCTCCGCTTGCGCCGAGTACCAGGCGCGGCGTTCGAGATGGCGCCGGATGACATCCTCGAGCCATCCCGGCCCGACTACATGCCAGGGCAGCAGGGCCACGATCTCCCCGGCTTCGGTCATGACGGCCCGGAGGTCACTTTGTAGCCATGGGATTTTCTCGATCGAGAGACTCGCATCCCATGGCGCCCAAAAATCTTCGCTCCCGATGGCAAGCGGGGGCGTGACCCGAAACACCTGTGGACTGACTTCTATCGTCCGCCTGCAGAGCTCTGGAACGCAGGCAGAGTGAACCTGGAGGGTGATGCGGTTGATTTGTGTCATGTTCTGCTCCTTTGCCCCCGCGCGGTGGGCGCTGGGGGTTAGGCGGCGCGAAGCGTTTCGCGCACTTCGCGTAAGATGGTCTGAACGTCTGGGAAGATCCCCGCGTCTGTGCCGTACTCGCGGACGAGGCGCTGCACTTCCAGCGCCTTGGCTTCGTCGCGGCACGCCACGTCGGCGTGATCGAGGATCAACTTCGCTTCGTGATCAGTTAACATGATCGTCTCCTTCTGCCCCCGGGTGGGGGGCTGTAGAACCCTATACATGGACCAGAAACCACCGAAGGCTAGCGCCCTCCGGCAGTTTTGCCGCGCCTGGCTCTAATCGTGGCCCATTGTACTGGGCCACGAGGATCGAATCATATGGGGCCAGGCTCAGGCTGATTCGATGCATCGGCACTGGGCAGCCCAGGAGCGCGGAAATCAAATCTGCCGTGTCCTGGTGCCCTACGTTGGACACCCAACCCGGCTCAGCTGCCCACGCCTGGGCATCCGCGAGCGACAGGCGATTGACCCGTAACGTCACCCAGTCGCCGGCCTCGGCGAAATCTAACATCCCCAATGATAGTGCGTTGCCGATATATCGCATTATGCTCCTTCTGCCCCCGGGTGGGGGCGCTGGGGGGGTTACTCAGTGGTCGCCTCCATCAGGCGCTTTAGGATGTCCAGGGCCACGATGGGCTGCAGCGATTTCGAGTGCAGTTGCACCGTGCCTGCGTATTCCACGGTGACTTTCCCCACGGGGGTGTACAGGGTGGCGCTACGACTCGCCTCGTACCGGATCTGGTCCAGGGGCAGGCCCACGACCTGCGCGCACACCTCCGCCGTATACCGTACCCGCGCCTCGGCCTGGCGCAGGCTGATGAGCTGCGCCTGGGCTTCTTCCCAGCAGGGCAAGTAGGCGGGGAGAAACCGCCTCGTAATCTCCTTGGCCAGATTCGCCGGCGGTCGATCCGCGGCCAGCCGAATCCTGGGGCGATCCCGGTAATTGCTGACGTCGATGGGGTAGCGCCCGGAGACCTCCACGAGCCCAGGCTGATTCCAGATCCACGCCAGGGCTATCCCCGCCCCGTCAGCCCGGCCCAGGTACACGTTGCGTGTGTGTAAGATGTCGGTCCCTGGACTGGGGATCTCCGCGGTCCAGCCGGGTAGGTGGTTGGCGATCGAGGCCGCCAGGATGCACAGCTTGTCAAAGTAGGGGCGATCATCCATGTCTCATCTCCCTCGGTGTGAGAGCGGCCCGGGGTGACCCCGGGCCTGGGGTTACTTGTTGTGGCGCCACTCGTACTTCCCCGCCTTGACCAGGGCGGCGTGGGCCACGAGCAGTAAGGGCTGCCAGCGGGCAGTGGGGGGGCCCTCCAGCGTGGCCGCGAAGGCCAGCGCTTCGAGCGCCTTATACAACTCCGGGGCGGCCGCGATGAGGCGGGCATCTGCCTCACGCTGGGCGAGCGGCCGCGGCGTCTGATTGCGGTGGTGGTCTGCATAGGCCACGGTCTCATGATCCATGGTTCCGATCCAGATGCCGTCCGCGATCCACGGCCCTGGGGTATGCTGCATGGGTTCACCTCCCACTGGGTCATACGGGGCGGAAGTCTACCCGACTTTTCCCCCACGCTCCGCCTGTCGATGCGATGATGATATAGATCGCTCTCGGAGCATGGGTCATCCCCCGAGTGTAAAAGCGACTGTCCGTCCGTCGGCCACTATGCACGATTTCGATTTGCTGCACCTCTGCCCACACCGCGAAGATCCTGCGGGCTTGGGCTCGCCAATAGCGATCTGAGTGATTGGTGGTGGGTGCATCAAGGCGCACGTCACCTCTACGGTACAGAGTGCTCATGTCCTACCTCCCTCGATTACACAACAATTCTGCGGCCAGCCAGGCCAGCGGCTTGCTGCGCACGTTGCGACTGGCGACGCTGCGGCCGTTCACGATGAGCACGACCAGCCAGCGGCGCCCACGGGGACGCAGTTCGACGTAGCGCGAGACTTTACGGGGGTGTTGCTGGGAAGAGACCCGCGTCAGTGGCATGGTTACGCCCTCCCCTGCGCCATGTCCATGATACAGGCGCGGTCGTAGCTCACGGTGAGGAATAATCCCATCCCGCCGACGCTGGCCAGGCTTTTGTTATGCTCGGCTCTCACTCGCTTGAGATGCCGGCCGCAGAGCAAGACCCCCATGGTGCGCCAGGTGCCGCGATGGGAGCACGCAGGCACCTCACACCTTGCCATGGCCGCGAGCTGTGCGGTGCGCTGCTGCGCCGAATCGCGGTTATGCTGGGCGATGCAGTCGCCACACAGGGCTACGCCTTCGGCTCCGCCACACCTCCAGGGCGGTTGCGGCTGCACGTAATAGCCCCGGTCTATCTTGCCGCAATCGCGGCAGGTGTACATGGCGGATAACGGATGCTCGGTGTAAAACGCTTCCTCGCGCTTCGTCAGGCTAGGCATCGTCGTGTCCTTTCGAGGGAGCCAGGTCGCCCGGGCCCCGGGTGTGGGTTAGCGATAGTGGTAGCCTACCGCGACGGCCGGCTTGGGCTGTGCAGTCTGCGCGGCGGCCAAGGCGAGCCGTTCATCCCGCATGGCCTGAAAGATGATGCACAGGCATGGCCGACAAGGCATCCCATACCGCGCGCGTTTGAGTGCTGGCGTCAAGCGCTTCGGCGACTTGCAGACTCGGCAGGGCTTGTGATTCGCTTTACTCAGCGTCGGCATAGGTCACCTCCTGCGAGTGTATGTCCTCGGTCTGCTCGATTGAAAACACCGTGCCCACCAGAAACCGCAACCGTGTCGGCTTCGCCTCACCTTCCCCGTCGATCTCACTGGGCTGTGGCGTATCGGCGTCCGGCTCCCCGGTGCCGATGGGGACCCATATCATGTGTCCGTGCTCGCCCTTCTTCACGCTACGCCCCTGGGCTTTCCACTGGCGGAAGCCCCCGACGATCGTTGCATCGGGGCATTGCAGGGCGAGAAGCATTTGATTGCCCAGGCTGAGCGTGTGCCCCTCGCAGGTGGCGAGGACGCCCTTGCTGGCGAGCAACGCCCGCTGCCCGGCGTCCATCCCGGCGATCTGCTTGACGATGGCGCGGAAGTGTTCGCGCCGTGCCTGTGCCGCCTCTTTCTGTGCTGGTGTGACGTGGGACTTTCTGGTAGACTTCACGCTGACTGGCATGTTCGGACCCTCCACGGGAAGATGTGTCGGTTATGCCCCGGTCAGCCTACACTGGCCGGGGCTTCGTCGTTAACGATTGGCCTGCGCGAGGTGCGTATCGTAGTCTGGCAGGCGCCGAAACGCGAATGCATATGTGCCCTCGCCGATGCGAGTGACCTCCTCACATTCCCCACCTACCGAGACGATGGCCGACTGTCCGACCGCGAGCGTGGATGCGACGATGGGAAAGTTCCTCACGAAAAAGCCTGCGTTCATGGGTGGCTCCCTCATTTAACGTAACGGGTACTGCTCCTGGATCGCCTCAGCCTCGGCGATAAGGCTGTCGGCGACGGCCTGCAGGTGTTCGATGCGCGCCCGATACTGCGCCTCCGCTTTCTGCAGGCGCCCAGGCTCCGGGTAGTAGTCGCGGCCATTGGGTGAGGCTTGCACGACGGCGTTGATGGCGTCCTGCACCGCGCGGTACGCCGTGCAGAGCTGATCCAGCAACGCCTGCCGGCTCGTGCCGTTCCTGTGCACGATGGGTGTGATGATGTCAGGCATGGGTTTCTCCCCCTAATTCGGCCACCAGGCTCCGGACCAGCGCCTCGTGCCCGCCCAATGCGTCGATCATGGCAAAAAACTCGACCTGCCCCAGGTTGACATGGGCCTCTTCGAGGGCGCTGCGCACGGCCCGCCGCTTATCATGCCCCATGGTGTAGGGCAAGTTCGCTCGGGCGATCTCTAAGGCGTGGATGTAGAAGCGTTTCGTGTCCATGTTTTCTCTCCCCTGAGTACGTCCCACCGCGTTATTGCGGTGTGTGCGACTCGTGGGGTGCCGCAGCGCCCCGGTGGCCTCTAGCGTATCCCCCGCGCGTGGAGTTCGAGGTTGATTCGGACCCGCAGGTCCGTCAGGCGCCTTGACTCCTCCGGATTGCTCCAGATGAGGCGGATGGCGTCCGACCGCAGGTCATTCGCCATGGTGATCAGGATGTTAGAATCGTGTTCGCGGATGTCGCTCATGCTTTCTCTCCTCTCAAAGAGTTTTCTGCCTGCCCTGCTGTGCTGCTCTGCTCCGGCCATACTGCACACGGCATGCCAGCTATCTAGCCATACGCGATAGCCCTACTCTGGCATGGCCTACAGGCCATTTTACCCTGCTACCCGTCGCGTCCCGATTCCTTGCACATCTTACTAAATTGTCGTTCTTACACCCGCTCCCCTTGTAACTTTTACAAATCACCTCCATTTCTGGTACTTCTTACACGACAATTCATATCAGTACTCTCGTTTGGCATGACTCTTGCTCCATGCGAGCGTGCGATGACCTCCCCTTGACGCACCCCCACCCGCTCTGCTACGCTCTGCCCCATGCATACGCCTCAGCTGCCCCCCAGCACTCCGCTCCCGGCCATCCCGGATCCTCCCCCCGCCCCCGACTACTACGCGCAGCTCAACCTGCGCCAGCAACGTTTCGTCGATGCCTACGTCGCTAACGGTGGCAATGGTACGCAGGCCTACCTCGCTGCAGGCTATAGCCCAGAAGGCGCCGATGATAACGCTTCGCACTTGCTGGCCGATAATTACAGAATTTCACATGCCATCTCGGTCAAAAGAGCGGAATTAAGCGCCCGCGCTGCACTTACGCGCGAGCAGTACGTCGCCGATCTGCGCGATGCCGTGGATGCCGATGGCGCGCAACTGGTTGATCCGAATACCTTTTCTCCCACAAACCCGCACACGTGGCCGCTCGCGCTCCGTAAGCTCATTCAAGGGGTCGATGTCACAGAAAAGTCAATAAAAGTCCGTATATCCGATCGCACCAAGCTCAGGGAGCTGCTCGGGCGCACGCTCGGTTTCTTCGAGCAGCAAAGCCGGGGGAGCACATTTTTCCTGATTATCCAAGCGCCCCCGGGCGACGATGAACCCCGCCGCGTGGGCGCAGATATCCCCATCGCCCCCGGCATCAGCCTGCAGGTCCCGCCGGATGCAAGCCGTTGATTTAGCTACTCATCTGATTTGTCATATCGCTACTTATCGGAAGTGCAACCACCAATCATTGGTGGCTGCAACGATGTTTGCCTGCCCACCCCACCGCACGACCCCATAGGGCTCCTTCAAGGGACTCCAAGCGCTGATACCGGTACCGGTACTATCTTGCGCGTGCGCTGAGAATAGGGGGGATTTTTTGCTTGCTCTGGCATCATTGTGATGCTATAATATCTGTAACAAACTGGAGGGGAAGAGCATGGAAAAGCGCCTATCGTTACGGATAGATAGCGAAGTATTAGACAAAGCGAGAGAGGAAGCGAAACGCCAAGGGCGTTCCTTGAATAGCCAGATCGTGTATTGGATACAAGAAGCAGTAAGACGGTCGAGGAGACAGCGGAATGCAGGGGAAGGTGGCGGGAAAAGCTTGTAAGATTTGTGGAGAGCGATTTTTCCCAAAATGGGAAGAACGGCAAACTTGTTCGCAGCAATGTTTAGACAAGATATGGGAAGCCAAACGGAAGCATAAAGATCTGAGACGTTTGCGGGAGCAGGACAGGACTCGCAAGAGGCGGGGAGGGTTACGCTTTCAAATGGCACGGCTACTCGCCAAATCGAGAGATCGTTCACGCAGGAAGGGGTGGGTGCACACCCTGACAGTGAGAGACCTTCTGGACTGTTGGGAGCGCCAGCGTGGTCGCTGTGCGCTGACAGGAAAAGAGATGACACTGATAGTAGGTCATGGTGTCGTAAAGACGAATATTAGCATAGATCGAATCGACAACGGGGGTGGTTATACCGCAGAAAATGTCCACCTAGTCTGCTGTGTCATCAATATGATGAAGTCCACGCTTACCGAAAGGGAATTTATAACATATTGTAGGATGGTGACAGGATTTACACAGGGGGCGATGCTACTAAGGGTGGTAGGGTAGGGGACCAAGCCGGGTCCCCCTGGCGCCAGAGCGGGTACCGGTACCAGTAGGCGCACGCGCGGGGGTGTAGGGGGGGGGAGGGGTCTCGCGGTTGCGGCGGTGGCGAGGCGAGGGTGTCAAAAAATATGGGGCAAGGTGGGGTTGACACTGGTGGCAGAATGGTGGCATACTGAGGGGCATGGACGAGATCAAGGTGACGGTACGACTACCACGGGCGGTGTATGAGGGGGTGAAGCGACGGGCGGTGAGCGCGCGGCGGTCGCTGAACGGAGAGATCGTGGTAATGCTGGAGGAGGGGATGAGGGGGGACGTGCGGGGGTGTGACAGGTGTGGGAGCGTGGAGGGTCCGTGGTATCAACAGTGGCTGGTGGGGGATACGGCAGGGGTCCACGACCGGGCGGGGGAGTGGTTGTGTGGGCTGTGCATGAGGGCAGGGAGAGGAGGGGTAGGGGGATGAATGCCGTGGCGGCGAGGGAGGGGCGTTCGCTGAACGGGCAGGTGGTGTATTGGCTGCGGGAGCGCGTGAGGGAGGAAGTGCGGGATGACCGAGGTGGCGCTGGCAGGAATGGAGAGGGAGAGAGACACACAGCAGAAACCGAGTGCAGCGCAGGTCGCATGGATCTGGGCGAGGTACCGGGCGTATCGGAGCAAGGTGGGGGCGGGGGATGCCTGGAGGATTGAGCGATTCCTGCGGTGGGTCAATGAGCCGAAGACGAGGTGGGTGTGGGAACAGTATGCGGAGTATTGGAAGGGGGAGAACGGGGTCACGCAGGCCGACAGGGTGGGGATCGAGGCATTTCTGCGGTGGGTGGAGACGAGCGATGAAGGCACATCGGAGTGATGGGGGGGTGTGACGATGGACGAAGGGGTTCCGAACCTGGATGGGAAGAGGATGGTGCCAGTGAGCGCGGTGGACCGGTTGTGGTGGGAGAGGCAAGAGGTAGGGTGGGTGAGGGAGCGGTATTGGGAGTATAGGTGGGAGGCTGGGGTGACGGGGGCAGAGAAGGAGGTGATTGAGCGGTTTCTGGGGTGGATGGAGGGGACCCATGAAGGGCAGGCCGTGCAGTGTGTGTCAACACCCGAAGCGCCGGGCCATTGAGCAGCGGCTGCAGCAGGGAGTGGGAGGACGCGAGATAGCCAGGCGTGTAGGGCTGACGCATTGGGCGATCATGCGGCATGCAACACACGGGACGACGAAGGAGCCGTCTCAGCAGCGATGTGGGCACTGTGAGCGAAGTACCTATACCGTGGAGACGTGTACGTGGTGTGATGGGCTGGTGTGTGGAGACTGCTGGGAACTCGGCGAGATCATCCCGACGCCATGTGGGCAGTGGCCAGGCTGGGAGGAAGAGCGGCAGCGGAGCGTGGGGACTGGTGCGGAAGTGGTGCGGAATGTGGGACAGGCGGAACCCCAGGCTGTGAGCGGGTTTAAGGGGTCGAAACGGAAATGAAACGATGCAGTCTTGGTAGTAACAGCAGCCGTGCGTCACTCCCCCACAGGGGTAGCACGGATGGGGGTAAGAAGTCAAGGAGAAAGACCGTGACGCCAGAACAGCAGAAACGCCTCATCGAGCTTGAGTTATACTGCAGTGCTGACACACTCGTACAACTCAAGTACGCTGATGGGTTTTGTCTGGAGCGGGGGCTCCACGCAAGCACGCATGTCCAACGTCTGGAGCTCCCCCTCAGCGATGATCATGGGAGGCCCACGTTGATCATGACAGGCGAGGCAGAATTTGTCGCCCATTTTGTCCCCCTGGAGGAAGGACTCGTGGTGCTCGATGAGCGGGAGGCCTGACGGAGGAGCGGTGATGATCGTGGCATCTGAACGGGGGAAACAGTGGTTGGTCTTCACGAATGGGTACCGGATACAGTCCGCCTACGGGGTGGTGGGATTGGATGTCACACGAGGCGATCCCAAGCTCTACGCTGGGTTCGATAAGTATCTGGACGAATATGACACACCATTAACGCCGATGGAGCGGGCCGAATTGGCGGCGTACATGATTGGGCGGTGGGAGGAAATCGCCGCACAGGCGCAGGAGGACATTCGTGGCACGCAACTATCAAATGGTTGACCTGCCAGCGAATGAAGAGGATTTGCTGGCGCTGTTGAGGTATCTGGAGGACATCGGGAAGCGATTCGTCGGCTTCCACCCAGCGACGGGGAAAGGCCTCTTTCAACAAAATTCTGCAGAACGACTCACCGGGAGGACGGCGTGTCATGACTGCCGGCATTATAGGACGACACGCTCGGACATCTGGTATGATCAGTATTGCCTGGCAGTTCCACACCAGCAAGTCTTCGATCCCGTCATGGGCCGTGTCAAGGACGACGATGAGCCCCGGCATTGTCGGGACATCAATACCGGCGTCGGCGATTGCCCACATTTTGAGGCACGCGTGGCAGGGGAGGCCCCCCATGAGCCTTGAGCCGGACGTACCCGTGAACGACCTTCACGAGCTGGTCAAGGCAGGTCTCCGTGCCACGCAAGCGCATGCGGCTCAGGTGCTCTCGGGAGAATTGCGGACGCCCAACACGATTGAGCATATTGTTCGACTGATTGGGGGGTTAGGACCCCTGGACCGGCGCGCGTTGTTTGAAGATCGGCTGCCGGCCGCGTTCTGTCGATTCTGCGGCAGCGAACGATCGCTGGAGTCACCGAAATGTTTCTGCCAAGCCGATGAGTGAGGGAGAGGCGCAGCTACGGGAGGCCATTCGTGCGGCGGAGGTGGGGATTCACCGGTTGATCTGTCAGCCCACCTGGGTGGAGCGGTGGGAGATCACCGAGGGGGTCTTGTCCGTGTCACCGGAATACTGGTTCCCGGCCGAGGAAGCGCTGCATGGGATGGGCGTTAAAAAAGTGTTTTCGTTGTAGAGGAGCCAAGCCATGCTATCTGACCGACATGGAGTCCAAGGTCCCAATGGGACGCCGCCCCCGGCGGTGACGATTCACGTGCTGCCCACCGCGCAGGGGCAATCGATTCAGGTGAGCCATGGGCTGCAAGGGGGCTGGGCCGCCGCGGTGCAGGTGCTCCTGGGGGCCCTGCAGATTGCGATTGCGCAGGAACGGCACGCGCGGGAGCCGGAGGCACAACCGCCGTTGATTCAGCTCCCCAACGTGGCTCTGCGGCGGCGGCCGGATCGGGGGTGAGGAAATGCCGGAGCGAGCGATCCCGTATCCGAGAACGCTATGTGCCTGTGGGCGGGTGATACTGATCGCCGAACGTGAGATCCATGTTCGGACGACGCGAGGGGCTGGTCCGCCGCTGATCGTCTTGCCTGGATGGAATCATGTGGCATGCGCACAGTGTGGGCAGGATCTTGAAGATAGGGCATGGAGTGATCCGTGGCGGTTCTGTGTCATTGAGGAGGATGCCGATGCCTGAGCCGCGTTGCCCCTGGTGCGAAGAGTTGATCTCACAGCACAGGCATGTGGGGGGGAGCCTCGACTGTCTGAATGCGTGGGTGGCCCAGGTGATCCTGGGCTGCGATGTGTTTCGTACTGATCCGCTGGGGTTTGGGTGTGGCTGTCAGAGCGCCCGTGGTCACCACCCCGCGCCGCATGGGTGGACCGACGCGCATGACGGGTTGGCCGACTTCAGCGGGGAGATCTCTGCCGCGTGGCACGTGGTCCGGCATGTGATCGGCCATGGGGGGTCCGTCGTGATCACGATGCATGGCGACCTGGACAATAGCGAGGTGGTGATGTTGTGGCATCACCGTCAGAGGACTCAGAGGACTCAATGGTTGATGGAGACCTCCGTGGCCGATGCCATGCCCCTGGCGCTGTGCAAAGCAGCCTTGTGGGTGTATCTGGGGGTGGAGGATCGTGATGCCTGAGCCACGGTGCTGGAGAGCAGCCGATGGCATGCATTGGAGCTGTCCCGACTGTCTGTGGGACTTTCCGGTGGTGGGGAGCGCCGTCGAGGCCCACCTGGCGTGTGCGGAGCATTGGCGTCTCTCGCATAGGCTAAGCGCCTGGCAGTGCGATGACTGCGGGGCGGAGACGGATGACGATCCAGGGGATCATGCGGGGGACCTCTGCGACCAGTGTTACGGGGGGCTCCTACGCGAGGTGCCAGATGCCTGAGCTGCGGTGCCCCGGATGTCAGACCGCGCTGGACCAGCATCCGGCGAGTCGGTGCCTCGATGTGTGGGTCGCTGAAGTGGTCCTGGGGTGGCGGCCGGTCTGGGCGGTAGTCCTGGATGTGGGCGTCCCCTTGCGGCTCACGCTGGCCTCGAGTCAGCCGTTCACGTGCGAGGAACTCTACTTTGGGATGAATGGGGGGGAGGGTCCACCCTGGGTCGATGTGAACCGCTGCTCGTTGGAGGAGTGGGCACAGACCGTTGATCGGCTGTGTGCGGAGACCCAGCAGGAGGGGAGTTGATGACGCTCTCGGACACGTTAGACGCATGGTGCTGTGGAGATTCGAGTGGCTTGGACGCCTACGAGGCCACGCATCCTGCGACCCACGTGAGGCCAGACCCAGACTACCGCTGGGCGGCAGACCTGGTCCGGACGTACATGGCGGATATCCAGGTGAAGCGGCTGCCCTGCTTCCCGATGGACCTAGTGGACCTGTTGGCACTCGCCGACAAGATTGAGGCGGGTCCTGCGGGAGGAGACCAGGGAGGAACTCATGACGGAAACACGTGAGCAACTCATCGCCAAGCTACGGATCGTGGATGCCACAGCGGCATTGACCGCCGCGATTCATGCCTATTACCGGCTCAAGTCGGATGAGGAACTCATCATAACGGTGAAATTGCCACGGGCGATGACCGCCGCGCAGCAGCGGTTGACCCACGACTTTACGGGATAGATCTCGTCCCTGATCACCATGTCTCGGCACGCAGGGCACCTGGCGACGAGCGAGGAGCCCTGCGTCATGCCCCAAGTCCCCGCCCCCGCCCAAGTCCGACGCCTCTACCGGGCCAACCCGGTGTCTTGGCGGCTCATTCAGTCACAGGCCAAGTACATTGTGGCCTTCGGCCCACGGAGGGAGTCAAAATGTTTGTTGGCGCATGAGCGCCTATTGCTGTCCGATGGCAGGCTCGTCCCGATTCGGGATATCAAGCAAGACCTCGTGGTCGGCTTTGATGAGCAGAGCCTTCGTCTGCGGCCCTATAGCCAGAATGAGCGGGCGGAATCCCAGGGCTATGATGCCTGCTTGAAAGTGATAACCGCCAGCGGCTACGAACTGTCAGGAAACCGTGCGCACCCCTTACTGACCCCGACCGGATGGAAGCGGATGGACGCGTTGATGGTCGGCGAGTACGTCGCCACCGCAAGGTCCTGTCCGATTCAGGGCCACCAGCGACTTCCGAAGGGCATGCCGCTGTTCGCCGGTCTGATGATAGGCGATGGGGGCACCAAACACAACCACGCGATCTTTACCACGGGTGACCTGAGTTTGCTCCAGCGGGTGCAACGCTTGGCGACCACCTTGGGGTGGACCACTAACATGCGGCGATGGCACGGGACATGGCATGTCGGGTTCGCTGGTGGGCACACCGATGCACTGAAGTGGACGGAAATCCCCGGCCAAAAGGGTGGCAGTCGCCAGAAGAGCACAGGGCCGTTGGCATGGCTTAGATTCCTCGGTCTTTCTGGAAAAGGCAGCCATGACAAACGTGTGCCAGAAATCATCTTCACCGCGCCCAACGATCAAATTGCGGAGTTCATTGGAGCTTATACAGCCTGTGACGGGCATATAGCCCAACACCGCCGGCAAATTCAGTTAGCCTCGGTTAGTCAGGGGCTCCTGCAAGATATCAAGCACCTGCTGCTGCGGTTTGGCATTCTCTCGATTCTGACTCCCCACATGCAGCGGTATGAGGGCCGACCGTACCGCTCGTACCTGCTGAAAATCAATGGCCCTTTTGTCAAGCAATTCGCAGAGCACATTCCTGTCCCAGGGGTAAAATCGAAGGCAATTGCCACCGTTCTGGCGAAACAATCATGGGAAGACCGCCATATCCTCGATATCATCCCGAATGGCTGGCAACGGCACCTCAAGCATGGCGAGAAGTGGCATAAACTGCGGGGACTTCGCTGGGGTCGAAACCCCCGAGGGAATGGCCGGGCCGTCGTTGGCCGAGTGGCTAACCATGAAGAGAATCCCATGCTGACGCGATTGGCGACCTCGGATATCTTCTGGGATCGCATCACCGCTATCGAGGATATCGGTCACCATGAGGTGTTCAACGTCGAAGTGCCGGACGGCCATGTCTATGTCGCGTCTGGCGGGATCATTTCGCACAATTCCGTGTCGTGCCTGATCGGCATGCACTATCACGTGACGCAGCGCGTGGATCCCCAATACTGGCCGGTGCGCGTGGCGGCCGTGCGCGATAGCCGAGTCAACCTCGGGATTTCCACGGCGCCGACGATCAAAGAGTGGTTTCCCCCCGGGCAGGCCAGCCACTGGTGGGGGAAGGAACAAATCCCTGAAGTCTGCCGGGTGCGGGGCAACGATGGGGCCTGGGTCCTCGAAGTGCATTTCTTCGGGTGCGATGATGAGAAGGCCATGTCGAAGTTTCAGGGCTTCTCCTGCGGCATCCTGTGGCTGGAGGAACCCGCCCCGGCGGCCACGGTCTCTGGCGGGATTGAGGCCTCGGTGTTAGGCATGGGCAATACCTCCCTGGCGCAAATCCCGAATCCCAAAGTGTTTATCCCGATGAACCCCCCCGATAAGACCCATTGGACGGTGGCGCTCTGGCCTGAGTTGGTGGAGACCTCGGCTGCGTCCGAAGCGATCCTGGATGATGTGGATTTGCAACGGGCACGGGCCAACATCCAGGCCCAGAGTGAGGTGTTTTATTTCCCCAAAGGCATCAACGCCCCCTTCCATGCCGAGCACCCGGGCTACCATGAGGGGAACCGGGACCTGTTTCTGGCCATGGGCCGACCGGATCTGGTGAACCGACTGGTGGAAGGCAAAGTCGGCTCGGTGCAGTTGGGGAAACCCGTCGCCGTGAATTTCAGCCCCGCCCATGTCGTCCCCTCGCTGCCCTCGGTGGCGCCACACACGTCCATCATGATGAGCTGGGATCAGCCCCCGCAGCCCGCCTGTGTCATCTGGCGCGTCACGCCTGGTGGGTATGTGGACGTGCTCGCCGCGTTCCTGGAAGCGAACATGGGCATGCAACAGTTTCTGAGCCAGCACGTGAAACCCTGGGCGGTGACACACCTCACAGAGGTCTCTCGCTTCCAGCACACCGGAGATGTCATGATGACGGAGAGCGACCACTCGAACAGCGCGACCTCCGCCCTGAAAGAGGTGTTGGCCGCGTTTCCGGGCACGTGGCAGTCCGCCCCGACGGGCCAGGTGGAGCGCAC
>ERZ1292644.450-Hain-H14-01um-R2-450-length-28589-cov-8_pt1 | contig 21279 bp, 42 predicted proteins | sample MGYA00564402_ERZ1292644 | MGnify/ENA primary metagenome ERZ1292644 (study PRJEB36523, sample SAMEA6512644) | groundwater metagenome | collected 2019-01-09 | study: AquaDiva: Metagenomics assemblies of 32 groundwater samples
AATCTCGCGGGCGGAACTTGGATTGAATATGAAGTTGGTTTATTATATAAAACTAAAGGTTTCGAGAGCGCAAAAACTAGAGCGCGCGAATATTTGAAAACTACTCGCGTATGGTTTGAATATAATCATTGTCTCACATTCGGGAAACTTAAAACAGAGGAAAGCGAAATCGCTACAACCAAAAATGAAACCGCCGCAAATTAAAAGAAAACATTTTGAGTTATGGCTGGAAAAACAGCCGGACGGCAGAAGGTTTGATTATGAGTCTTGTGTTCAGTGTCTACTTTGTCATTATTTCAAAGACACTTTTGGGCTAAGGGTCTGGGTTAAAACAGATTGTTATTGTTTATTAGATTCGGGTGAATATGAGCCAATCCCTCTTTGGATGCGGCATAATCTCCGAGTTTGGTCTTCTGACCTAACAATAGCAAAAAAAGAATTATTAGGAAAAGAATATGAAGATTCAGCAGAATAAATATGAAAATCCCGTGTCCGACTTGTGATAGATTAGGTAAAGTCCCTGTCGCTTACCCGCCCGGCACGCCTATGTGCTATTGCGGGCCGAACGGTGAGTCTTGGCCTTATGAAATATGTCAAACTTGTTGCGGAATGGGATGGATTGAGATAACAACGGAAGAATATGCAAAACTATTCCCTCAAAATACAAAAAATTTGGGAGTCGGACACTGATTGTTGGTCCTAGCCCTTTGTCGAGTTGGGGCTGAGTGTCGTGACTAGCCCTTTGGCGACTGAGGGCGGCAGCGGAATAGTAATATCCGTTGACTCAGTTCCGACTCCACTAAATAATGAAAATAAATTATGATTTGTTTCGTTTGTCAACGAGAATTTAAACGCTCTAAAATTTTAATTAATTCTGATGGCGATTGTGCATGTGGTAAAAAATGCGCCGAGAAATACAAAAAAGACGAACAAATCTTTATGTCTAAACTAGCTAATAACCCAAAATTAATGGAAAAATGGTTAAAAGGAAAGTTTGAATTGGAGGATTTAGAAAAGTGAAAGAGAAAACAAAAGTAATTTCTACTCGTATTAGTAATGAAATAAACGAAGGAATACTTAAATATTGTAAAGAGCATAAAATGAAAAGATCTAAGGTTCTAGCTGAATTAATCGATGCTTTCTATCCTGTATTAGAACAATCACTGAAGTATAAAAATAACAAATATGAGCGATAAAATCGAAAAACTAAGCGATGCAATAAGAATCGGCGCGAAGTCTGGTGGCCAATTGTATTACAAGCTTTTAGACAACTCACACAATAGCTGCGCAATGGGGGCGGCATATATTGCTGTTTTCCCAGATATTACTGAAACGGATTGTATAAAAATAGATACTCATAAAAAAATACAAAACCAACTCCAAACGGATGAACTTGTTATGCATCCAATTCGAAAATGGAAATGCCATCTCACTATTATAGTTGTAGATCTTAACAATACTTATAGGTGGACTCGTGAACAAATTGCTGATTGGTTAGAATCAATTGGACACTAAAAAAAACAAAAATATGAGTGATAAAATAAACAAGTTAAGTGATGCCATAAGAATAGGAGCTAAAGCAGGGCATCAAATGCGTCATATTCTCATGGACTCATCTTTGAATAGCTGTGCTATTGGCGCAGCATTTATAGCAATAGGCACAAACCCTTCCGACATACCAGATTGGGCCAAACTGAATGAAAAATTTAAGATTCAAGGAATGATTAGACATCCCATTAAAAAACTGTTAATGACAATTAATAGAGTGGTTGTTAGTCTCAACAATGATTATGAATGGTCGCGCGAACGAATCGCCGATTGGTTAGAGTCAGAAGGCCGCTAAAACAAAAACAAAACTATGAGTGATAAAGCAAAAAAACTAAGTGATCTAATGAGAATTGGAGCTAAAGCGGGGAACCAATTATATTTTAACCTTATGGACGAAAATAAAAATAGCTGCGCGGTTGGGGCTATAATAATTGGTGCTTATCCAGATGTCCGTAGTGGTTATGGAGAAGCACATTTTAAATGGGCTGAATTGGTTGACAGATTCAATACAGCAAAAAGAATCATGAATCCAGTAACAGGTTTACATGATTCTGTTACGTGTGTAATAATTGATTTAAATAATAAGAACAAATGGACTCGCGAGAAAATCGCGGACTGGCTAGAATCAATTGGTTATTAAGGTAAAAATATGGATAAAATAAAAAAACTAAGCACAGCCATTCGGATTGGATCAACACAAGGCGCGCAAATATACAACGCTTGGATTGCAACACATGAAAATAAAATCGACTCTTGCGCTATCGGTGCGGTAGCGGTTGGATTGGGAAAAGGTTATGATGTAAAAGTCGTATTTAAAAGGTTTGCCGCAGAGCTTAGTATAAATGTTAAACACCCTACAAATACAACAATAAACAATTTATTAAACATTATTATTGATTTAAATGATAATTGTTATTGGGAACGAGAAAGAATTGCTGATTGGCTAGAAAGTATTGGTTATTAATGATAAAAATCTGTGAATGGGTCGGCGGCAGTACCATTTATGGTCTAAAAACGCCCGATAGTGATAAAGATATTAGATATGTTTTTAAAAACACCGAAATTTCTAAAATTATTGGTTTAGACAGGCACGAACACCAAGAAAATAAAGTAGAAGATATTTTTGGGTTTGAGTTAAGGTTTTTCTTCGGTTTATTAAAAAGAGGGAATACACAAGCAATAGAAGCTCTTTTTTTAGATGAATCAGAATTTAACCTAATTACAGATGAATTTAAAAAAATACGAGAGCATAGATATGAGTTAATAAGTTCCGAAAAGCTTTTTAATTGCTTAATGGGTTATACATTATCGGAAAAAAGAAAAATCTTAGGCCAAATTTCCGGCCAGTTAGGTAATAAAAGGAAATTAGATATAGAAAAATACGGTTACAGTTACAAAAATTGTACACATGCTTTGAGATTGTTACGCGCGGGTATCATTTTCTTCGATGGCGCGCCCTACCCTGTAAATATTGTAAAATATGATAAAGCATACGGACCATTAATCTTGGATATTAAACAGCATCCAGAAAAATACCGCCCCGACGAATTAATTAGGGAAATTGAAAGTTTGGAGGAAATGCTGAAACGAGTTTTTGATTTAAGAAAGAAGAATTTTGTTTTCAATGATAACTTAGTAAACGAATTGATTTATAATAGTTATATGCCAATTTTAAATGAAAAAGAATACCAATCAATTCAACGGTTATTATCATAAAACGCTTAGAATTCTTACTTTATGCCTTTTCTTACTTAATTGCGTTTTCGGAGCGATCAACTTAACTAGTTTATTTATGTCTAAATTGTCTGTTGGTTTGTTTTTATTTACATTTTCCGCCGTTACCGTAAGCATAATAGGCGGCGCAATAGCTCTTCATTGCATTATTGTAGACCGTTGTTTAAATAAAATACGAAATTATTGTTACAAACAGCTTAAAGAAGCAGACTTGGCATATAAACTAGGTAATGATATAAAACTCGAACACTGCATTGAACAAGCTGACGCGGCGATTAAAAAATTAGAAGAACTAAATGCACCGAAATAGTAAGCGTAAATATAAGCTTTGGGCCGAGAATCCTCATTGTTATTGGTGTGGTCGCTTAACAATCATTGTTAAACTTAAACCGTTCGAGAAATCACCGCCTAATCTGGCAACGGTTGACCATATACGCAGCCGATTGAACCCAGAGAGAGGTTCAGATAAAAAAGTCAACACTGTGTTAAGCTGTTTTGAGTGTAACGGGCGTCGGGCGGAAAAAGAAACAGAGGGAACGTCATTGGAAGAAATTTGGCAACGTTCTCGCCGCCGCCCCAAAGAATCTGATTGTTGTAATGCGCCAGTTAGAATGGATAGTTCTGAATTTATTTGTAAACGATGTAATAAAAAAACAACTTGGCATTTTAAATCACATTATGGAGTACCCACATCAAAAATTTAATAAAAACGCCGCCGAATATATAAAAGAGCTTTGGATTAAAAGAAAAAATCCAGTATATCGCGATAAATTACCAAGTTATCCAGCCTCGCTTATTAATTTTGTTGAGGTCGATATTGTAGGAAAAGGGAAGACGCTTTTTAGAATCAGAATAGACGATTTTACTAAAAAAGCTAAAAGACCTACCTTGTAATTATTAGCGTGGCTTATTTTATAACTATTGGAATAAACCCAGTAATTATGTTTTCTTTAGGTTGCGCCATGATATCAAAGTAACTCTTTGCCGCCCAGTTCCCAAGCATCAACGCGGTATAAGAATCTTTCCTCGCACGGTTAGGTTGATCATTTCTCTTCAAATTACTCGGTAAATCAAAAGATAATGTTCCTTTTGCCGTAGCCTTTACTTCTATTAAAGCACATTCTTTTTTGGTTTGATGTATTAATACTTCTTGATTTTCTATAAAATCAGATAAAGTATCATAAGGAGTGAATTTAAGATCAATATTCCGCCCGTGCTGCATCATTTCTCCTAATCTTTCACTATGCGCGGCGACATTTGAACCAAACCAGATTTGGTTATAATCAATGGCCTTTTGCAACAATTCATTTCCCCTTCTTATAAACTCAGCAGTGAAATATTGTTCCGCACAGATTTTCTTCTGTTCCAAACTGTATTGAATTCTAACATTTCTTAATTGTTCATCATACTCTAACTCTTCTTTAGTGCTATCAAAGTCTAAGAATGTTAAATTAACTTTAAAGCTTTTGAATAACTCTGACTCATTCGCCGCGTCAATGAAATTACGCCCGCCCGCTTGGTCACAGATTATATAAACTATGTTAAAATTCTCTAGGATATAAAAAAGGTACGAAATATGGTCTCTCAGGTCGCCCCCGGCTTGTGCGTAGGCGTGGATTAAACAGGAATTTCTATTAATTATATCTAATTCCAAAACTGCCATTGCAAAATTATCTGAAGACGGGGAATTTGAAAAAGATGGGTCAATAGCGAGAACGCATGGTTCTTTACTAAATATTGCGCCTGTAGGAGATTCTCCATTGGGGACTGTGACGCCAAACATTTTTTTGGCTGAGTAAAAATTATCACTTTCATCAGTAAATTGAGCGCAATATTCCCTACAAAATGATGCATTAGAAAGTCCACCAGATTGTGCCATTTCAATTACGGTCGATTCAACAGCTTCGGGAGGCAAAGCTTCAAAACTAATTTGTGAAACAAAATAAGTGGCCTCATGTTTTTCGTCTGAATAAATTTTATTTAAATAATCATTATAAACAGTATATAAATTTTCAAAAGAATAGCTAGCCGAGCTAAGCGCAATAATTTTTGATGTACTTTCAAATTCAACTCTATTATCTGGATGAAGCATCCCAGCTTTTATTAATTTATCTTCCATCGCCCTAATTTTAATACGCTCTTGTAAGTCTTGGGGCGAAATAAGAAATGGAGTTAAAATAGTATCAACAATATCTTTAGGGAGAAGAAGGAATTCGTCAAGAATTAGAACGGAGGCACGAAAACCTCTTAATTTTTCGCCCGATAGCGGCGTGGCTATAATTGAGCCACCGTTAATTGAATATTCCCAGCAATCATTCTTATGTGATGGTTTGACGCAAAAAGCTTGTTGCAACAGAATAGATTCTCTATTATTTATTATATTTTCTAAATTTTGGAAAATAAAACGAGAGGTACGAAATGTGACGCCTGCGATGAGGATCTTGGAGTTCGGATAGAAAATACACTGAAGAAAACAAAAAACCGCCGCAAGCCAGCTTTTACCAGCCCCGCGCGCCCAAACATTAAGCGTAAACGATCTAGAAAGCCAAGCTTTTAAAATAATTTCTTGCCAAGGATATAGTTTTATATTCGAAATTAGCTCAACGCAAACACCAATATTATATCTTAAAAATTTAGCTAAAGCAATTCGTGCTTGCTTTTGGTCAAGGTCACCTTTTAAATCTAAAAGTTCCCTGTTTATATCGGGAAGATTTTTTTCGTATTTTCTTGCACTATAGATCATTCAATATGTTCCAATCACAACAATTTCTTATCGTATAACAACTGTGCATCTACTGTTTTGAAAAACCCGCCCGTGAAAAAAATCTTTTTCAACGTCTCCACGAACTCCGCGCGGTCTTTTACAAATAAAAACTGTAAATTATCATGTTTTTGTAGCAATTCTCTAATTCTGTGGAATAAAAACTCCCCCGTAATCTTGCTATTTGTAACTCGTTTGAACCAAGGAAGATACTCAATCCCCATAACAGAAGAAAACGGCGCTTCAACCAAAACTATAAGATAAGCTAATGCATTTTTAGCACGAACAATTTCATTTTCAAATCTTTCGTAACCTTGCGAGATCGTCCCTGCGAAATCCTGTAGCGTCTTCCTCTCTATATAAATATTTCCACAGAGTTCTGGTTTTGATAAGGTGTAGTCGCCATAATCTAATTTCCCAACCTGAAAATCTAAATCTGGTATAATTGGTTTTTGCTCTCGCGAATCTACTATAACACAAACATCTTTAAGCTCTTGGGACTTAGGAGCGGTGATATTGGCAAACCTATTCTTAAAACCTAATTCTTCACAAAGCTTATAATAATCTCCAAAAAGTTCTTGATAAAAAGAAACGGGCGGAATATTAGACAAACTTCTTAACTCCACTTGACACGGTGCGAAAACTAAGCTCTTTTTCTCTTTCCGCCGCGTTAACAGTTCCTTACAATAATCTTTTTGAGTTTCTATATCTTGTTTTTTAAGCCACTTTTTAAGATTAGTTTTAGTAAGAAAGTCTACGCTGAAATATTGTTCCTTATTTTTATATTCTATTTTCTCGCCGGTTAATTTATCTCTTCGGTCAAAAATTTTTTCGTAATAGGTCTTTAAATTAATACCATGAATTTTATAAGGATGACGATTAAATTCAAGTTCTAAATTGAATTCCTTATTACAAATTTTACATATTTCTTGATATTCTAACATTATAACTAACCGTTCATCGCAAGATTTTTGTCCATTCCTACGATACGAAATTTTAATTCTGACAATCCCTCCAATCTATCAAATTCCTCGCTAACCACTTGCTGCCTTTCTTGTGCAATTTTAATTAATTTTTGACGAGTCTGTTCGCTCACAAACTCCTCAACCAAACTTAATATACTTGCATTAGCCTGAATTTGACTATCCAGCCGGTCACTTCTTTTTTGGGTCAACATATTTAAAAGTTTTTGTTGACGATTAACGCATTCGTTATATTCTTTTCTTAAACTTGAAGTCGCTTCCACAAGGCCCATATTAATCCGTTCATTAGATTGCAGCGCGAGTTCTTGTTCTTTTTGAAATAATTCTATACTTTTCAAAATATTTCTAGAAATTACAACTTCCGCCGAATAAATAACATATTGATCAATTTCTTCCGAGGATAAGTCCGGCTTATCATAAGTGCATCTAATAAACTCAGACTCAAATAATTCAGAATCTTGTAAACTAGAATAAGTACTAATTTGTTGCCTAAATCTATAAGTTTTTAGATAACTCATTAAAACAGTAAAATTTTTCTTTTCTACCGGTTTTAATTTATTGACATCATAATCTTTGGCCGCGTATTTATTTAATCTAACTAATAACTCGGACATTTTCGCCGGGGGTTTCCATTCTTCAGTAATCAAATCTTCTTTTAACTTCCCCGGAGTTTGTAATAAATCAACGAATTTTTTAACTGCTTTAACTTCTAAATTCGTACCAACTAATAAAGAATCATTAAAAAGTGTCCGCGCCATTTCTAAAGATGTCATTGTTAAATGATTGTTTTTGATAAATTCTTCTTGTTCCTGTCTTAATTTTATTTCTCCTTGACTTTGCTGATATGGACCAGCTTTTAGATTGCGAGTAGCAAGAAATTGGCGCATTGCCCGCCCTTCCGATGAACGCCCGTCGGTATCCCTGCCGAAACAGATTGTAGAAAGCTGCCTTATAGACGGGGGTTTATTAGGAGAACTATTCCAAAGAGTCAAAATCTTTTGTTTTTGTTCTTCTGTCAATTCTATTACTGAATTAAAATTAGATCCGTCTGACGGGTTTTTCATATTTAATAATTATAATTATTCATTATTTAGCAATTTTAAATGTTTCCATGTCCTTCCTCTAAGAATATTGTAAATGTTGTCTTTTGAAATATTAAATTTAATCGCTAGTTCGAGTGGACTTGTGTAAGATTTTTTCCAAAGAGAATATATTTCTATAACCTGACTCTCTGTTAGTTTTGCGAAACGACTTTTTTCCCCAAAATAATTACAAAATAACCCGTTTTCTATTGCGTGTATTGTATTTTCCCGCGCATCTACCCATTCTAAGTTTTTATAATAATTATTCAATTTATCTCCATCTTTATGATTAACTTGTGCTTTATTATAAGTATTTGTTATGAAATGTAATGCTACAAGCCTATGCATAGAGAAATGCTTCATTTTTCCATTTTTCCAAAAACTATATCTTAAATAACCATTATTACTTTTAAAACATGATAGTAATTTATGTTTTTGTTTCTTTCGGTTTGCTAAAGAAACAACCCTACCATAATTAGAAATTTTATACAAAAATTCATAACCAACCACATCTTTCCATTGTTCGTTAATATACATTTTTAAGTCTATATTATTCATCTATTTAATTCCAAAATTCAATTTCATCGTTTTTCAAAAGCTTTTTTGCTTTTGCAATTATTACTTTTTTCACGTTAGAAAGAGATTTATACCCAGCCGCACGGTTTTTTTCTCGGCAAAGCCATCCAACTGTACGGGCCGCCTCTTCATCGCTTTTACCATCTATAAACAATAACTTATAAATCTTTCTCTCTAATGGTTTTAAACATTTTAACATTTTTTCATGAAGCTGGCGGACAGACCTCTCAATATTCAAACTATCATCAGGAAGATTAGAAACCTCTAAAATATGGTTTTCTAGACTAAGAGCTAATTTAGTGTCAAATGCTGCCTTCTTATGTTGTTCCCAGTATTTAAATAATGGACAATCAGAACATTGCTTTCCGTAAATTGTACAACCATCAGCATCTTCAGCAGCAGCACAACGCAAACACGGGCGCGAGAAGTTTCCATAAACGTTTCGTATTAGGTTTTTTATTTGACTAGAAATAACCCTATTAACCCAAGGGACAAACGGCCTGGATTTATCATATAAATGCCACTTTTTGAATATATGTAAACGAATAATTTGTGCTACATCATCAAAATCCATCCAAGCAATTGCTGCTAATGTCCATTTAGGTCTTCGTTTAGCTAATTCCCTATCAATAACGGATATTGCATCCTCGAATTTAGAAAACATTATTGGACCTCTCTGCTTTCGTCCGCGCGGTTCTTTATTGACCCTGCTTCTCGCCTAAATTCTTCTAAAAACTGTTTTTTGGTTAGTTTCTTGGGTTTTTCGCGGGTTATTTCTTGTTTTGGAGTGCCAACTATATCGGCAATCGTTTGTTTCCTTCTCCTTACTTCAACTTCTACATCTAGTTTTTCTATTTCAGGAACTTCTTCTCCCCCATCGTCTTCGTCATCATCATTAGTTTGACTAATAACAACTTTTGGTTTTAACGTGGGTTTCGGGGCGGAAGAATCAAAAGAAGCAGAACATTGGCAGCAGAAAATTGGTTTTAAATCGGTATATTCATGCTTACTACCACAATTTTGACAAAAAATCCGTAACATAATATTAACCTATTATATTACACTTATTTAAATTTTTCTAATATTTATACAAAAATATAAAAGTGTAAATTAGTTCAGATGCCAGAAAAGAAAGACGTATCCCCGAAGGTCGCCCAAAAAGACAAAATCAAAGAGAAACTATCAATAAAAGAAAGATTTATCCTAACAGAAAAACAGCAAAACATATTAAATACCGCCCTTGAAAATAAAACAAAATGCTTATATGTGGACGGAATTTGGGGCAGTGGTAAAACTTATGTTTGTGTATTAGCCGCTCTTAAATTATTAAACGACAAAAAAATTGACTCGATAATTTACATAAGAAACCCCGTTGAAGCTTCTACAACAGGAAAAATTGGTTACCTTAAAGGAGAAATCCTACAAAAGATGGAACCTTACAACGCAGTCTTCTATGATAAACTATCCGAACTGCTTAGCGAAACAGATATTACAAAACTAAAAAACGAAAATAGAATAGAATGTATTCCCCTTGGTTTCGTGCGCGGGCGGTCGTGGAATTGTAAGGCTATAATTGTAGATGAGGCTAGTTCAATGACTTGGGATGACATTCTTCTTTTAATGAGTCGTTGTGGAGAATTTACAAGAATTTTTTTCCTAGGAGATAGTTTAAATTCAAATGATATTGGTTCGAAATCTGGTTTCGGGCGGATGATTAATTTATTCAATGATTTAGAAAGTAAAGATAATGGAGTTTATGTCTTTGAATTGAAAGATTCTGTCGATATTGTTAGATCACAATTTTTAAGATTTGTTATGTTTAAAACCAATATATTAAAAAAATAATATATTTAATTTAGTCGCGCGGATATTAACTACTTTTGTCATAATCTTATTTTATTTTTTTAGATTTTAGGCCCTTAGCCCACTGCCTCCAAACATAATCCCTCATATATTCAACAACTTTATCTGGATGAGCTTCGTTCCAAGCTTTTTGTTGTTCTAGCCTTTTCTCACGGTTTTTTTGGTAATTTATTTTATGCCATGCATCCTCGCACGGAATACAAAAACCTTTCTTACCATCTTTATTAGTTCTTTGGTTACGAAATGCCGCGCGGCCCTTTTCTTGTTTGCAAGTTCTGCATATTTTAGTTTCTATCATGTTTTTCCTTTTTCATATGCTTAGTCATCATTATATATTACATATTTTTAACCATAAAGTCAAAACTTTTTTAACCAACGACCCTAAAATACTAAAAAATCGTCGTTGACACCCGCCCGAATTTGTAATATTATGACACCAGTAAGCCGGGCAAGTGCTTGCTGTTTATGAAAGTGCAAGAACAAGACAACACGTTGAGCGACGAAGAAAATGAGCGAATCACAGGAAAAATGATATTTAGTTACCCTGGAATTAGTGTCCAAAAACCTGTATTAAACTACGAATACGAAAACAGCGAAGATGTTATAGACTTCGGAGAGGACTAATTTATGATAACCGCCGACGAAGCATACAAATTGTCAATAGAAAGCCTTGAATTTGTCCAAACAATAGATCAATTACTTGAGGCAGAACAAGCAATCAAACAAGCGATTGAACGAAAAGTGTTTGCCTGTATAACCAAACCAATGCCATTATATATAGCTGAAAAACTAGCTATTGAATTAGAGGAATTCGGATATCAAACCAATGTTCAAGGAACTAATATGATTAATCAGGATGGAAATACTCTAGCTGCCGTTTGTATAATTTGGCGATTTTTGCCAAGCCCACTTTCAAGAGTCCCAAAACAAGTTTGTAATTAGAATTTGCGTGGGCCATGAAAAATCATCGAAGTCCCTTATATGAGATGCATCGGCTGGCAGGTTGAGGGATACCTAGAGCCAGCGGTCCACGTATCTTAAAACACATAAATTATGAATCCCCCAAAACTGTCTGAACTAATTGCAAAGGGTAGTAAACTCTGGCCGCAAGCATTCAAAGCTTGGAGCACGGACAGCAACGATGCTTGTGCATTAGAAACTGCTATTAGAGTTTTGTGGCCAGATAGTTATAAAATGCATAGGGACGTAGGGGACCTAACTACAAAACTTGAGATTCGCGATTTTAAACTAGAGTGCCCAATTTGCCAGAATAACCGCCCTAGAGGAGTAGGTTCTTTTCTAGTACATTTAAACGATTCACATTCTTGGCCCAGAGAAAGAATTGCTGATTTTCTAGCAAAAAAGGGATATTAATACATAAATTATGAAAAACATTTTTCTCGTTCTAATACCGACTATAACCGCGTGTTCTACTAGCAATTATAGCAAAAATCCGCCCCCGGCTCCACCGTCTGCACCAACAAATATAACAATCAACAAAATCAACCGTGTTCCGCCCCCTAAACCATTATCTCCAACAACCATAAAATGGTTCAGAGCACCAGAAGAAAGATTAAAAACAGACATAGCATTCAGAATTGCCGTGCGAAAACTAATGACAGATTTTTTAGATGACCAAATGCGCGGCGAACCTACCCCAATTACAAGAGTGAAATACGGCGCGGATAACTGCAAAATAGATTCTTTTAATGACGTAATTGCATACCAATTAATAGATTTTGATGAACGCAACGGAATAAATCCGTTTTTTAGAGCTAAAGAAACCGGGAGGGGCCAATTACTCTGGCGCGATTACCAAATAATGCTAAAGCACTATCCCGAATTAGAAAAAATTGGCGATAGATATTTGGGTTTAAGAATTGTTTCTGTTACACATTAAAATATAAATGTCAGTTTTTGATAATATTATTTGCAAGTATAATTTGCCTATAGCATTAACTAACAACTTAATTAACGTAAATCATCTCCATTATCAAACAAAAGACACGCCCGCTCAATACCTAGATAACTATGAAATAAGAGAAGACGGTACTCTTTGGCACGAAACTTATGATATCGAAGATCAAAGCGACCCCAAAGCAGAAGGGTTCATGCGTTTTCTAGGTTGTATGACTCGAATTAATAAGCGATGGGAACAAATAAAGTTTACCGGCGAAATACGCTTTTATACAAGTTTTGGGACATATGATAAAGATTGGATTGAGTTTTCTAGTTATTTTGTTGATGGGAATTTAAAACAATTACATTTATTAGAACTAAAATATGGAACCCAAAACTAAAACAATTGGAGAAACTTACCGGTGCCCATCGTGTTTACGGGTCGGTAAAATGAGGTATCAATATGGGTCCTATTTTTGTGATTTTTGTGATCAACGCTGGCGCGCGGATCATTTGGGCCATTTTCTAAGAGCATTTGAAGCGGGTCGAGAGTATGAAAGAAAAAATAAAAAATAATTAGTTGCGAAACTATGAACGTGCCGCGCATGACACCATTGCAATTTGCGATTTTAACTTTGATCAGTACGGAAATTAAAGGAGAAGAATTAAGAAATAAATTAAAAAAATTTTATGGAATCGAAGAATTTGGACCAAAATTTTATCAGTTAATGGACCGTTTAGAAACTTTAAGATGGATTTCCAGCCGATTCGAACAAAAAGTAATCAATGGTCAAATAATGAGAGAAAAATTTTACAGGATTACCGAGCACGGACTTTTAGCTTTAGTTGCGACAAGAGAGTTCTATAATGCTAACCGATGAAAACTACAGAAGAATTATTTAAAGAAAATGATATTCTGCGCGGCATAGTTGCCAAGATAATGCCTTGCCATTATTGCGGCGCGGATAATATTGCAAGGTGCCCTCATGGTTTTCCGGGCTGTAGTCTGGGCGACGATTTGTTCGTGGCAGAGGGATTATCCGGCGCGGCATTCAGAGAAATGCAAAGGAAAGTAAAGGAATATGAATGGAAATTGAATGAATTAGTCATAGAAAATAAAAACTTAACACTAAAAATAAAAACATACGAAACCAATAAATTATGAAACTGAACCCAATCCAAATCCATGATTTAAAACAATTAATTGGTTTTTACAACGCCATTCCTGAAAAACAGTGGGTTCGGGGTAATTACTGCCAGAGTAATGGAGAAAAATGCGCTTTCGGTCATTTGGGAGTACGAAATTCCGGTGATATTAATACAAATCCAAAAGCGTTGAAACTAGTAGAAATAGTGGGAAGTTTTTTAGAAGGCGGTCATTATGAAAAAATAGGAATAGCATCAGTAATAATTAAAAATAATGACTCTATAGAAAATACACCGAGAGAAAACACCCTAGCTTTTCTAAAAGAAATACTAAACCAACAAAAATATGAAACTCAATCCAACTCAAATCCATAACCTTAAAAACCTTATTACTTTTTACGAAGAAATTCCAGATGAAAAATGGTGCCAAGGCACTTATGAAAACTTCATGGGCCAGAAATGTGCTCTTGGTCATGCTGGAGTACAATCTAGTTCAACCGACATCAAAAATCTACCAATAGCATTAAATTTAATAGATATAATGCAAACATACCTAAAAACCGAAAACTCAAACGAAAACTTCAATGTAGTTTTACTTGAAATAGCAAGCACAAATGATAATGGAAAAGGCAAACCTAAAAATAATATAGTGAACTTTTTGAGAGGAATTCTTGAAAAACAAAACCTTTAACCGCGCCGTTTATGAAAAACATTAAACCCTCGGAACTAATAAAATTGGCCATTAAAGACCTAGAAATAGTAGAATCACAACCAGAATTATATGAAATTAAGATGTCCGAATGGCACATGTGCCGGACACCTGATCGTAAATGTTGGGTTTGCCTCGCCGGGGCGGTAATGGCTGTGACGCTAAAAGTGTCGCCAGATGTATCAACCTCGCCTTTTAATTTAGAAGAAGTCGAACATCTATTACTTGCTATTAATGAATTTCGGACGGGTTATATTTATAGCGGATTAAAAGTTATGAATATTAATAAGCTAGTATTAAAAGATCGAGAAATAACAAGATACGCAGACAATCCAACTAAATTCAAATCCCAAATGCTGGAAATGGCTAACGACTTAGAAGCAAAAGGACTGTAAATATGAAAAGCATTAAACCTTCGGAACTTATAAGACTGGCTATTCATGATTTAGAGGTAGTAGAATCTAAACCTAACGAATATTCAGTGAATATGAACCATTGGCATCGAGTTAATACGATTAACATTAATGGAAATAAAATATGTACTGTATGCCTCGCTGGGGCGGTGATGGCCACAACCTTCCATTGTCCTTCAAACGTTACCAAAGTTCCATCTGATAATGATATTCCAGAAGAATCACGGTCGTATTTATACGCTCTCAATTGCTTTCAGGCTGGTTTCATCTCAACCGGGCTAGACCGCCTCGACATGAAAGACGCGGCTCAAATAGATGATGCAAAGATAACCCCCAACAAATTAAACCCCCAAATATTTAAAAAAGATATGTTAAATCTCGCCGATAAATTACAAGAAAAAGGTCTTTAACAAAAGCCTATGAACCGAAGAGATTTTTTAAGGAATAGTTCTTTGGCATTATTTGGATTTTCTATATTACCGCCCGCCACAACATATCAAAGAATATACCGCGCGGTTAGTATTGAGAAACCTTCTATCCATCCACGCTTAGAAATAAGATTACTTTGTCCTCCGTTCTGGATAAAATCCTACACTTTTGATACAAAAACAAACACTTATATAGAACGCACAACCCATAATATTGCTAATTCAATAGTAAATTTTGATACAACACAATTATTATTCAATTCACCATACGGATACCAAACGATTCAAGTTAACCCAATAATTACTAAAAAAATATGAGCAAACTATTTAACACCCAACTAAAATTAAATCAATTAGAAACAGATTTAATGTTTATTTTAAACAGTTTAATTAATACTACTATTAAACTACAGAAATTAAGAGATTTAATGTATGAAATACAACATGAAGATAATAAACGAATAAGAATAAAAACTGAAAAATAAAGAAAATAAAGTATGCAAGATACGTTTCGTGGCGGTGAAGTACCGCCTGAATTCAAAGATTTCTCCGGCCCGTTATGTGAGGACCCAGCGTGTTGGCGAAAAAGACCTCACTTTCCGCGCGAATATGGTTGCCGCTGGTCTTTTAATGCAATTTGCAATAAGGACGGAACAACCACAATATTTAAAGACGAAGGAGGTAGAGTATTAACTCACCCGAAGACTGTTAGGACTTGGTTTTAATTACCTTAAAGCGTAAGCAGGAATTACAAGATCTTGATTCCCAACGCCTAATACCCGCAGCCAGATCGTGGGGTTGGCCAACCCAGTCACAACTCCTCCGGCTGCTGGCGCGCTAAAAACGACCCCAGAAGTTAAGGCCATTGAACCACCCGTTATTACTTGCGCGTTCGTCGCGGAGCCAGTATATTGCCCACCAATTTGTACTTGTCGGCCCGCTGAATCCAAGGAAATTAAAGCGCCCGACGCATTAGCATAAATTCCGACAACTCCCGCGCTTGGGGAATCAGGAACACTTGTTTGAGGTCTAAAATCGGCAATTTTCATGTTTTAAATCTTTTCTTATATTTTGTTACACCAATTCTTACGTAAACTGCGCGGAAATTAACTTGCAATTTTAATTCTTACATGCAACCTTAACTTTTGTTAACCTCCGCCCCCTTAGTCCTTTCTCCTTTTTACCTCTTTAGCCTTATTTAGTATAATAAAAACCATAAAATAGCTTTTAATAATAATTTTTAATTGAACACCCAAATAATCACCGGCCCACAATATTATATTATCACCCTAACTAAATAAGAAAAATAAATACTTAAACTGATTAAACATAATTTTTAATTAAATATACTTTAAAACCACTGTCCAAATATAAAAACTCCATATTTATTTACATAAGAAAAACAAGACTTACAATAATAAAAACAAATTTTTAACTAATTGGTTTTTAAAACTATTGCACTAATTACGCACTCCCCCGCGCCGTTAGGCGCAAATTAGCTCTTCTTATGTTTCCATCAACTCGATAAGCCGTTCCAGCGCAAACACTTACACAATTGGCACGCAATTTGCTTTGCAAGTGTCGGTTGGCACGATTCTGGCTTAGGCAGGTATCATGCCAGCTACTATGTTCGGCCCCGGTCTCACGTTGGCACACTTTTTGTTTTCTTTTTCGCTTCCAGGTTGACTTATAGGCAACGATGCCAAGTATACGATAGTTTTACTTATACTTTTCAAGTCAAACACTATCAACATGTTACAAGGCAACATTTTTTCGCGATTCGTTGCCCGCTATGGTGACCCTAGCCGAAAAACAAAGCCCTAAATTTAACGCTAACGTTGAGTTTTAACGTTATCGCACAAGCTTAGGGGAAAGCTTAGTTTTAGAGCGTCTGACCGCGCGAGTAGGGTAAAGGCTAGGGAGAGTACAACAAAAAAGCCCTAGGACAGTCCTAGGGCCGAAAAAGGGCAACGTGGAAGCTAGTCTAAACCGTCTAAGTCTAGATCATTGGCTTCCCGTTCCAAAGTCCGCTCCCAAAGCTCTTCCAATTCAGCCTTGGGGTCAAAACAGCCAAGCTCTTCAGGCTGAACTGTCATTGCATCGCGAAACTCTGATTCAGACGGAATTTGATTGAAAGGATTCATGGTTTTGTGTGTTTAATGATTTAGCCTTAGTTAATGATCCCACTCGGTTCAATCTCGCGATACTCACGGCCAAAACGGTTCTGTTTGACCATTACCATTACCCCCAAGCTTTCCGTTCCTTCGTTTGGCTGGTTTTCGGCATCGGGGGTAAAGGCAATCCAGTTACCAAAGCGAAAACCTTGCTTGCTCAAGGCTAGCTCTGCTTTTCGCTGTTCATTCGTTTGTGTGTACATGTTTTGGTTTAAGGTTAAGGTTTCACTAACGTTCCCAAGATAAAGCAAAATCTAGGGTTGTCAAATAAAACAAAAAAGCTTGCGCTTAAAAACAAAGAACCCGCTAAGCTTGCGCCTAACGGGTCTGATTAGACTGGCAGGGGTTAGGCAAGCTCTGCCAAAACGTCCTTCTCTGCCGTGTCTATGGCTTTGCGACCCCGCACAACCAAGCCCTCAAAGCCCTCAGTGTTGAATTCACCCGCCTTGAACAACAAGCCAGCCATGTCAGCCTTGACTCGCGCGGCAGTACCGAATTCGCTTGAATGCCATTGCTTGTCTTTGAAGTCTGCCAACCTAACGGCATACTCTTCAGGCGTTTTGCAAGCTTCCAATCCGCCAAGCCCTCCGCTTGACTCATGGGACATATAGTCCGTATAACCGTTGAACCAATCGGCAGCGTTTTGACCCTCGCTCCCTGCCCCTGCAATACGCAATTCGTTCAAACGATTAACCCGGTTGACGGTGCGGGTTGACAGTTTCTTTTCCGCTTCGCCAACACAGGCACCAACGTAGGCGCGCGTTGCCGTGTCTTTGTCCACTAGCACCAACGCTGCCGCTTCCATCGCGCGAATGAATTCGCCTTGAACACCGTGTTGCCGTTCAATGGCTGCTTTAATCTTGGGCAAACGATCATGAACGTTCAGGGTGTTTTTCGTACTGATTAGTTCATCGGACTTGACCGCTTCCATTACAAACAGACGAGTTGTGTTTCCGCATTGAATCACGGTGTTATGGCCACTAACCAGAACACGTGAGAAACCACCAAATTGCCGGTGAAGCCCGACAAATGGCACAATGTCACGCCCTGCCGCGCGTACCGCCTTGGACTTGGCGTCAACATAGAATTCAATGCATGAATCGACGGTACCGCAGGAACAAACCTCATACTCGCCCCCTGCCAAGGCATCGGTGAACAAGTCAAACAACTCCATGTTGCTAGGTGTGTTATAGCGTGCTCCCACTGCCCCGCCAAGGGGCATTCCATCGTTCAGGTTGACGGCATACCGTTCGCCTGTCTTGTGGAACGTTCCGTCGGGCAGGATGATACCGGCATCGGTGAAGGTATGGTCAAACAGGACAGGGGCAAGGTTTTCCCTGCTAAAGTCCGTAGTGGGAATGCCTTTCCCGTGCCAGCCTTTACCATCGTGTAACTCAGCAACAATTGCCAAGTAAACCGCGTCTCTTTTTGTGATTTTATCACTCATATAAACGTTTTCCGCTTTTGTTGCTTCCGTCTCATTGTATTGAGCAGATTTTGTTTTGGTGCAACGTCAATACTTTCGTTCAATTATCCCGTTCTGTCAAATCTTTGTTTTGTTTTTCTTTGCGAGTGTTGGCAACCACGCTCTTTAACGTTAACGCGGCGGGTCTGGTATCATAGACGCAAGGTTTCCCACAGGCATTGCCCCAAGGATACTCACAAAAAGCACAAGGCCGAAAGGCGCTAGCCGTAATATTTGTTTTATTTAAGTTTGTTTTCACTTATTTAATCATTCGCCCGCACACTGGGCAAGGCTTTGGTTTATTTAGAAAAAAAGAACCGTGGTTTGCACCATTAAAACCACCTCGAAATGTTGAATTTGTGTTTCTTATTTCAATAGAAGTCATTAATTTGCAACCATTTAGCTTGTCTTTAGCCGCTTTCTCAGCCTCTTTGAAATTGGGATACGGGCCGCAGTGTCCGCCTGTGTTATAGTAAAGTTCGTATTTCATTTTATTTGTATATCCTTTATTGCCCACCCAATTAAAGCAAGAATAATCAAAATAATGCCTATCGGCCCTAAGAACAGGGCAAAACAACCAATGAACACGTAAAGCCAAGTATCTATTTTCATTTATTTCCTTTTTCTTTCTCTAACCTTATTGATCTTTTTGTCCAATTTAAACTTTTCGCTAATTAGTCTATCTAGTAGCAAGCATCGGTCACAAAGCTCTGTTCCTAGCATCTTTATCTCCTCGCCGCACAATAGACATGTTTTTGTCTCTGTTTTCATTTGCTTATCCTCTATACTTGAAAGGATAAATCTCAATCTGATTTGTTACTGCGTTAATGAAAGAAACAGGAACCTGTTGCCAAGGGTTATCTTTGTCTTTTATCTCTGTCTCGTTATACACCTTGGCGGAAAACCGGCCCTTTTGCCATTTCTGGCCGTCAAACCAATACTTTGTATACTGATGTTGAATTAAATACATATTTTAAAAAGAGCCGTTAGTCACTTCCGGCCCGATTGCTCTCTTTTACGCTGTGGTCGTAGCTTGCGCTTGGACTGGCGCAGGAGTCTGTTTAGGTGCGTTCAGGGTCACAAACGCGCGGATAGCGTCAAGATTGTCCAAAATGGCTTTCGCCTTATTCACCCCAAACGAAAACGGGAACCTATCGTTGGGATTTAAAGTAATGGTGGGACTTCCTTTGTATGAACCAAGTACTGTCATTTTGTTCCTTTTCTCTTTTTTTTGTTGAGGGTTCCCCCTAGTTACCGAGCGTTGCTCTCCCAATTCCAGGCTCTTAACGCCCTAATAACAGGCTCGCGCTTTTCGGGGATACCCAAATTAGGCCACCGTGTAGCCAAGCTCTTTGGCCGCGCATGCCGCAAGCTCTTCTTTGTCCGTAGGGGTCAATTCCTTGACTTCGGCGCTGAAGTCCAGCGTGGTTTGACCGGGCTTGAAGCCGAAATACTCTTTGAGGGTGACCAGCATACTCTTGGCCACTCCGGTTCGCGAAATAATCTTCATTGTATTGATTCTTTCTGTTGTGCCCATTGTATTGGGCGGGTTTAATTACCCCTTAACATACACTAAGTCTTAGCTTTGTCAAATGATGAATCGCTTAAACGCTGGTGACGATGCTACCATTTCGGCGGATAGCGCGCGATAACTTACTGGGCATGTAGGCGCTCCGTCAATAGTTTTGGGCGTTGGTTCTTTAAAGGTTTTTTGTTTATTTTTCATTTTCTTCGCGGGATTGAATTTGTGTCAGCAAATCGTTATAAAGTTTCAGAACCTCGTTTTTGGATAATCCTACTTTTTCTTTGGTTTCTCTTGATGGAATCAGCACATCATTTAGACTACCATAAAACCTTTCTTGATCACCATATTCATCAAGAGCGGCCTGAAATTCAAGAAATAAAGTAGCGTATTTATGTTTCATTTTCTTTTCCTTGTTTATACTAAAACTATTGTATCGCCCGCGATTTTAGCTTTTTCCATCGTGTCATTATCGACCGCAAATTCGCGAAACAGACTGATAGGCAAGGTTTTACGAATTTCTCTCTTAGCTATTGTAATGGCTGCGCTTTGAACTTTTTTGTGTTTACCCGGCTCGATTATTACTTTTGTTCGCAGTTTTCCAAAAAGCTGAAAAGAATTATCGTTGGGGTTCAGATTTAATCCTTGTACTACATTTTTGTAAAGCCCTTTTTTCGTGTAATCTTCCGATTGCTGCCCAATACGATGCGCGGCCAGTGATTTTTCTAAACTGTCTTTAACTTCTTGCGCCGCAAACACTTTCAATTCTATTTTGAATAATCCTTCGTTTTTTTGAATTTCTAATTCAAGTAAGGATTTTTCAAGTAAAGTAACATAATTAAAGCCAAGAATGATAACATAACGGGCAAGCTCTCCACCGTCGATTAACTGGCCTGCCGCATTAAAATACTGTTTTGTGCGATATTGTAGGCTCGCAAACTGACAGCCTTTTAGTCGGGCCTGTAGCTCTGTTACA
>ERZ1292644.662-Hain-H14-01um-R2-662-length-21268-cov-4_pt1 | contig 21268 bp, 35 predicted proteins | sample MGYA00564402_ERZ1292644 | MGnify/ENA primary metagenome ERZ1292644 (study PRJEB36523, sample SAMEA6512644) | groundwater metagenome | collected 2019-01-09 | study: AquaDiva: Metagenomics assemblies of 32 groundwater samples
TTCACCTGATTTTGGAGAATTTCTACGTAGCCGTTCATTTTAAACAGTATCGGTGCGTCCGTAAAAACTCCCAAGAATTATAGGCATTAAATAAGCAAGCCTAGTAAGGTGAAATGGAAACTGTGTAATACTTGCCACAAGGAAAACCAGAATAATCGAAGCTAAAACTACAACCTCAGTTGATTTTTCTGACATTCTAAATCTCAGGTAAATCTCCCTCAAAAATCCACCCAAGATAATTATTCCAACAAGACCGTATTCAAAAAGAATCTGGATAAATTCATTATGCGGGTTGTCCCAAAAGTCTACCTGTGGGCTTTTCATATCCATCCCAAAGGGAGGCATTGCTATCTGGTTCATGTTGTAATACTGGACCTTTAAAAACTTTTGGTTAGCATTGCTGTGTTCAGGGTCAACCTTTGCTATGGCATGGTTGTATTTGGAGTCGCCAACAAAGACAAAGTCTTTTAGCTTGTTGAAATTCCTATAGGAATCTGGCCCATAGCCTAACGGGTTTTTAAGAGCATACCTCACAGCTGAGTGCCACACAGGGAACCTTGAGCTGAAGGTTTTCGGATCTACTTTGAAATCCAAGAAAACGACGGCCAAGAACCCCAGCAGGACTATTGGGAGAAGAATTAAAAAGGTCTTTTTTGATTTAAAGTAGGCAAAGAATAAAATTCCAGAAACCCCAGCCATGACAGCTGACACTGATTGGCAAAGCAGGATTGGGAAAAATAAGGCGAGTGACACTGGCACACTAAAAAACGCTACAACTGGTATTAGGATAGATAAGAATATCCCATTAGCCATCTTAATACCAAAGAATCCTACTGGGTCGTTAAAAGAGCCTGGAATTAACCCTCCACCGTTTGTCTGACCAGAGAAAAGCGGGTCTAGGCTTAATTTCTGCAAAATCATCCACCCAAGGTTTAATAACAAAACACCAATTAACACATAAAAGAGTTGTGTTAAGTTATTCTTCTTAAAATAAGCCTTCGATACCATGAAAAGAAGAGCGGCGAGGAAGACATTTAAGACTTGGGTTTGGCCTACATCAGCCCCAGCGTGAAGAAAGGTGATTACGTTTAGAATTAGGAAAGCAGCAATCCAAACGTTACCGATAAATAGAGCGATAACAATAATTGAGAAGAATTGATAAAAAATCTCCTGCACGTCCCTCAATGAAAGGCCTTTAGTGCTGTAAACCAAAGGGCAAAGTGCTATAAATGAAAGTAGGAAGTATTTTTTAAGTCTGTCTATCATTTTACTGTCCCGCCGGAGACTGGAAGCGTGGAAAATCCTGCTCATCAGTCGCCCAATGTGATTCTCCTTCTGAAACTAGGTCAAATTGGCTCATCACATCGTTAATGTAAATCTGTCTTTTATCATTACGCTCAGCTATCGCAATCTGAATGGAAGCCGTATTTGAAGGGTCTTCCATTTGATACCAAAGGACTTTCGCCTCTGAGTAAATCCAGTCATCATACTTTGTAGGTATGAGGGCAACATCGGAATCCGAGGCAAGGCGAGCATAGGTCTTAACATAGTCAACCTGGTAGGTAATGACTGATGTTGGACGTGGGTCAAGGTATATCCTGTTAAACAGTCTTGCATACCTTGCGGGGGTGCCTGTGGAATTGGCTGGGTCTGGAACCTCAAATCTCAGCTTCCAGAATGGAATCTCAACCAAGGTGAGGTCATTTGTGGTGTCCTGCATGGAAATAATTTCGTCTAGGTCTGAAATCCCTGAAAGGGCTATATAAGCCTGGTCTGCAACACTGGCCAATGTTGAGGGATTGGCCTTCATCCATTTGGAGTCCTTAATCTGGGCATAGATAAGCTGGAGGGCGTCATTAATGCAAAGGTCGGCTATGTCGCCTGAGGAGTTAGTTCCTGTAAGATCATTCGCATTGTAATTGTCCACAAGCCTTAAGAAACGACTTCTTAGATTTGTAAGGGACGTTCCTGAACCAGAACCTCCGGCTACCCCTACAACATCACCGGCAACTTTAACATACTCGTAATGACTGACGTTTTGGGTAGCGTTGTAATAAATAATTTGGTAATTATTGCTTTGAAGGGGCGTCCAAGACGCTGTCCAAAGAACGCCAGATTCAAACGTCATGGCGGCTGAGCTTACGTCTGTGGCGTTGTCGTCGATGTCGTAAATACTGTATAAAACTTGGTCGCTACTCAAAGCGTCAGGAAATGCTTGAGATAAGGTCTGAGCAACACTTACTATACGATAGTTGAATCTGTCGATTTTAGTATCCTCCCATTAGAATTATGTTATAATTGTTTCTAACAAATAAGGAGTAAAAAATATGGCCATATGGCTTGGAAAGAATGGATACTTGTATATTCAGAGATTTGGTAAGAAGAGAAGATATGTACAGCTTTTGCATAGAGATATTATGGAACACTTCATAGGAAGAAAGCTTAAATCTTCTGAAGTTGTCCACCATAAGAACGGAATTAAAATAGATAACCGTATAGAAAATCTTGAAATAACTAATCATTCTGACCATTGTAGACATCACCATCCTGCTAAACCGAGAATTAAATGCGCTGTGAAATCCTGCAAACGATTGAATGACCATAAAGAATTTTGTGATATGCATTACCAAAGGTTTATGAATCATGGTAATCCTGAGAAAGTCCTTAGAATTAGGCATAAAGGAGAAATTTGTTCTGTAAAAGGCTGTAAACTTTTTGCTAAAACTCGTCAGTTTTGTGGGATGCATAATGCTCGTTATGTTAGACATGGCGACCCATTAAAATTAACTACATTCAAAAAATATACTCTCAAATGTAAATATCCAAAATGTAACCGTGCATATGCTGGTAACGGATTTTGCTCGACACATAACAACCCTTTTTATTTGAAAAAGTTTTCATCGATTTATACGAATTTGGTCACCTAATGTACCAAAATTAACTACCTCTGCCTGTTGATCCGAATACACCGAATCATCGTTACTCACGATACACACGATGTCTCCAGAAACAAATCTTGATGAATCAATAGAAATAGTACGTGAGTAATACTCCCCTTGAGTGTTATAGTTCATAGTCGCATATCTTGTTGTAAAACCACTAAACTTAAAAACACCATCGCTATGGTCTAAAATTGCGTCATCTGAAACTCTTTGAACCTGCAATCTGATTGTTTGCCCCGTAACAGGATTTCCAGAGCTGTCCACAACAACATAAACAACCCTATGACTTTGTGTTCTTTCGTGATAATCACCAGCTTCCGCTTTCCTAGCGTTTACAATCATAAAAACTGCGAAGCTTAAGACAAAAGCATAAAGTAGGTAAAAATAAATTGGCATACTAAATAATTTTTTATTCATGGGTAACTTTGTCCCTTTCCTGCCCTTCCTACTGGCGCACTTGTCACGTCACCGTGATTTCCAGGCACTGCCACATCATAACGAGATGAATAATCTTTAATAGCATCTGTTCCACTAGCTGATCTTCCATCCCCAAATTCATTGTAGACGGCATAATGTTTTAATGTTGCTGGCGAAACTTGAAGAGGCATGTATCGGGTATCACTGTTAGAGAGTTGCCTTATTTGTTGTATACTTAAAGTTGTGCCTTTCCAAATAGCTGTTTCATATAAAACGCCATTCATAAATTGGCCAGTCCAAGGGACCCTACCTGTTTCTAAGGTTCCAGCATGATTTACAGCACCGGTTGCATCGGTAAAGGTACCTAATGCCTCACCATCCTTATAAAAAGCATAAGTAGAACCTGTTTTTGTGACCGCAACGTCATAGACAGTTCGGGCTATAAATCCGCCGGAGGATGAAGCGCCACTGATAGTAATTGCCGCTGCATCAAACTCCCTAAAAATTAAAAGGTTTTGATCGTCAAAATAAAATTGCCAGTTATTGTTCGCATCCTCTCTTTGACCAAGAATTGCCTGCCTTGTGCCAAAAGTAAAAACCTCAACTCTTGCCCAAACTGTGAAGTTTCCACTGAAAAACCAATCAGTGCTGTCTGCATAAGATACCAAATCGTCTGTTCCGTCATGCTCAAGACCGGCAAATGCTACTGATGGGATAAGAAGTAGCATGCAAATAAGTCTTTTCAAAATACAGTCTCCTCGTATTCAGCTCTTGGGTCAGTTTTACAGCTTCCCCAATCAGTTATTGATTCTTCTGTTGGGCAGTTATGAATTGAAACAACACCATTGATTCCTGCCGGCATATTGTTTTTTATAAAGTTGTAAACCTGCTGGGCTTTCGTGTCTGTTTTAAATAAATAACTCCCGCTTATAAAATAAGTGATTCCGTCAAAAGACTTTTCTAAATTAAGATTCTTTTTAAATTGCGTATCTTCGTCTGTCCATTTATCATTTTGAGAAACTTGATTTTTAAAGTTCTCTATTTGATTTGCTTTTGTTATATTAGTTGTGTTTAAGCTGACCATTACTCTTTTATGTAAGACCTCGGCATTGGCGTAAGTTGTTATAAATAATAATGTTACAATTAAAATAATTCGTCTCATTATGCCTCGTAAACTGCAAATCCAACTACTGCTACGTCCCCTGTTAATGCATCGGCCCCAATTCTCCTTAACCTGATCTTAAACCAGTCGCCACCCGTCATGCTGTCAATGTTGGTGAGAGCAATTACGATCGTGTTATCATTTGAAATGGTGGTGCTAACTCCCTGCTCTTTTGCGTTAGCGACTCCATAAGATTCAGTTGTGAAATTCACATTATCACCTGAAGATACTGCCATGACTGAAACGTCAAAGGAAACATTTGAGGTTACAGAGGAAACAGTCTGGAATTGAATCCTGGCGGTTAAAGCTCCACCAGCGTAATCGTCCTCAACAAACCCTTGCCATGTTGCTGCATTCCTATCAGCGACGTCATCAGCGAATAGGAGACGCCAGTTATTAAGACCTGCGTCTATTCTGACGGAATCCGAAGTGACCTTTGCTGAATGAACAGGTAAAACAAGGTTAAGCTCTACCGCCCCAGCACCACCTGTGGCATCTGCGGCGCAATCCCAAGTATCTGTAGTTTCACTCCACTTTAAAATCTGCGTATCTGCACAACCTCTTAAAATTGTTAATCTATCCCCTGTGAATTGTAATCCAGATTGGGAGGTGCTGTTTGTAGAATCCGCGTCTGCTCCAAACCCATTTATGGTATCTACTGATACAATGCTCCCAGCTGATGCACCGATCCCAGAACCCCACACCAGGTTAGTATCGGCACTGGCGTCAAACACACCAGTCACATCCGAAGTTGCTACGGCAACGTTAATGACCCCCCCAGCAGTAATGGTTACGAGCGTGCCACCAGTCAAGTTTGTATCCGCATTTATGTCGAAAATCCCAGTAACTTCCGTTGAAACTATTGCCGCGCAGTCCCAGGTGTCAGCAGTTTCATTCCATTTTAGGATTTGGGTATCTGTGCAACCTCTTAAAAGAGTAAGCCTATCGGACGTAAATTGAAGACCTGATTGACTTGTGCTGTTAGTTGAATCTGCGTTTGCACCAAAGCCGTTCACAGTATCAACTGAGAGAACGCTGCCTGCTGAAAGCCCAATGCCACTTGCGGCTGTGAGATTTGTGTCAGCACTTATATCAAATATGCCTGTAACGTCAGACGTGGCCACGGCTACGTTAATCACTCCACCCGCAGTTATAGCGACAAGAGTTCCGGCCGTAAGGTTTGATTGCGTGACTATATTGAAACGCCCAGCAACGTCAGAGGTAACAACAGTCCTAAACGCTGGAGAAGTCCCTGACCTTGAACCTAGGAAGGTTGTGCCGCTTGTATCAGCTGTGATAGTTGTGGGGGTCGCTCCAGCTCCACCGCCTATGACAACAGCGTTTGCTGTTAATAAGGATGAAGAAGCAAGGGTGGTTGTGCTTGTAAAACCAAGAATCCCACCGCTTGTTCCTGAGCTTAAGCCTGTGCCACCAGAAGCGACGCTATAAGGCTGTGGGTTTGGGGTAATCCAAATCAAATCAGTGGCGGTTGAAGTATCGACTGACAAGATTTGACCATCTGTCCCAGCTGGCAAAGTTGTGGGGTTGGTAACACCATCCCCGACGATTAAGGTTCCTAGCCCAAGAACGCCAGTATTCTCAAAAGCGGCCGTCCCCTTGCCGATTAAAACGCCACCGTCTGTGTGGGAAGTAGCTCCTGTCCCACCTGAATCAACAGAAAGCCTTGATCTTAAAGTCAATGAGTCTGCGGTCATTCCACCATCATGCGACACGGTCATCACAGGTCGTCCAGTATCCGTTGAAATGGCAAATGCAATACCAATTTGTCCTGTGTCTCTTGAGATAAAAAGAGCGTTTTGGGTCTCATTCCAGATAAAAGATACGTCAGCGCTAAAGGCACCAAGGGCGTTGTATTGAATTTGGGCTGTGTCACCTGACGGAACACCCGTGCCACTGGTAGCAACGACACGCCTAAAGTTGAGGCCAGAAGCATTTGCCTCAGATAAAAGACAAAGCAAGCCTAAAAGGGAAACAAACGTCATTATAACCCAGTTAGACCTGCTTTGCTTTTTCAACTGACTACTCTAGTTCAACAAATACATCAACTGCCGTGCCAGAGGTAGCAGCATCCATGAAAAACCCACCTGAAGCCTCGTTGTCGAGGTCTCCTGTAGGAGGTGCTCCTTGGAATCCAGTAACCTGCCCTGCATCAGAGGAGGTAATAAACGGTGCCCCAACTCCAGCTGCGTTTATAGCCCCTGCGCCAATGCTGGCCGTCATAGGTCCATGAACCAGGATGTAACCCCAGTTCCTGCGCCCTTCATCATCGAAGGCACTTGTGCCAGTCGTAGCGTCTGACGTTTCAATCGTCATCACCGCAATACCGGCAATAGCTCCGTCGTTAGATGTAGTCGTAAGACGCACAGTAATACCGTCATCGGAGATCGTGTCGTAAACAACCACGTCCTCAGAAACGATGCCTGCGTCATTGGGTGTTGAAGCTGAATGACGAACCAACTTAAACACCCTGACAGCCTCACCCTGTCTTGCTCCAGTGGTACGCTTTTTAATACCAATGGAGTTTGGATCACCAACTGCCCACGCACTCCCAACCCCTAACGTAGTTACGAAAAGGGCTAGGATAAGAAAGAATGATAGTTTTCTCATTTTAGCTCCTCAAACTACGTTATCGGCAAGACCATGTGTGTCCAGGAGGCTTGGCACAAGACTAAACACCGAATAAGCGATGGCTACATCGTTTAGGGTGTCAATGTCGTGCTGGAAGGGCCTGAACGCTACAGGAAGCGTGCCTAGGTTGTTGTTTTCATCCACCATTTTTGAGTCGATCTTCACGCCTTGAGGTCTTAAGACTTTAATCTTAAGATCACGAGTCGTGATGAAGGCGACTTTGTTGTTAAACCGGGTGGACGAGTCACGGATTAACGCCGCATTGTAGAACATGATGTTTGGTAGACCGAGATTGTAAATCCTCTCGTCCGCAAACGTCCCTCGTCTTGCTGTATCTCCACCTGCACCAAGGTCAGCCAAAACAAGAGTCGCCGCGATACCAAAATCAGGCTCATCCGCTTTGGTGTTTCCTCTGACGCAAAGAGAATAGACAAGTGAGTAAAGAGACGCTCTTCCAGCTTCCGTTGAAATATCAATGGAAGTGTTGGAATATTGGTTTCTCCACCAACTATTGTCTGCTCTCGAAATACCAGCAGTTGTCGCTGTTTGGGATGCTGGCGCTTGAGGCGCAAGAATACCATTGGCAACATCAGCCGTTGCAGGAAGAAGCGTCATGGGGTCGTTGGCTCCTGGCGTCGCCTGTCTTAAGGTTGTCGCCACAATCCTGACCCATGTTGACTCAAACTGCATCATCTTATCCTTCATGAGATTACCAATAGCCCACTTAGAACCTTCGGCCACTTGGTCACGCTCAACCTGGTTTATGACAACTGCGCCAGTAATGACTCTCTGTGGAACAGAGGCCATTGTGACGCCTTCATCATCAACCGTTGGAACTTGGGCGTTTTTACCTCTGAAGGCGACATTTGAATTCTCGCCGTACAGGATTCTCTCGCGGAAGTTTTCACCACCGCCAGTTTCAAACTGAATCCGGCCTTTATCGCCGAATACTGCGATAATGCCGTCATAACGCTTTAAGGCGTCATTGAGTTTCAGGTTGTAACTGTCGAGAACCTGACTGGCGAGTCTCGTAAACGGAACCGCCATTTAATTGCCCTTTCTTTGATAAAAGAACAGCTAGGCGTTAAAGTCGATGTTATCCAAACCACCAGCCTCCTCGGTCAAAATCATCATGTCCCTTGCAGGGTCACCGGTGAGTTTTGACTTGGAAGTTTCTCCTTTTTTGGAGGGCGATTCAGAATTTCCGGCTTTAGCCTTTTTTTGCTCTTTTATGAGTTTTAGATTAGCGGCACGTTCCTGCAATTCACTGATTTTAGGGAAATATATTGAATTAAAAGCAATCGTAAGAGTGCCGGGTCCAAGACCTTGGAAACGAGGGTTGTCCTTAAACCATTGGGTAATGGCAGGACCAACCTCGTCTTTATAGTCTAGTCCGTACTGCTCAGATGAGGATTGGAGATTCTTCTCCTCCTCATCAAAGAGCCTATTTTCCTCTCTTGTTATTAAGTCTTCATTTTGCTTCTGAAGTTGCTTAACGACATCGGGCATCCCTGTTATTCCAAGCAAAGACTTTAGTTGCTCTAAAGCCTGTACTTGTTCAGGTGTTAACTGCTGGTCATTTGTAGCAGGAGCTTTGGATTCTTCATCCTCAGCCTCCGCACCTTGAGCCAGCATCCTTGCAATCCTGGGGTCTTTTAACAAAGACTCCTTTTCTTGCAAAGAAGCCCGTAACTTTCGCTTCTCATCCAATAATTCCTTAGTCATCGGGTGAAGATGAGCAGGAATCTTTGACCAATCAGGCTCAGCCTGTTGACTCTCAGGGGTTTTAACGTCATCCTTTGACGAGGGTTCTTTAGAGCTTTCAGGTTTGGTAGGGGACGGAGCTACCTTATCGTCCGTTTCGCCTTCTTGGCCTTTGGCATCGTGAGAATAATCAATGCCTTCTTTTACCGCGTTGTCCATTATTGTTTGTATCGTATCTGCCATTTACTTACTCCTTTTGTTTAGCGTCAGGAGCGGTGACGAGCCGGACAAAGACTACTCGCTTTGTCATTGAGAAAATTTTAAACTTAACCTCCGAACACTCCAGAACTACCCATTGCCATGTTTGCTACAAAACCCCCAGGCACGTTGGGTTCTTTTTTGCCTTTCTTACCTTTCCTCTTTTTCTTGGCTAGTTTCCTGGCGTGAGACATGCCTTCTTCTTTTGCATCACCTTCTTTGTAACCTGAAGTATGCGGCATTATTCCTCCGCTTGAGGTTGATACTTCGGCTGTTTACCTTCCTTCAGGCCAGGCGCAGCCACTTCAGATGACGAAGAAGTTTCTTCAGTCTCCAAATCATCATCAACCTCCTTACCATCTTCTTTTTGCTTTCTAGGTCTACCGCGTGTTGCCATTTAGACATCTCCTTTTTGTAAATGTTCTGTTACATATTCATCTGTTTTTGTAATAACAAGCCACCTCACTATACCGACATCCCCTATGAAATAATATTTCTCTTCATTTGTCCCTAAAATAATCTCTCTTGCGATTGAATCCCCAGCCAATGCTTTTTTAATGAGATAAAACTCTTGCTTTATGGTTTTATTTGGAATAGGAATTTCGTATTTAACACCTTTTACTGATAAACCCACATAATCAGCCCCATCTAAGGCGAAACTAACGCCTACGAGGAGATAATAGCAAATAACGGCCATTACAAAGGTCTTTCTACGACTCAACTTGACCCTTTCAGGGTCATCAACCGTGTACCCTCTCTTCATGTCGCCACCCTTGTAATAAGGCATGTTTGCAACCCTATATTCTTCCTTGTGCTTCTTTAAATGCCTACACTCTTTCATGAATTTCTTATCATCATTTATGAGCATTAAGCCGTCCGGGTGCTCAGCAGTCTTCCAGGCTTTGCCTTCTTTTTCTTGTTGTCTGTAAGAAGTAACTTCCTTTCCAAATCTTGAATCAAAATATGAGTCGAATATTGCCGCTTGACCAAATAAAGCACCATCGGGTCTGTAGTCCCCGCCACACCCACAGATCATAGTTTCAATTTCAACATTTGTTTTATAATCCCCACAGTTTTGGCAGTAGTAATCAACCTTGAACATCTACTTTATTTCCACAATTTTGGCAGACACTTTCTTTCTCTCCTTCGTATCTTATTAGCATATCCTTACTGCATTTCTTACAAGGTCTGATCTCTAAAAGCTTCATCTTCACCTCAATATTACCGCAAGATTAAGCAGCAGCCTCTTGACCTTGCGGGACAGCAGGGGATTTGGCAGGACCAGCCGTTTGGCTGGAAGGAGGAAGTTCGCCACCCCGAGCCATCAATACCTGTGAGGCTTGAACTGCGGCAACCTGTTGAGGGTCTAAGTCCTCAATAAACGCCTCAGGGTCACCCATACCATCGAAGTTTTTCATCCAGTTCTCAAACAAAACCTCCACCTTTACCCTCTTGCCGCGTTGGAGCATTTCGCTTGTAACCTGTGGTTGAGAAGCCGCCAAAATAATCTCTGAATATTGCTGTCTTAAAGTAGGTTTGTCAGGCTTTGTAGCTTCATAAATGCTTAGGTCATAGTCAAACTCGCCTGTTAAATAATTCTTTAAGCCAAGGGGGTTAAGCTCCGTCATAAACTCAACCCATTTTTCCTCCATTGTTTGGCCAGTTTGTTTATCCGAGTAATCTTTGCCTGTAATTTGCAAATGAAGTTCAGCGTTGGAATATTGCTTTAAAATAGCCCCTTCTTTTTTAGCCTGTTCAATTAGCCAATCTCTCACCTTATCCAACATCCCAGATTCCCTGATTTGTGAGCCCATTCGGGCTAATTGGTCTTGACCCAATGTTTTATTGGAAGACTTGCCGCCTATTATTTGTTCGTCCGTTCCCATGATTTCTGTGATATTTTGTTGCAAAAGGTTCATTAAGTTTATCAGATCATTCTGGACGGGTGCTGATGTAAGCTGGGCAAATGTGCCTGGGTTAATCGGCTTGTTGGCCCACACAACACCTCCAAGCCTGTTCTTCTCAATTGACTTGTCCTGCCCAGGCTCCAAGTCTTTCTTGTTTACGATAATTTGGTTTCTTACCTTATCTATTAATTTTACCCAAAGGGTTGCTAAATAGTCTAAATGCTCTTGTTGCTGAGTTGAGACTTTTAAATGACTTACTGGATAGCGAACATTTGGCTCATTGGTAAGAACTAATGGTGTAAATTGAAATCCCTTGCCTTGATAGGTAGAAAGCTCATACCTTAAAGGCTTTGTGTGTTCCTCAACCCAGGTTAAAATCCAAATGCCGTTTCTTTGCTGGACGTGAAGTTCATTAAGAGTCAGGTCAATTTCCCTGTCGTCAAGTCGTGTGCCATTTTTGTATGCATTTTTATCAAAGATTTCCTTGAGAACAGCCTCATCATAATCGCCATACTGTTTTAAATCGTAAAGAGTTCTAGGCAACCTATGAAGGATTGTCTTGGAGTCTCTAAGATTTGCCTTATGATCTAACATGATGTTCATTGGCGATTCGGCGTTAGAGAAGAGAGTCTCATAATCCACAATATCAGGCCGTTCCTTTGATTCCAAGTTGTCCGGCTTTATACCTAAGATGCTTTTAATGCCTTGGACGGCTTGCCCCATCATACCCAGCTTGTTTTCAGGTTGGTCCTGGCCTTCCTTTGGCATAAAGACTGTCCGATAACCACACTTTTTCCATCCGATACCAAAAAACCACGCATTCATTACAGACTCTTGGTTTTCTCTTTTGGCGTCATTAACAGCGTTGTAGTGGTTCTGGGCGGCAGTCATTAAAGCGGCAGAATCATTATCTTGCTTTCTTTTTGCGATAGCCATGATACGAGGCGTTTGATAATAAAGATTTGGAAGGATGGTGTTGGAAGCCTGGAAGATTCTGGAATAGGTTATAAAATGTTCTTTTGAGTCTGTGTCTATACCGAGTAAATTTGCCTTTTTGTTTTTGCCTCTATAAAAAGCACGCATTAGCTCTGGATCAATGACTTCCATAAATTCCTTGTCATGAGTATTACGCATTTTCTTAGCGTACTCACAATAAAATGAAAAGTCCAAATCAGAAAGATCTTTAAGCGACACTTGTTTTCTCCAACTTTTGGTGAGGAGCTAAGCCGTCAATTTCTCTATTAAATCCACACTTAATGCAATGCCTTTTAAATTTATTGTTAATCATCATAAGTGACTCGTCTTTTGGGTCAAAATAATAAAGTGACGTGTCCATAATCTCGTGAAGACATGCTATTTTTCTGTCAGAAAAACCACACTTTTCACACACAAGTCTGTTATTTGTGAAATCAAATCCACCACCATCAGTATCGTAGAACTCCTGATTGAAAAATTTGTGTTTACAAAAGTATTGCCTTAATCTGTTAAACATGAGCTAATTTGTATCCTTTTTGTTTGGCAAATTCATTCCACTTTTCAGTGTCATCTTTCCAATCAAACTCTATCTTTTCAAAAAGCCCTTCATGGTAAATTTCTCTACAATCATGGCATATAAAATTTGGTGTGCCGGCTATTCTGTATGTTTGTGCACAGTGGCTGTCCTTCTTAGCACATTTTGAACATTTAGGACTGTCTGCCATTATGCCACAGCCTCTTCGTGTTGCATTTGTCTTTGAATCCAGTCATAAGAATAACGGTCAGGCTTAAGTTGTTGCTTTTCAGGTGTTATGGGTCTTGACATGACCCCGTAGCGTAGGAAATCAACTGCGTGGTCTTCGTGCTTATAAGGTGCCCACTTTCTCTCCCCTCTATCTGAAATCTTGTTAGGCACCTCACGGTAGAGCGGGATTTCACGTCTTAGGTTCACGCAACATTCACAGATAAACAGCCGAGGAGAACCTAGGAGGCCCTGTTTGTAAGGGTGGCTTTTAGATGTGTTGACCTTGAGGTACTCCCCGACACGGTTTATCCCGGCATTGACCTCGTTTTCACCGGGAAAGACGATAATTCCATAGTCCTGCAATTCATCAGCGACTGAGTAAAGCCTACCCAGCTTCTCCCTTGTCTTTGAAAAGGCTGATGGATCAGCCCACCAAGTTTTGTCGATGTTGGGGCCGGCCATCTGCTTAATTCCCTGGCAATGCTCTGAAATCAATTTACCTTTCTCATAATATTCGCCGCAAACAATTATGTTGCCATGTGGATCTACACGAAAAAGTCCAGCAGCAAAAGTGCCTGATGCGACAGCAGTATCTATTGCCCCAAAAGTCTCCCACCAATCAGGACGTTCTTCATGCGGAATAACATGGTATTTTTCATCCCAGGCCTCATAAATTTTACCTGAGGTAACATCCCATGAGTTCATAACATATTGGTTATAGACGGAAGGTTTTTGAAGACGCAAGGTTTCTAAAGAATCTAAGAAGGATTCTGGGAGGACATCAGCATTATCGAAGGTAGTTGCTTCGTAACATTCATAACCTTTGGCGGGGGTGTCCTTCCAAAGTTTCTTGACCCAGTTATTTCCGTTCGTGTTGGCAATAAGAAAAAGTGAGGGGTTGCCACAGTTCTTGCGTCTCATACGGCCAAAAAGTATAAACCATTGGGCATCATCGTCAAACTCCTCTGCCTGTTCTACGAGACAAGCACCGAGATTGATATTCTTCAAGGTGTTCAATTCCTCTCCATGCCTGAACATAATTACCGAGCCGTTTGAAAGCCTTATGTCCTTACTTGCTGGAACTTGAATCCCTGTATAGTTCTCGAAGTCTTTGATGGTAGAATCCCTCAAGTCCGTAAACTCCCTACGGCAAACAAGAGCAAGGTTATCTGGATATTCTTCGCAGAGCCTAAGAATCCTTAGAATCCCGCAGAGAGTCTTCCCCGTTCCCCATGCCGATACCATTGCAGGGAACTGAGCCTCTGTGAAGATGAATTTGTCCTGCCAACTTTTGAGGGTTATTTCCATCTTTGCTTTCTGGTCTGATTATAGTTATAATTTGAGGAGCTATTCCTTCACCTTCTATCCTCTGCGGCATTACCCTAAGCGCAAATCGACTCCAAAAATCAGCTTTAACTTGATCAGAAATACTTGGATCGTCAAAAAACTTATTTACATACTTTGCGCCCTTTGTGAGAAGAGGAGCAATTTCCCTATCAAGAATAATCCCCATCGTTCTTTCATAGGCATTTGACTTCCTTCCACTTCTTCCAAGTTTCCCAGCCATTTTAAAATTATAAATCCTTGTTTTTAAAAGACTTACTTTTAACTTAATCTAAAATTTAAACTTCCAACCAATTGCAAAACACTCAGACATTACTTGAAGACGGAGATATTGTTCCAGGAAGCCACACTCCTGCTTCAAACAATCTATTGATGTAGATCTTTTTAAGATTGCGCTCAAAAGTTAATTCCTTAATCAGTCCAAACTCACCGTAAAGACACCACCCATATTCAGGATTATTCAGTAAGTCACTAACCATAAAGTCTTTTTCATGCCCTCACCTTAGCAAATCCGTTCCATCCCATTGGTAGAGATGTGGAACAGCCGCTTTCCCTAGATATTCTACTCTCTTACTGTAAAAGCCTCTTAAATCGAAGAAAAAAGGTATAGAATGACCTTGTAGAGTGATTGTTTCATACAAGCAAATTGCTTATCAGGAATTCTGAAAGCTTCCAATGTAAACAACGTCATTCTGTCAATCATAGTCAATCACAACAAATCAGAATATCAAATTGCTTAGCGGGAATTTTGGATAAAGATAGTTGTTGATAATTAACTGCCTTTTGATTAACAAAAATAAATGCGATTGTTGTATACAAGTGAAAAGATAAATGATATACTTTGTGTGTGCGTGAGAGGATTATCAAATGAAACCAAAATGTCCTGATTGTAAATGTGAAACAGTTTATTACAGAATTCGATCTAAGAGTTTTGTATGTCGGCGATGTGGAAATGATTGGATAAAAAAAGATGCGACAGAAAACAGAACCCAGATTCAAACTAGATCAGTTTAGTATTCATAAAGCTTTAGGGAAGAGACACCATAGAATATTCTCTTTTCAATGCAAGGATACTAATGAGCTAGAATTCAAGCCAGCTATTTATGGATTGTATGATTTTGATAAATGCCTTTATATAGGTAAAAGTAAGTCGCTGGCAAATAGAATATATGAATACATGCATTGTGGCATCCATAATTATTATCTTGGAATAACACTAGATCATATTGAAGAAGTCGGTTTATTGTATACCTACTTTGAAAGCGAGTTAATTGCTAGGCAAAAAGAGAGGGAGGCTATTAAAAAGCTTAAACCAATCTTTAATGTCCTAAGTTGACACACACAAACATTTATGGTAAGCTAAATGCAGTTAAACATAGGAGGGTAAAACAATGGAATATAAATTAATCGAAGATCAGTTCGAGGATGAGGTAGCAAAGTGCAAGGACTGCAAACATTATCTCTTTTGCATGAAGCATTGCAGAGAATGGGACAGGATAAGTAAAATGGCAGGTGGAATGAATTGCAGATCAACTAATTAAGATAACAAACGGAGGGGATGTTTAACCTAAAAAATATGCCATACAAAGACCCTAAAAAACGAAAAGAACAGTGGATGCGGTGGGCAATTAATCACCGTCACGATGAAATTAGAAAAGAAAAGAACAGATCTAGACAGTTTAGTCGTTACTACTTCAAAGAAGCCAAAACTTGTTCTATGAAAGGTTGCGAGGCTATCGGAGAGCGTCACCATTATGACTATTCAAAACCACTAGATATTATATGGTTATGCAATAAGCACCACAATATTTTACATAAGCCAGAAGTAAAGATCTGCTCTATTGGTGGTTGCAAAAACATACATAGAGCGAAAGGACTTTGTAATACTCACTATGAAAAAAAACGAAAAGATAACATTCAACTAGGTCATAATTGAAGGGGGAATAACATGAGAGAAACACCTAAGGAAGTAGCTATGTTGAGGGTCCAGAACGCAGGTTATATGTATGCTAAGGTTGGGACATATGACCTGTTAGAAGCCTATTTTAAGGCATGTAATGAGGCATTTAGAGTAGGAGTTAAGCCGGAAGAGTTGCCTTATGTTAATACTCTTAAACTAGAGAAGGAGAATGGATAATGACGGAACTTGTAAATCATGACAAAGAAAAGTACTTACAAGTAAATAAAACATGGAGACAAAAGAATCCCCATAGAACACACAATTCACATCTCAAACGTCTATATGGAATCTCCCTTGTAGATTATAATTTAATGCTTGAGGATCAGGATTACAAGTGTGCTATTTGTTTTAAGATTGAAATTGATGGGAGGGCATTTTCAGTAGACCATAATCACCAAACAGGCAAAATAAGAGGACTTTTATGCCATCATTGCAACCGTGGATTAGGTCAGTTTAAAGAATCTACTATAATTATCGAACAGGCAATTAAATACCTTGAAAAAGGAAACAACTAATGAATACTCATACACCGACACCATTAAATAATGAGGGTTATATTTGTAAAAACCTTGGAAAGCCTAATCAAAAATGTTTTGGGGCATATACGAAAAGGGAGAAAAATAAAATGAGACATAAAAACAGAAACTTGGTTTCCATAGAATCAGAACACACGCCAACACCTTGGATATACAGTAAAGACGGGGAAATGATTTATACAAGCGGAAATGCGCCTTTTGGCTATAAATTAATTAAGCCTAGCGGCAAGCGTCCAGAAAGCGAAATTAAAGCTAACGCTGCCTTTATAGTAAAAGCAGTGAATAATCATGAGTCTTTGGTGGAAGCTTGCCAGATTGCTTTACAACGTCTTAAAGACTTAGGCCGTTATAAATCAGATGCCGTTACTTGTGGCATGCTGGAAGAAGCCCTAAAACAAGCAGAGGGGGAATAATAAATGGATACTAATTCAGTAGAGTATATCAAATATCTGTATGAAAAGACGGGTCTTTATTAATATGCAGTTAAACTCAAATTGCTTGATGCGAAAGCGAGGTTATTCTAATGAGCAATGAAAAGATGGCTGACTGGTTGGCGGATCAGGAAATCGATCTACTAGATCAATATGTACAAACAGATAAAGGCTGGAAAGATGTTGAGGAGTTCTTATTCTCCAAAGAAGGAGAGAAGGTATTCCAATTACTAGCTGAAAGCTTCCTCAATAGTTCTAAAGCTAGGAGTAAGTTCGAGGCCTGGGCCTATGAGCTGTATATGAACAGGGGGCCGGAGGATTATGATGAAGATCGCTAGAAATATAATCTTATACATAGTTATACTGTTATTTAGCTATAACCTTGTAGAAGTTAGTATAGCTCATGCTTTGGATCAGGACAAGGTGGCCATAGAGACAATCCTGCTTGAGTCTAGAGGAGAAAGCTATGTAGGCCAAGTAGCAGTGGGGGAGGTTATCAGAAATAGGGCCAAAGAGAGGCACCAGGGCATTATTGAGGTATGCATAGCTCCATATCAATTCTCATGCTGGAATGATAGCCAGGTGGCTGAAAAGGTACTAAAAGGGGTATCAGGTGAAGAGTGGCAGATAGCCTCACGCGCATGGGCAGAGTCTGAGACTAGCAACTACGCCGGCGGTGCTACTCATTATCTTGCCAAGAAGCGATTGAAGAGCCTGCCTAGCTGGGTTAAGAATCTCAAAGAAATACTCACCATAGATCGTCATACTTTCTATAAAGAATATTAATACAAGCCACAACTTTGAATATTGGCTTTATGAAGTAGCCAATTCAGTTTGCTGTCCAGCTATATTTATGTCTATATATATAGTAAATCTGGATAGGAGAGCAGAAAAGTTAGCCTGCATATTTGTATAATATCTTACCCTTACTTAACTTAGAGCTTGTTAATACAGATTTTTTCAGGTGTCCAGCAAGGTATCCACGTAGGGTACTGTCGGACAGCTCAGAATTCTTGAGCATGTCCTCAAAAGAGAACTCCAAATCTTGTAGTTTCCTTGATTTTAGGTAGTTCTCAAGCTTATCCTTTTTAGATACTTTACCATCCATTAAGAATAACGATTGGTAGTTTGAGGCATCGTACATTAGCTCAAATTTCTTCTCTAGGTTACGTTGAGAGTTCTTGTCTAGTTTCCAGTCTGAGCCAAGTCCATCTGGCTTGGCTTCTATATGGTACGAGCCCGTAAAAAAGGCAGACAAGAATCGGTTTCCATACATGTCTTTACCAATTCTAGTGCCTTTATCATTCCTGATACCTCTATTGGTATGAGAGGTAGCTAGGATAGTGCAGTTATAAACAAGTTGGATTACTCTAAAGAAGCTGGTTATTGAATTGCAGGCTACGGCTGTTTCAAGGCCGTCCCGGGTCATAGCATAGATTGGGTCAAAGGCTACTATGTTTGGTACAAAGCCTATTTCATTTATGGTGGAGGCTACAGTAGCCAAAGCACCCGATTTTGCATTCTCGTTCTGTAAATCTACGCCTTGAAGAGATACTGAGAGTGCAAATCTGTCCTTGTTAAAGGGGACTATATCAACTAAGTGGCGCATACGCTCAAAAGATTCATCAGGATGACGTTCCATCTGGAAGTAAAGAACATTGTTTGATTGAGGGACGTTAAATTCACCGAAAACTTTGGAGGATTCAAATGTGGCTTGCATGCAAGCTTGAAGAGTTAATACCGATTTTCCTACACCATCATCAGCATATAAAAGGAGAGCTGATTTTTCGTAGAGAAAGTTTTCTATAAGTGGTTTGCGTTCTGGGTGGACTGTATTTATTGCTTTTTCTAATGCGTCGCCAAAGTATGTTGGATGTAAGGAGAATGAGTCCATATTAGGTTTTGATTATATCAATTTACAGGGTACTGTCAAGGCCAAAGAAAACAATTTTAAGATTGCAGTTGACAGTAAATAACATTTAGTGTAATATGAAAATTACCAAAGGAGACATAGAATGATTACAGCAAGTAAGTTACTAAAAGAATTTATTAAATCTCAGAACTCAATAGAAGAGCTCGCTGGAAAGCTGGATGTTACTAGGCAAACTGTCTATGCCATTATAAGTGGGGAGAAAGTATCAAGCGACATGGTAGCCAAGATACTTAACCTTACTGGAATGGATTTTGAGAAAGCTTTTGAGGTAGAAGAGTGAGTTATCTGAAGAAGATATTTGATCTAGCCAGATTGCCTATTTTTAACAAAAAAGGAATCTATCATAATGTTATAGAGCATGATGATTGGTGCAAATTTTTAAAGACCAATGTTGCAACAGAATGTAATTGTAATCCTAATATTCATACCTACGATGAAAAAACATACATTGAAAAATTTCCTAATTCAACTTATTCAAAAGCCAGAAGATCAGAGAAATGAAAATGTTCTATCGTGATCTCTATCAATGCCCCTGTGGTGAGCTATTTATGATTGTCCTTCCTGTATATCAGATCTTATTCAATAGAGAACTAGCAAGAGAGGCAGACAGACAGTATCAGTTTCAGATACTAAGACACACAATAGCTCATATGGAGGAGAGACTCAATGGACAAGCTGAGAGAATTAAAGTTAGAAGTTATTGAGGAGTTCTTAAGTGATATGGCACTAAACTCCCCAGTAGCTAACGAAAGGTACAAGTCCATCTTGGCACAGCAACTGTTGGACAGATTAGAAGAGCTAGAGATAGGTCATTTTGAGGCTTGGTGTGAAGTTAACCGTAATGATTCTGTTCCATTCTAATGATTAGAGTTACAGAACCCCTCAACTACTTCAAAGAGCCCTGGTACATTGATTGGGTGCATAAGGTTGGGCGCACAGAGGCTAATAAGAAGGCTAAGGCTAGTATGAAGATTGGTAGTAGAGTTGATGAGATTATAAAGAATGCCCCACAAGATACCTATATATTTGAAAGTTCTGATAAAAAATCACACTTTGAAGAAGTAAGAAATTGTTTGAATGCTTATTACAAATGGCGAGAAGTTTACAAGCCTAAATCCATCACTCCATGTTCCCGCCTAAATGCCACCATTGAAGGAGTTGAGGTTACTGGTGAGCCTGACTTAATGGTAGATGATGTATTGGTGGATATTAAGTGTTCAGCTAGGATTAGCCCAAGTTATTGGGTACAAGTTTGTATGTATAATTTCTTAAAGAATAGAGATGATATAAGCTCATTCCAAAAAGTTGCTATCCTCCGCCTAGACAAAGTTACAGCAAGTTATGAGTACGTCGTGAAAGACTACGACACAAGATTGGTTGATGTGTGGTGTGGGTTAATGAGGGCGTATGTTTACTATAAAGGAGTAGAAAATGGAGATGGACTTTGCGAAAACGAGTAGTCAGAAGAGGTGGAGGAACCAAACGTTCTGTGTCTTGGGAGCGCCGAAGATTGGAAAGAGTGAGTTATTTGCAGCTGGTGATGGAAGTGCGTTCCTTGACATTGAAGGTGGATTATCTCACCTCTCCGTCGTCAAGTTCCCAAAAGATAGACCGTTCTTGGACTATGATGAACTCGAAGCAAGCATTGACGCTCTTGTCGCACTCAGACAAACTAAGAAATTCCCTGAGACGATTGATACTATTATTGTCGACACCGCAACTCGCCTTACACAGCTCGCAAGTGACAAAGCCCTTGAAATCCTCAACAGGAAGTACCCAAACAAGAATTGGGAGACAATTGAAGAAGTATCGCTCGGGGGTACGTCGGGTTCTCCAGGGTGGCAGCTTCGATCAAATCTAGTTGATGCTCTGCTTGGCAAGCTCAAGCAATTAGACTGCGCCATTGTGATTATTGCTCATATGGAACATAAGAAGATTAAGAATGACTTACAGATTGAGATTGATAAAGCCACTATAGATATTGGAGGACAGCTTGGCAAAGCCTACCTGCGTTACTCTGACCATATACTTAACATCATCGGTAAGAATGATGGTGGAATTATCACCAGAACGGTCAGAGCATTACCGACGGCTACTATCGAGGCTGGTTCGAGAGGCATGTGTATCCAGGACCAGTGGGTGCTTGAGAACCCAAAGGCGAGAACGAAGGAAGCCATGCAAGAGGCGGCTAAAGCGAACTATGCGAAGTTGAGAAGTTTCTTTGTTGAGTGAGTGGTGGTGTGGTTAACGTTAAACGGGAGGGTTATACAATGGGAGTAACGGATATCTTGAAGTCAGCAGTGTA
>ERZ1292644.663-Hain-H14-01um-R2-663-length-21261-cov-7_pt1 | contig 21261 bp, 46 predicted proteins | sample MGYA00564402_ERZ1292644 | MGnify/ENA primary metagenome ERZ1292644 (study PRJEB36523, sample SAMEA6512644) | groundwater metagenome | collected 2019-01-09 | study: AquaDiva: Metagenomics assemblies of 32 groundwater samples
GAAGGCGCGCCCGCCAGCATCGGAATGTCCCCCATCACGCCGCCGCTCGTATTCAGGGTCGCGCACGGGCTGACGGGTATCCGCCTGATAGCGGAGAGCCACATCAAAGTGGACTTCTGGCACAGCCCACCAACGGGCCGGGTGGAAGCGTTTTCGTGCAAGGAGTTCGACCAGAGCGTGATAGAACGGGCGGCGGTGGAAGCCCTGGGGCTGTGCGACCTTCAGGTGACTATTCTGCCGAGGGGCCTGGAATACCTCACGCCTGGCCATTGAACTAAACAAGGAAGCCTTGAAGGAGCTGGAAAAGCATTAGAACCGACAATGGTATTCACCTCGCCAACGGCGCGCAGGACGTGGACGCGCTTCGGTTGTCGTAGAGGTCAAGACCGCCATCGGTTTGCAGGGTTAGAATGACACCCTGCCCACAACCACGATAGGAGTAGTCGAATGGAACAGCAGCCCTGGTGGATACCGATAGCAGTTACCGTGCTCATAATGCCGACGCTAGCGGGCATTGCGTGGGCCTTCAAGACCTTCGTGCAGCACGCAGAGAGAGCCAACACCCTTCTCTCCGCCACTAATGACGCGTTCATCGCCTACCTGAAGGGCGAGAGTGATAGGGCTATGGGAACTTATGAAGAAACATCCCGCAACGTCTCTCACGCTCTGGTTCGATAGCGGGGTCCTGGCGTTCTTGGCCCTGGTGCTGCCCGAAGTCGCGGCCATCATTCCCGATTCGTTAGCGCGCTACGTGCTGGCGTTCGTGGCAGTGGTGAACCTGGCGCTACGCTTCAAGACGACGCAGCCGATACGCTAGGTGAAAAAGTGGAGGTCGCTATGACTGTTGGAACTTCTCTCATTTACCCAGTATTTAGTTACGCTGCTAACTACCCTGCCTTCCAATGCTGTGGGTGCTCGGTGCTCTCTGCGGAGGAAGTAGACGCATTAGAGGCTATGCTTCATAGTGGCATACCGAGAACAGAGGTATCGCTCAAAGCTGAGTCTATGGGCACTCATCCATTGTTTTCTACCGTGTATAGTTGCTCGGCGTGCGGTCATACTTCTTGCGAACGCTGCTTTGACAAAAAGACAAGGCTTTGCCCTGCCTGCTGGTATGAACAGGTGGGCCACCTGGAGCCGCAAGGCTAAGTTTCCAGGAGCGTGGAAAAGATGGACAATGCTATCCCGCAAGGTCAGCATATCGAGACCCACGAGGCAAACCCCGGTGAGGGCAATAAAGGCTGGATACGGGAGTCGCACCCTGGGTACAAACAGTTGGAGTGCAGCCGCCGCAGCCATTTCTACCTGCTGGCGAAGGGTACGTCTAATCCCGGTGGGTGGTGCGGGGACCCCCACTGTGGCGAACGTGGGGAGGTGACGGCGGCGTATGGCTAGACTGGCTTGGCCTGTTGCGGGGGGGGCAAGTCTCTACCCCATTGGCCCAGATGGTGACTCAGACGCGCACGTGGCCCGTGGTGGAGGCCCAGCTATTGACATTCCTGCCCGCAACGTCAACCTGGTGGCCGTCCATGAAGGGCTTGTCACCCGCGCCCTCTTTGCCAATGACACGTGAGGTGGCTCCCTAGACCTCTCCTGGGGGGACGAGGACGGTAGCCAATGGGTAGCGCACTACTGCCACGCTAAGGCCCTCTACGTGGCTCCTGGGCAGGTTGTGAGCAAAGGCCAGGACATAGCCCTGGTCGGCGGCGACCCTGGCGACCTTGGACGGGGTTCAAGTACAGGGGCGCACGTTCACTTCCATGTAACGAAGGACGGGATACGGCTCAGGCCCGACAGCGAGATCGAATGGGAGGACGGCGTGGACAAGGATGTGATCACGAACGCCCTCAACGTAGTCTGGGGCTACGCCGAATTGCTAGAGAAGCCGCCCGGCCTGAAGCGCACAGGCCAGAAGCAGGCGGCGAAGGAACTCAAGGACGCGGTAGTAGCGATCAAGCAAGAGGCGGGGATTGACTAAGCCGTGGGAGCCAGCGCCCAGGGGCTAGCGGTAATTCTGGCTTCTCAGGGTCACGAAGAAACTCTCTACATTCGGTACACATCCAGCAGCGTCCTTGATTATCTGAGTGTCGCCCACTCGGATGCCCGCAGATACAGGGTATTCCCCCTGCTCGCTTGCGGGGTTTTCTAGGCTCGCTTGGGCTAGGCGGATCATCCCGATCCCATTCCTCTACTGTTCTGCTATCCTTCGCATTATTACACGCGAAGCAAAGGAGCCAAAGGTTCACAATCTCAGTCTGCCCGCCACGTGATATGGGCAGTTTGTGATCGATGGTGGGGGGTTTGCTGAGGCTGAAAGGCGTGTTACAGCCAGGGCAAACGGTGCCGAGGCGCCCTAGTAGGAACTCAACCACCAGGGTTTTGTAATTACTCATGCTATCTCCGCTGCCAGCTTTGCGTGCAACAGGCACAGTTTGTCCAGATAGGGCCTTACCGTCTCTCTAGAAATGTAACCCGTGTTCCATTTCTCCCATTCGGCTTTCGTGATCGCCCACTTACTGCACGTCGCCCCCTTTGCCGTGATCGCTTGGCAGGAAGGCATCTCGACGTGAGTATTCGACCTGGGAGCTTTATCGATATGGTCACGCAGCCTGAAGGGTTCCCATGCCCGCCGACGTTTTACCTTGACGGGCGCGGGGGCGCCGCAGGCGTGGGAGTCGAGCGGGTCGGCTACGGCGCGGCCGCATTCGACGCAGCGGTAGACGTTCCTGCCACCGACACCCTGAATCGCTTCAAGTGGCATTAAACTTCTCCATAATCTGTCGGCCTATCCATTCTGCTACTGTGGAACTACGGCAACAGAAGTTTCTTTCCCATCGCTTTTTCGTACATTTGCACGATGAACCGTTTGATCTCCTGAGTCATTGGCCCGTGTACATTGGCCCCGAACTTGTAAGCCGGATCATGTAAAACGACCTGGTATGCCTCGTCAATCGTCATAGCGTCATCCTTGTATGCCACCAGTTGAACGCCCTGCGAAGGCAGTATGATCGCACGAGGCTCACGACCGTAAACACGGCGCCTATCCCCAGGTTATCGCCCACCGAGGCGTGAATCCCGAATAGCGGGAAGGAGATAACCTGCGCGGCAAAGGCTACCCAGTAGCCCACCGAGACGTTTAGAAAGGCTTCCAGGACACTGCCGCGGCGGGATTGACCGACGATCCTCATATCAGCTTTCCTTGCTTCCCTGCGGCCTCACGGCGGCGCAGGACTTCTTCGGCCATCCTGAGCGCAAGGCAGGGGTACGTCTCGAACGGGCACTTGCGGCACTTGGCGACCATACCAGTCCCGACATACGCCTGCGTTGGGCTACTATGCGCCTTCAGCACCTTGTCCAGCTCGGCACCGGATAGATCGCTAGTCATTTTCCCTCTCTCCACTCTTGCGCCCGCATCTCTGCGTGGGGCACACGCTCACACCCACCTAAGCCCTGGTATTCCTCTAAAGCCACGCTCCCAGATAAACCATGCGAAACACATCATCCCCCCGCTACCATTGCTGGCAGGGTCGCAGTTTAGCCGCTCCGAAAATAGATATATCCTAATCGGCGGATGTTTCTTGAAGAACTCTCCACGTTCTTTACCTTCGAGAAATTGCAGGCGTAAGAACATAGCGACTTTGGGCGCACACTCCAGCGCGTGTCTTACGAATGGAAGAGCGAGGCTAAATGGCGGATTCGTGATAATATAATCCACCTGACGCGTCTCCAATCTAAAATCCATGCCCCCCTCTCCATACACGTCGAACCGAAGATCGCTCGCCAACTGCATCTGCATGAGTTTGGCAATACGCCCATCCCCAGACGCAGGTTCCCATCCTACACCCGTAAAAACTTCGTTTTGGCGCAGAGCTTCAACCGCTATTATCGGTATTACATAGAAGTCTTCGGGTTGACGGCTTAATTTATCACCAGCCCCAAGCTGACGTGCCTCACGGTTGTAACTCATGCGCGCTCCTGGCAGGCGGCGTAGCGGGTCACGGGCGGGCCTGCGCCTTCCAGCGTTCCAGCTTCTCCGTCTCCGCCAGCACCATAGCGAGGTCGGCGGGGGATAAATCGATCATAGCCGTTTCACCACCAAAACGACTTCCTCATCAATCTTTGGACTGCCCTGCTTCTCAGCCAAACGTTCTCTCACTAGCCCATGAGCGTGCAAGTGGCAACTTGGGCAAAGCCAGGTGACATTAGTAGCATTGTCGCCGCGGTAACCCGCATGATGATGGGCAACAATTCTGGCTTTTGGTTTGTTGCATCCACGATTATCTACTCGGGCTTCTGGACATTCTTGTGGGCGATTTCGTCCAGCTTCTCTTTCAGTTCGGGAGAGAATAGTTGTTCCGCAAGCTCCTGGGAAGTCATCTCAATCGGTGGTTTTTCTTTCTTTCGCTTAGGCATAGGAGTCTCCAATGTCACCGCTCAAAGACATGGACATGATGAAGCTCATAGAGCTTTTCCCCGATGAAGATACCTGCCGCGACGTGCTGGAAAAGCTGCGCTGGCCCAATGGACTCGCTTGTACCCGTTGCGGAAGCGTCCATATCCGGCGCAACTACACCCGTGATGTGTACGACTGTGGTTCATGCGGCTATCAGTTCACGGTTATCTCTGGAACCATCTTCCATGATACACACCTGCCGCTCCGAAAGTGGGTTGTGGCGGTCTATCTTATGACCGAGAGTAAGAAAGGCATCTCTGCCTTGCAAATGAAGCGCACTCTGAACGTGGCCTACAAAACGGCTTGGTATCTCTGCCATCGTATCAGAACCGCTATAGCCGAAGCCACTCCCCAACTGCTGCGTGGGACTGTGGAGGTGGACGAAACGTGGGTCGGTGGACGGCAGCAAGGCGTTGGGCATGGGAACCGAGATAACAAGACGATGGTGCTCGGAGCTATTCAGCGCGGCGGCGACGTTCGCATGAAGGTCGGCACCAGGGCCACCCGCAAGGAACTGCACGGCTTCATTCGGTCCACCACACACCCCGATACTGAGGCTATCTACACCGACGAATGGCCCGCGTACCGGGGGATCGGAGACGGCAACACCCGCCACGAAACCGTCAACCACCATCTCAAAGAGTACGTGCGTGGCCCCGTCCATACCAACACGATGGAGAACGTGTGGAGCTTGCTCGACCGCTCGATTATGGGTGCGTTCCATCATGTCTCCGAGAAGCATCTTGACCGTTACCTCGATGAGCTAGAGTGGCGCTTCAATAATCGGGAGAATCCGTACCTGTTCAGAGACACGCTCATGAAGCTGCTGGCGTCTGAAAACTTGGAATACCAGAAACTTGTTCAGGCAACATCATAAGATGTGGCTCATGTCCCTCTGTATGCAATTCAAACCAGCGTGCGTAAGGCGGAGCATTTTTCTCCAGATCGTCTACCCGAATATGAAAACGGTAAGATTTATCCTCGGGAAAAATGAAGTTAAACGGGTAGTTGGTTCCTTGAATCGTAATTAGTAGTACCTCAATGCCTTCTCTCTTTTGACGATTCCATTGAAGAAACTCGATGTACCTCGGAACCCCACCTAGCTGTAGCGGCACATGGTTTACATCTTGATCACAGTTAAGAGGGGCAGGAATAGCGCCATTCAAAGAGGAAATGTCATTCGGTATGACATCAATGAGCCACGGTTTCGCAAGCGCACTACCCTGTAGCTTAATGCGAAACCGATTACCGGTAGCACATATGGGATCAGTCTGATCAAACTCCATTTCGATTCGTGGGCGCAACCTGTCTTGTAGTTTACTGATTGTCGCCCTCTGCTCACTATCTATCTCATTGGCAGCAATCCATAAGTAAGCAAGGAACATGATGAAGCCCAATCCGCAACAGACTAAAAGTGTGTACCAAGCTGTTTTCCAGCCGTCTATTTTGGCGACTGTCCCTCCTTCCAGGCCAGTTATTGCAACTGCTATGTATACAACTATCGGAGTGATAATGGCCCATCCTAACTGTTCGCGGATGAGTTTGGTTAGGCGAGGCATTGCCCTATCCCACAGTCGCCTACAGTAGCTTTGCTCCATAGTCCCCATTCTAGCAGAAAATCCGAGTCAAAGTGATAATCGTGCATTTTACCTACAGCAGACTGTCGGCATTTTGCTGTACAGAAGAATTGCCCACTCTTGGACTTTCTCCGGTTAGCTGCCCAGTCCTCAAAGACTTGTCCGCATTCCCCGCAAATGAATCTGGCTTTCGGCATACTAAGACCACCTCATAGTCGATAGCGTTCTCCGGATACTTGGCCTCATACAATCTTCTAAAAAACGAGGCCCTTTTCTTCCGTATTGTAACACCATCAAATGAAGTTTGCCCAGCTTCCTCTGTCAACATCGCCCGCACTTCTAGTACAGGTTCAAACCCGATGTCCGTCAGCAAGTCTAGCGTTATCTGCGGCAGCGGCACGATCTTGCCCTTCCTCACGAACGACTTGACCACGATTGCCGCATGGCTTCCAGGCGAGAATAGCTCGTACAGTTGCTCGTAGACTTGACGTACCGCCGACCAGTACGTGTCGCCACGCTGGTTGCCGATGTTGTCGCGGCTATCGCCATAAGTAGCTTGCGCCTGGCTGACAAGTGCCTTCTGCACATCTATTTCCCTAATCCTGCCGCGCCCGATACCGTGCCCAAGACCTTCCTCATACGGCGGGCTGGTGACTGCCGCGAGGTTGCCGATGGGAAGCCGTGCGATGTTCGCGGGGTCGCTCGCCTGCGTGGTGGCATCCGAGTACGTCCGCTGTCCCACCATGTCGCCGTCCTTGTAGCCCTTCTTGTTGATGCCCCCGCCGCTCTGCGCCTCGGTGAAGGGCGGCGAAGTCACCGCGCCAGCCACGGCCTCGGTGACGATGCGCCGCAGGTCACGACTGTCGCCCTGAATGACACGGGGCAACGGTCTGTGCATGATAGTCCATTCCCGCTCATGCAGCGCAAAGTTCTCTCGTGTCAGCTCGCAGAAATTTTCCTCTAACTCAACCCCCAGGAAGTCCATGCCCTGCGCCGCCGCCGCTATCCCGAAGCCCCCGATCCCGCAGAACGGGTCCAGGAGCGTGTCCACGCCAGGCTTCCACCATCCGCGCTCAATTCCCTGTTTCACAATCCAGTAGGCCAGCTTCCGGGAGACTTTGGCGGGATGTGCAAACGCAGCATCAACGATCAGATCACCCCACCCTAAATCGTAGAGGCCATGCACAACTTCGTGCGGTATCTCGACCTCCTGTTGCATCGCTGCCTTCCCCTCTTTCATGCTTTCCCAGATTTCGCCGCACTCTTCCAGCGTTCCAGCTTGCGGGCATCCGCCAACACTTTCAGACCCTTCTTGGTCACACGCTCTCCGCTGTTATCCAGCAATTCCAGCTTGCAAAGACCCACAAGGTCTACGGTGGGTCTTATCTCGGCGTTGACGACACGACGTAGCGTAAGCCAGCCGACAGTAAACTCTAGCTGGTGGATGCGCCGTAGCGCCGCGAGTTCTTCTGGGGTAAGGGTTCTCATTGCTTCGATTCCACTTCCTCGGCTTTCCGCCGTGCAGCAGTAGCGCCCGCGGCGTCGGTCTCGTGATGGCCTTCCGCTAGGTGGTAGCCCTTAGACCTCTCAATCAGCGCGGTCACCTCCTCTATGGCAATAGGCCCCTTTGCGCGAGCCACGAACGCAGCTCCGCAATCGCAATAGAAAGTTACTTTCATGCCAGCTCCTTCCGCGGCCACTCCTGGGGATACCTCTCCTCATCCTCTAACGGCACTAGCTCGGTGCAGTCGCACTTCTCGCACATCTCATCAAAACCGATAGAGCTTGATCGGTTCAGTCTCCCCGAAGGCATAGTCTTGAGTCATTTCAGCACCTTCTCCTCCAACTTTCCACCAGACTTCGAAGATGTGATCTGCATCGCCGCCGCTCCAAGTAAATGCCGCCTCGTAACTCTCGAACACAGGCACGTACATGAACGGTTCTTCTGGCGTATTAAGCCCCACGGGAAAGGGCAATCCTGACAAGAACTCCAGCGCATCAAACCGCTATAGTAGGTGAAGCCACAACGGGGACAAACCGCTGTGCCCGCTTCTTTAGCCCGCCGCTTGGCAGCTTCCCAGGACGCTTTCCCGAATAGGTCCGCCGGGGTAGACTGGCAAAGCCTACAATCAGGTTCGGCCTTCTGGTGCCTGCTGCATATTCCTGCCATCAGAATCCTCCTTCGCTTATGCCCATTGACCTGCCCACACAGTCCCGCGCGGCCCACGGCGACCAAGATTGCTCCAACCACATTTCATAGGCGATCTCGGTGTTCTTCTCCGGGTCCTTCATATCTTCCCATGTCCACCCGCGCCGGAGCACCCGCCCTTCCTGCCACCAGCGATTGATCTGAAAAAAGCCAGTGTCCCCCGTCGGGCTGTCCACAGCGGCTCGCCACTCGCTCTCGCAGCCTGCGACCCCGACCCCGGCCCAGAACTCAGGGTCGGGCGCGATGTCCCGTGAGATGTAGACTCTCCCGTCTCTACCGCTAAAGATGCGGTGTGTCAGCAGCGGGTCTGCCCACTCAGGGCCGTCAGCAAGGCCCCATTCTTGGCCCTGGCCTATAGTCTGCCCTGAAAGCCCACCCGATATACCTCCGACTGGTCCCGTCTCCGGCCCGATGACACCCTTGTCCGGCAACGCAGGCGTCGGGCTGGACAGCGGCGCGCTAACGGGCGGCGGTTTGCTGTCCTCACCAGCCACGACACGGGTTGCAACCGCACACCAGGAGAAGCCGGCAACAGCTACCAAGATGAGCAGCCACCCCAAGCAAACGACATGGCGATTTATGGCTGCATGTCCACCAAAAAGCGGAGGGCCATCGCTGCTACTTGAGTCATCTCTGCACACGCCTTACCTATTTCGTTGGCCTTGATTGCATCCCACGCCTCGTCAAGTTCTTCCAGAATTACCGCATATCCCTCACGGGCACTGGCGAAAGGCCTGAAATTCCTTGTTGCCCTCTCTAATTCCTCCAAAGCTGCTGTGGCTGCGGCTGTGTGATTCATGGCTTCTCCTTCCACTCTGGCGGGCAGGCTGCGAGGACTTCTTGTAACGCTAGAAAGGCAGTATGCTCACTTTCTGTTCCAACCGTAGCCTCCCCCCACAAATAATTAGCAGCACAGAAAAGCGCCCGGCCCGCAGCGTCTTTCTCGGCGAGCTGTTGCTCTAAGTCTTGTATGACTTCTCCTGTCAGTAGCTCGTTCATGGCTTCTCCTCTTCTGTGTCACTCTCAGTCCGCTTCGGCCGCTCGCTGCTCTTCTTCGTGAAACGGCGATTAGCCATCCTCAGCGTGAGATTCTAGTCTCTCCACACCTGATCCATTACAAGCATCACAAACTGTGTCATCTAAGGGAGCGTGGCCCTCATTGGCAGGATCAAAACCAAAGATGGCAATTCCTTTGCACGATTCGCAGGGTCTATCACCCGGGTAAATCAGCGGCTCGTCGTCGGCGAACGCCGTCTTGAACTGCGCATGAACCGAGGGTCTTGCGCGTGCCTCTACAAGAGCAAGGGCACTCCGTAACTTGTGAGTCACACCACCAGAAAGTAAGTCTGCGTCATCATCAAGCCGGAGTTGACTATCTACTGGTTCGTCTGCCAGTGTTTGGAATTGAATCTCTGCCCACTTACACGCCTCTGCTAGCGCACCGAACGCAGCATCTGAGTCGCGTCCATTTCTTATGAGCGCGTCCCTCGCGCTCTCGCACTGTTCTTCCCAAGAAGCAGCATCGGCCCGCGCTTCCCGCAACTCAGTTTCTCTCTCGGCAAGCTGCCGCTCCAAGTCCTTCACAGTGTCCTCATAACCATCAAGCAAGTCGGATTGTTCTTGCTTTTCTGACTCACTAAGCCAAAGTTCAGCAGAGCTATAAGGTGGACTATGTAACGCTGCTACGATCTGCGCTCGCCTCTCTTTTGTTAATGGCTCACTCATGGCTTCTCCTTCATCGCGTCGAGCGCTGCGTTCACCAGGGCTTCGGGAGTGCTGGAATAAATATAGGTTAATGCTGTTGGAAGAAGGGCTGACCAGGGAGCATGAACAAAGGCTTCCTCGTAAGCGACCTTTATACCCTTATCCCGTAACCACGGCAGGACGCCGCCAGTGCCCAAAGCGTCGATGATCGGCGGCTCTGCTATCCACTCACCGTGGAAATACTGCGTGGCAGGGACTGGCGCATTCGTGAAGTTGACAACTAGGAACGGCCTGCCTTCTCGCCCAGTCCCGTAAGCTCGACACCAGCCTTGATATGGGTCCTTCAACCACGCCATGCCCGTATGATTCTGTGAGAATCCACCGGCCTTCAGCCGGATACACGTCGCCAAATTTAGGTGCTCATCGTGAGTCATGTCGTGTGGTTCACTCATGGCTTTTCTCCTATTACTGCCGCGGCTTCCTGTACACAAAACTCGGCGTACACGCCCACGTCACTCTCCTGGCTGTCTCGGATACGCATCAGCGCTCGCTCGGCCTCTATTCGTGTATGCCGGTCAACGTCGAGGACTGCAAGCTGGCGCTCCAACACTAGAATTTTAGCCTCCAAAATATCTTCCCTAGTGAGAGAATCAGGAGCGTCGTTCATGTCTGCGTGGGTAGGATAGAATTGCGATTCGCTCATTTAGCCTCCTTCGCCAGAATCTTGTCCAGCAGTTCAGGCTCGCTGCCGGCCAGTACCGCATCGCCGTCTTTCTCCGCCCAGATGTCGCCATCTTCGAGGGGATTATGGTACACGGTCACGATGCGCCACCCGAACAAGTCTGCCAGCATCCTGAACGCCACCGAGTACGGGAGGGCGTGGACGTACCAATCACCCGCTGAGAGTTCCGGAACTTCTGGCAACAGCTCTAAGGTTATGTTATCTTGGAAGGGACGATAACCCTTCTCGAAGTGCCACACCAGCGCAGGCCAAAGCGGTTGCTTGCCTGTGCCGTGGCAGGAAGGGCAGCCATGACAACAGGAATGTGCTCGGCTGTATTTCCAAGTGGTAGAGCAGCCAGAGTCATGTCCTTGACCGTCGCACTCCCCGCACTTCCGCTCCGCCAGCCACTTCTCTAAGCCGAGTTCCTTGAGCTTGAGACTCTGCACTAGGTTCGTAACGCCTTCTACGCTCATGGCTTCTCCTTCATAGGATGTTCTTTACGAGGCCACCCCTTTGGGCAGAGGCATGGACATACTCCCTCTTTAGTGCTGTGTTTCCATGTGTCGGGCTAAAGCTGTAAATGTCCGATGACACTGAGGACAAACGCCGGCCTTTGAGCGGCGCGCAAGCCGTTTGGCTTCTTTCACCTTATCCAGCAGGTCGTTCTCCAAGCGACGGGACCGTGATTGTTCGACTGATATGATTTCCCGAAGCCTTGTGATTTCAGCCTTCTGCTGTTCTTGTTCGTCTTGCTGATATCCTTTCTCCCATCCCCACTTATGCCCATTGGGGCAGCTATAATAGCCACCTAACTCCCGAAGATTCTCTCTGAGAGATCGTGGGAAGGCAAAAGGAACACCGCAGGCACGACATTCGGTCACCCATAATGCTATGGAATGGTTTACTTCGATGTCAGTTACCATCACTTACTCCTTCTTGACCGTCCGTGCGCCGCAGGCCGAGCACAAGATGTTCTGTCTTTGCCATGCCCAACTTCTACAAGGTCTGATAATAACATCTCTTGCGGCCAGCCTCTACGGATTCGTGTCAGGATCGTATTTGGCTTTAGACCAGCAATCTCACCCCATTCAATAAGTATTTTGCTCTCCCCGTTTATGGTCACCTGATGATTTGTTCGTTTGTTGCGATTATTTGTGGAATGGTTGACCCAGATACAGTTTGCGGGTTCATAGTTTCCGTTGTTGTCTTTACGTTCAATCTCCATATTATCTGTAAATGTTGGCCCCATATCACGCGCGAAGGCGGGAAAGCTCTGCCAACGAGCACAAACACAGATACCGCGGCCACCATAGTTGCCGTATGCAGCGTTTCGTGGATTTCCACACCTGGCCTTCATTGCCTGCCAGCGCTGATAAAGAGCAGATTTGCTGCCGCCATGCACGGTAGCTCTACTCCGGGCGGCAATCGCGACCCCGCAACCGCATGATTTCGTGCTACCCTGTATTAAGGACCCACTTCTTACGATAGTGGCGCGTCCGCAATCACAAACACATCGCCAAAGCCCGGCACCGTGAAGGTCTCGGCCAACCTCGCCTATTACAACAAGTGCTCCGAATCTTTGATTAGACAATTCTCGCTTTGCTGGCATGTCACCATTATATTAACTACTGTTGCAAATGGCAAGAAGGAAGTCCGCGTGGCACGGCGCGCAGTCCGCGCATTCCACGTCGAACGGCTTGCCGTCAGTGTGCGCCGGACAGAGCGCGCACCAACAAGCAAGATCGTGGCCTCGTAAATATGTTCTTGCCGCGTCCTGCGGGGTCATATTCCACTCGCGGAAGCCCGCCACAAAATTATGCTGCGCCTCGTAGACAAGACGGTACTGCCAATCAGCATAATAATCTGGCACAACTTTAGGATTCCACCCACCGCTCACAACTTCTCGATACCAAACAAGGGTGAGTTCCACTGTCCCAAGACCGTTAAAGGGATTACCATACTTGGTCGGCCTCCCGACGTAGACCGTGGGCAATCCATTAGAACAAACGGCTTGAAGTTTGAATCCTTTCGTTCGCTTCCGCTGTACCCTCATGGGGGTTGTCACTTGTTGCTTCCTTTCTGCGACCCTGACAGCCATCATCATGTACTCCGTGAACTCTCAACGCCTCTGCCAGCGCACTGAGCGCAGCGTCCTTGTTCTCGCCCGCAATGATAAGCTGGCCGCGCTCCCCCCATAGTTCGACAACCCGCCGTGTTTCCCTATCAGCATTGTCGTGTCAACGGCGACGTTCCGATTGCTCCTCGGCAAGCTGCTGCTCCAACACTAGGATTTTAGCCTCCAAGTCAGTCATAGTGCCCTTCTTTCCAGCCCTAATACGCAGTACCTGCATCTTTTCTTCGGCTCGCTCTCGACCATCGCCCAATCCATCGGTGCCCGTCCGCACGAAAAGCCCCACGATAGTTGATAGTGCGCTATTCCTTGCCCGCGCTCCTGTACCCAGCCTGGCGCTGCCCCCTTTATCTGGTATGCTTCCACGGCTTCCGCATGTCGCCATCCCCACCATTCCGGGGACATCTGCACTGCCCGTGTCCCGTCAATCAGGTCGCCCCAATCGGCTATCACAGAGAAGGCCCGGTGGCAGGCGTAGCAGAGATACAAAGAGTCAAGCTCTCCGCTGGCGGTGCGGATAAACGGCTTGCCATGCCTGGAACAGCCCCGTGCATGTCGGATGATCCGCCGGCCCTTTTTGTCGGGCACCGGGGGTCCGCAGATGTAGCCAATGTCGTGTCCCTCTGCGTTGTGGATGTGGGCGATAATGCTCATGGCTTCTCCTTTACGCGATGCTTCTTAGTGGCGCGGATGATATTCTCAGCATCCATCTTCAGCATTGCCGCTGTCGCATAGGCCATCGCTTCCTCGCCGCCAGGGATAGTCCTCATGTTCTCCACAAAGCCCATGCGCTCCCGATCCATCACAGCTAGAAGCCAGTCCACGATGCCTTCTTTCGTGATATTCCCTGCTCCGCCACACCAACGGCACACGCCTCCGAGCGAGAGAGTACCCCATCCGATGCAAGGCGGGCAATCACCAGGGCCATAGCCTCTCCCTGTCAGCGGGACACCCCAGGGAGTCGTCATGGCCCCCTCCTTCCACCCTCCTTACATAGTCTCAAGAGCCGTCGAAGTGCTGCCCCGGCAACGTTCGCAGCCTCGCGCCGTGCTATCCAGAGCGGTTGACTCCCACGACACACCTTGCACCAGTTTTCCATAGACCCTCTAAACTCATAACAGATACCCAGGGTCTCCCCTAATTCGTTAATAGTGTGTTCTGCTGTGCAGCCGCCGTTCTCTCTGCGGTATCGGCGAAGCGTCTCGAGCGTTGCCCGATGGCGCGTTCTGGCCCCGTAATAATCTAATGCAGACTGCTCAATCTTAGTCACTTCAAACGGGTGCTCTAGTTCTTCGTTCTTCTCCTGCGTTTTCTGGTGTTCCTCCGTGGCCTGCGAGGAGTCGGCAAGGAAGGAGTGAACCGCCTCTGTCCAACGAGCAGACATGATTACCCAATCGTCTGGGACGGTGGCCTTCTGCACCTCGTCTAGCAAATCCGTCGCTGCGGCCAACCTAGCCTCCAAGTCCTGAGCTTTCTTCATCCAAACCTTAACCTTCTCAGCCTCCTGGTTATACCAGGTTAGCGGTACTGTCGCGCCTACTTTGCCTCTTGCAACCAGGTGCCCGCCCAAATAACGCGGTCCTTGTGGCTCGCTCATGGCTTTGTTGCCTCCCTTCTCAGTTCCTCATCATCCTACGGCGCGAGATCGCTTTGCTGCATACCATTGGCGCTTTTGTTCCCTATCGCACGCGAGACATTTGTTGCGATTATAGCCATCCTTTCTCGTCACCACCCGTACATCCACGCCTATGGGTAGGCATAATACCCGCAGTTCAGGCAATTCCACTCGTAAGACGTCCCTAGATCGCCCGACAAGGAAGATACGCGAAACAAGCGGCCATTACAGCGTGGGCACGGGTTCATGCCTGGCATTTCCGGGCGATCCTCCTTATACGTATTATGGTTGAGCAACGCGCCGCTCATAGCACCCCCATCGCGTCGAGCGCTGCGTTCACCAGGGCTTCGGGAGTGCTGGAATAAATATAGGTTAATGCTGTTGGAAGAAGGGCTGACCAGGGAGCATGAACAAAGGCTTCCTCGTAAGCGACCTTTATACCCTTATCCCGTAACCACGGCAGGACGCCGCCAGTGCCCAAAGCGTCGATGATCGGCGGCTCTGCTATCCATTCCCTAATACGACCCGCGCCCTGTACGTAAGCCACGCCGACTCCCTTTTCGCTCAGCCAGAACTCAACTCGCCACTCCCCTGAATAGTTTATCGCTTCAGGAACTACCCACACCGTCTGCGGCCACTGGTCTTGCCGATAGCCCCCGGCCTTCAGCCTCTTGCAAGTCGCCAAACTTAGGTGCTTGTTCATGCTCATTGTCCTCGGTTCCTCATCCTGTTCGGCCAGATGAAATACTTGCTCACGCCTTGCGATAACTCTCCCAGATCATCGGGACGACTCGGCTGGTGAACCTGTCTGCGATCCTGTCGCGGATTCGTGGCGCAAAATCATCTGGGTGTAGGTTTGTCGTAATCAGGAGTGCGCCCCCTTCTTCGTGGCGGAAATGAATCACCTTCAAGAGTTCACCTTCGGCCCATTCACTCACCTTGCCAGCCCCGAAGTCATCCAGAATGAGCACGGTGGCCGTCCTTATTTCGTCAAGCCGCTGGTGGTAGCTATTGTCCTCGTACCCTTGCCGAAGGTGGTCTAACAGAAAGGGTACGTACTCGTAACGTACCTGGATATTTGCTCCGAGCAACGCCATGCCCGCGGCACAAGCGAGATGCGTCTTTCCTACCCCATTGTTGCCATACAGCAGCAGCCAGGGCTTATAATCGTCCCCCTGGCCGGAGCACCAATCTATAACCGCCTTCTTTGCCTGTTGCTGTCCGGGGATGGCAGTTTCGTAGTCTGTGAAGCGCCAGCCGCTATATCGTTCAGGCGGTCCAGGGATGTTGCTGTGGGCCTCCCAAAACTCTCGTTTTTGGTTTAGCGCCCTCGCTTCTCGGCAGGCGCAAAAGAAAGCCTCTCCAAATACTCGATGCTCATCTGGAATAGCAGCACCATCCGCGAAGGTGTTGGCATACACATAGCCGAGTTTTTCACCACCAGGAAGGGTGAGGCACACGCAGGTATCAGGAAGGCGTACCTGGACCTTCGCGTCTCGCTCCGAGGCAATGATATGCCAACTGCTAAGTTTTTCCGTAGTCTGGTTTCTCGTAGTACGCGAGGTCGCCCTGCCGCGGGGCCTGTTGCGGTTTTCGAGGATTGTTCGGATGCTGTCCATTACGTCTCTCTCTCTGCCAAGCTGGTAGCGTAACCTCAAGCCACGACATGATTCCTGAGATTGATTCCTCCGAAGCTCTCTGAAGGCCCTCTTTTACAAGAGCTATCCCGTGGGTCGCTATCACAGCCTTGAGTCGGGTTTGTGCTCTCTGGGAAACCTTTCCAAGCCCCTCGTTCTGCCAGCACGTTAGAGCCTCTTGAAGGTCGGGTGATACAGCGACGACAGCGCGTGAGCGCTTCTTAGATGACGAAGTCATCTTCTTCTCTGTATTCTGTACTCTGTTATCTGGGGGCGTTTCATTTTCGTTTCTTGAAGCGTTTCTGAAACGTTTCACCCGTTCGTAGCTGCTATCTGACTTATACTGCCTTAAGCTCCAATTATGCGGGCTGTAAGACCCATCCTGACCATGTGTTAACAACCCCCTTAACACTAGGTTATCGAGTATCTTAACGAGTCGATCTGGACGGATGTGCAACTCGAAAGCAATGGTTTCATGATAGAGCCGAATAATGCCGCGCTCTGGCTGGTCGTTTGCAAGGGTGAGCATATTGATCCAGTGTTTGAACAGGGCTGGCGCCAGTTGCTGCACTTTAGGGTCGTGCCTAACCGAAGAATAGAGCCGGAGCCAATCCATTAAAGCCCCCAGAAACCCGAATTGCCCTTTCCTTGCCCAGAGAGTCGGCCTTCACACCAACGCTCTGAGTAGGTGAAGGGCAACTCAGTCACACGCATACTACACTTACCCCACCGGCGTGTCAAGCGCGTTCTTCCGGCAGAATGTAGGGCCATCCCAAGTTGCGGAAAACCGTTTCCTCGTCAGGACACGCTATTTCCTCTCCGCTGTGGGATGTGATCCCGCCCTGCCCGGGACTGGGGTACGCGTGGCCTGCCATGCCGAGGGCCTTCAGCCGAGCCATAACCCTGATGTTAAACTCCCGGCTTCCGGTGCGGACCAGAAGGCTCATGCCGAAGTTCTCCACATCCGCCGAAAAGATATCCACCCCGATCCCGGACGGAAGGTGAATCAGCAGCTTGTTCTTTGGCCCATACGTCGTTACTCCCTTGATGCTAGGACGTAACGCTAGAGTCGGCAGCAGTCCTCCCAGGAGCTTGCTCACAGCCTCGTCCAGCGCGTCCGTGTGGAATAGGTTATCCGAGGGCTTAGGGATACACAGGAGTTCCACATCGCCACAGTCTGCCCGTTTCCGGCGAACGCTGCCCGCGACCTCAATACGAAAACAGGCAGGCGCAAGTTTGGCCTTCAGATGCAGGGCAACCGCCAGAGCTTCCGCTAGGGGCCAACGTTGCTTTTCAGTCATGGCGTCACCAACCCCGGGGGCAGTACAAGAGCCTCGGCCCACATCGCGGCCCAGAGCAAGTTATCGCGGGCTGCTCCGCCCGTTGCAATAGGGCCGGCAGCAAGTATAAACCCCGGCCCCGCCGCGATGTACCGCTTTATCCGCGTGACGTGTGGGCCTTCTGTTTCCCCTGTGCCCTGGCAGTGTGGGCACGGTTCTACCCAGCCAGCAATCCGACCTGGCGCTGTGCTAATGCGGATATAGTCCCCAGTCCCCCGGCATACGATCCAGTCTTTCATGGTTCTCCCTTCAGTGCGGATGCGAGGTTGACACGGAACTGGCGCTCGGCCTCGGCCTCCCAAGTGTCGATGCAATCCTGAATGGTAGGACTTCTATAGTAATCGCCTGCCACATGGCGGCTAAGATCGTGGGGTCTGTTTGGGTAGGGGTTAGTTCCTCCGGCAGAAACCCACACCTGATCTGACTGCTCATGGCTCATTTCATGTGTGTTATACGCATACCAACGTGGCTTTCCGCAAACACAGTCTGGCCCCTCGCAGGGACGCTGTTCCAGCCGCCAGCCGCGATATGAGAATGCTCCATCCGGATAGGGGCCTTCAATTTCCCAGGCGCTTGTTCCGTTGAGCTTTTCCATATAATCTCCTTATTTCTCTAACTTTTTCGTTGCCATGCTCTCCTCCTTTAGAATGGTGTATTTGCTTCAGCTTGCTTCCTGTCCTGGTCTGCTTTCCACGCGGCGTAGTCGAATGACTCCGAAGCCGGCGGACCCAGAGCCTCCGCCTCTCGCAGTATGGTGAACTCGACAGCGTATAAATGTTTACACTTGACCTTCCGTGTCCCGTGGTCGGTACAGGAGCACGTGCCCTGGGTCGGGTTGACGGTGTAGAGCCTGTCAGTCGCTTGGCTCGGCACCCGCCACAGCATACCGTTCGTGGTGAGCTTAACCAGCGCCGCAATCTCTAGGCCCTGCCGTTCACGCTGGCTGCGGGTTTGTTTCATGGCGTATAGTCCGGAAACGTCTCGATCTCATGGCGGTAGATGATGATGTCAGCGTGTTTGTCTGTCCAGTGCTCTCCCTCTTTTCTCCCAATACCGACCGCTACAGCTTCCCATGCTTCAGGTTTCCCCTTTTTGGGTTTCCTGTGCATGTCGGCAGCATAGAGGGTGTATTCATCGCCAAGACCGAGTTTCTGTCGGGCCAGGGCTTCACATACATACCAGAGTTTCATGGCGTACTCCTAATTGCGTTTTACGTGGCGCTGCCCACAGTCGGGACATGCATGATACTCAATCTCTGTTGGCTGTTGGGTCTGTCCGCCCGCTGCCAGGGCCATGCGGAAGGCCCCCGGGCGCACTATCACGGCCTCTGTCGCTATGATCTCAAGTAGTTCCTTAGCCTGCTCTGGATCGGCTTGTGCGGCGACCATTCTGACGGCCTCGGCGGTGTAATTTGCCAAATTGTCAAACTCAATCCCCGTCCTCTCCGCTGCCTTGATCGCTTCGATATCGCGGTAGACCGTTCGCAACGAGACGCCTGTTTGCTGTGCAAGGGAGACAAGGGCCGGGAGTGTGCCGCCGTCGGGGGAATGGAGTTGCGCCACTCTGCCTAACACGCCTCTGGCAATCCATAATGATGTGCCAAGCAGCGCAAGGGCTTCTCCGACCCGTTCTATGCCATCGTCTGAGAGGTACTTGAACTTCTTGACCCTTCCCATGATGCCCTGGGGAGCATTGGTGAACTCTGCCACCAACAGTCCCTCGTCTATGCCGTCGTTCTGCCAGTAGGCGGAAACGACCTCGCCGGTTTTCCGATTCTTTGTGATGATGCCCTTGCCGCCAAACTCGTCGGCTTCGATAGTGGCGTCCCATTCAGGCTCGCCAGTTTTCTCCCCGTTCAGCCGTGCGTGACAATGATTGCACACAACTATCGTGGGGCCGTCTCCGCCACCGCGGGAGCGCCAGGTGATATGGTGATCAGACATGGCTACTCCCAACAGAGAGGATACGCGCGGGCAGATTGCACACTTGATGTCCTGCCGGGGCGCGATGCTCGTCATTGCTTCGGCTCATCCGCCGGGGCTTCCGCGGCGATTATGCCCTGAAGGGCCTTGATCGCTTTGGCAGGACTTTTGATGCCGCCTTGCTCATTCAGGTGCCCGTTATCCCTTAGCCAGTCCATAAGTTCACCCTTGTCCCAATTCAGTTGCTTGGCTAGGGCTGCAAGCTCGGTGAGGGCGGCTGTGGTGCTGGTGGGCGATGGTGGCGTGGCTGCTGCTGGTGGTTGCGCTGGCGGGTTGCCAGGAGCTACCGTTGGCATGTCCTCACGAGGTGCCGACCAGGTACAGTATCCGTCACCGACCTTTGCGGTGCATTTCCAGAGGGGCTTATTGTTGGCTGTCCACTCTCTCGGATTGCGCCGCGGGTGAGTAGGGCAACGGGGCACATTCATACGAGCCTCTTTTTCTTCCTGTGTCATTTCCTCCGCTGGCGTGCCAGAGAAGCCGGCCAGGACAGCCACGTAAGCGAGCTTCAGGCGGTGCGCCTTGCTCGCCGCTCTGGTTTGGGCCATGCTTCTCATCTGGAATATGGGCATGTCCTCTCGGCCCGGCTCCTCACGCAAAACGACCGCGCTGGCCCCGCCGATTTTCATACCGTTTTTGTCCACCAGCGTAGCGTATGCCTCTGAGCCGAGATACTGACCGTTCTCATAGAGGTCGCGCACGTCTCCTAGTTGACTAGTACCCGCGCTGACACCGTAAAATGCACCTAGCAGTTCCCACGCCTCTATGTAGAGGTGGCGGCTTTCGCCCTTTTCCATATAGAGGTGCTGTTCCTCCACAACCGCCATCAGTGCGGTGGCTGCTTCTTTGGCCTGGGCTATGATGCTCCGCGGATTTCCTACCAGGACTAGATCGGTGGGATTGTACGTCTCCAGTGATTGTGTCATTCTATCCTCTCCCCCAAAGTTGATCTCGGTGTTCTTGCTCTGTCTTGCCGCGCTCCCGTTCTATCAGGTCCGCCGCGGCGACATGCTCTTTGGCCCGGTCAAGGATGGCGGCGCGGTCGGTTAAGTTCTCTGGGTTGCCCGCTTCTGCGAGCAGTTGTTCATAGCGCACATATTCGTCTGGCTGCAAGTTAGCCTCAGCCTCAAAGAGGCTCTGGCGGCTCTGGTCATAACGTAGCGCCCGTTGCTGGCGGCCTGGGACTCTGCGGGTGGTGTTAGGCATCGCTATCTCCTTCTGGAAAGACAAGCGCTTTCCCGTTCCAGGGCAGGTCTGGAACCAGAGCACGTATCTGTGCCAGCAATTCTGTTTCCCATGTATGGGCGAGCCGCTGCCACTCCTGGGCGAGCCGCTGCCTCTCCTGGGCGAGCCGCTGCCATTCCTGGTCATACCGCTGCCACTCCTGGTCATACCGCCCCCACTCCTGGTCATACCGCTCCCACCCCTGGTCAAACCGCTGCCACTCCTGGGCGAGCCGCTGCCACTCCTGGGCGAGCCGCTGCCACTCCTGGTCATACCGCTGCCATTCCTGGTCATACCGCTGCCACTCCTGGGCGAGCCGCTGCCACAGTTTATGCAGGCGCAAGACATCGGCGAGTATGGCTTCTGTGTAGGTTGGCATCTCATTCTCCTAACAACCAGACTACCGAGAACACATACATTATGCAGAAGAGAATCAGCATGCAGAAGAGAATCAGCGCGCCGAGCACGATACGAAGGGCCGCGAGATAGCGTTCTCGGAAACTGCCGCGGGTCGTGGGGAACAGGGTGTCCTGAAGGGCGGCTTGGGTTATCTTACGGGCTGGCATGGGTGTCCTCCTTCTCTATGCGATAACGATTATCATTACCAGGACCCACGCGATGGCGATTAGCGTAATAGCCGTCAGGACCTGGCCCACCAACACTAA
>ERZ1292644.664-Hain-H14-01um-R2-664-length-21248-cov-7_pt1 | contig 21248 bp, 25 predicted proteins | sample MGYA00564402_ERZ1292644 | MGnify/ENA primary metagenome ERZ1292644 (study PRJEB36523, sample SAMEA6512644) | groundwater metagenome | collected 2019-01-09 | study: AquaDiva: Metagenomics assemblies of 32 groundwater samples
TTTCCCGGATCAGGCGGCTTCTGCAATGGATCATCTTCGGGCGGGACCCAATTAGATCGGCGATGGAACGAGAGATGCCACCCGTTAAGCATCCGCCCGGTATCAACCCGCGTGGTTCGAAGCGTTGTCCGACTTAATAACTCGAAGCCTACTCTCCTTACGGCGTTCGAGACCCCACCTTTATATTGGGTAACAAATCGCTGAACGGCCTTGTCGAAGGCCGCGTGTTCCAATTTAAAACTTATGCGGAGGTCCTCGGCCATCAGATTCTGCGCCCCTGTATTTTCCACTCAGCTTGATGCCCCGCTCTCTCCCAGCTGATTACCTGATAGGGCCGGTAAATCCGATAGGTCGCCCCAGTCAGGGTAGCGTTTCCATAAGCCTCAGAGAGTACCATTGTCCCAGCCGTGTTGATCACACTCGATATCCTATGAAATGTCCCCTGGGCAGCCAGACGAAGCCGGTCATCGGGCTCTATAGCACTCCAGCCGACGCTTGCTCCCGTCAGCCGAGTGGCATTGCGGTTGATCGAGATCGATCCCCAGTGGTACTGATCGAGGTAGACTTCATCCTCCTCGCTGCGAGGTGTGAGTTTGTCCTCCGAGAAATGGAATATCAGGTCGCCCCGCTCGACTACTCCGGCGCCGGCAGCGAGCTCTTTAATGCCCAGCGTTTCCAGGTAGCACCGGGTATGAATGTTACGATAGTTGTCCGTGATCGTCCCCTGGGTTGCGGATACCGTCCGACCACGTAGCTCCCGATAGACAACCTGGTGGGAGATATCGCTGTCAGTTGCGGATAGGCGCTTCGAAAGATCGAGGGCTCGTTCGCGGACGCTCAAGCCAGATTCCTCCATCCCTGGTACGCCTTCTCCAACACATCCATATCTGCCGTAGTATAGTAGTTCACCATAAACTCGCCAGTCTTGAGCACCTTGGAGCGCTTCAGGGGCTCACGGCCCCGTACACGGCGGAAGGTTGACGCCGCTGTTTTGCCGAAGGATAGAAGCTTTGGATCGGAAGCGTCAGTGATCTTCAAGCCCTGGGCTCCCAGAAAATCCATCAGCGAAACCTCTTGGGGCTCGGCCTCTCGCAAGCCCATTGACTCGTCCACAACCAACTGAGTGACCCGAGCGATGTAACGTGGGTCCACGTAGGGGTTGTCTTTGAGAAGGGAAAGTCCAGTCATGGCTCGGTCAAGGCGTCGCTGCTGGAAATCTTGAGCAGCTTGAATCACTTCCTCTGGGTTGGCCCGGGCCTCGTTGATGGCAAAGCCCTTGCCCAGAAAGTATTCGTAGAGAACGGCTTCAACCTCCCTTTGGTAGATGATAAGCTTGTCGCGGGTAGGGCCTTTGACGCGGGATAGATTGACTCCAGCCAGCCAGAGGGGGATTTTCTTCAGATCAAGAAAGTCGGATTCTTGGGCTCCAGAAGGTGTGTCGTTAACGACACGGCTTAAACCTTCTGCCAGGATAGGGTTTCCGTGGATTCTTGTAAGCTGATGGGTTAATTCCAGCCCGATGCTTCTACACACCGCCCGGACATTGACCCGCACGACTTCCTTCCCATCCACACTCTCCCGATAGGCAGGCAGGTCATCACCTTGGAACTTCACCAACTCAACTTGCTTGCTTTCCTTTGCCATCTTCGTTTTTCTCCTTGTTCGAGGTTGTGGCCGGTGGGGGAGTGGAACAAGCACCCCCCCGCCCCGCGAAGGCATCCGGCCGTTTTGGTTTCCACAACGAACACTCAAAACCTTTTTTTCCATACCCAAACACTGTCCGGCAGTCCTTCCACGCCCCCGATCCCGAAGGCTTCGGTCACAGCCAGGTCAACCCCCCAGTGGCGGCCCGAATGATAGCCGTACACAACAAGCTCCGGATCGGTAATCCCCATCGCAAACCCTGAAAAGTCGTGGCCGCAGAGGATCCCTCCGGGCTTGATCTTGGGGCGATAGTTTAAAATATCGGTTTCTACATAACTGTATCGGTGGTCGGCATCGATAAAAATGATATCGCAGGATTCATCTTCGAGCTCCCGTGCTGCCCGCCGGGTATCGGTCATCCATATCTCGCAGATATCATCCAGGCCGGCAGCTACGATCCGTTCTGTCAGGTCATGACAGCGAAGCTCTGCCCTTAGCGGATCGGGATCATAAGGGCAGCCGGTTCCCGGTAGAGCGTTCTCTTCGGGTGTTCCCCTGAACCAGTCGATCAAAACACCCTTACCGCCCATGGCTTTCACGATAGGCAGCCAGAGCATCGCCGTATCTCCCCGCCAAACCCCCACTTCTACCACTACCATGCCGGATCGTTGGTTTTCCCGTACCAGCGTTGCAAGCTGGTTCACGGCCAGGTTCGATGTCGCTCCCCAGATTGACTCAGACATCGAACCTCCCGCTCTTCCTGCCATGCAGGACAACCTCTCTGGCATAGCGAATGCGATCATTGCCGTAGCTTGACAGCGAGGGTACTGCTTTGATTTGCTCCGATATTACCCTATCCAGAACCACGGGATCAAATATACCACCCATGAACGACTCGATCAGGGGACACAATTCGTGGTAGAGCCCTTCCTTTCGCTCTGCGAGGAGCAGGTAAAGTGCTTCTTCGATATCCCAGTAGATGGGACCGTATTCGGGGAGGACTATGCACCGCCCTCCCCCAGCGAGTATCCGGTCGGCATTCCACTCCACAAATTTGCCAATTTCGAGCAGGATGGCTGAACGCGGAAACCGAGTGCTCTGGAAAAACAGATAGCGAATGAAATCCATCCTGCTTTTTCCCGTTTCGTGCATCCATTCAATGATGTTGCGTATCAGTCCCATACCGTGAAGTGCCATCACAAGCCAGGACAGGATGAGTGCATAACGAAAATTGTCATCGGGGAGAATTTTGGTGGCAACCACGATCTCCTCATACTCCTCTGGTTCGCCATCGGCGAGCGGGAGTCCGTGGGTTGGAGTAAGGAGAATTCTTTTCGTCTCGATCTCGTGCTCGTGCTGATAGTCCGGATCGGACAACCTGGCATTGGGAAATACCTGAGCCAGATAGACAAATAGCTGAGCTGATGGAGCCTCCATGGAAAACTCAAGTCCCTTTATCCATGAGGTAAGGGTCTCGCCGGGAAGGCCAAGGATGAGCTCGTTATAAGCCGGGATACCTGCGAACCGTAGATCTTCCCTGAATTGGGTCAGCCGATCCTCTCGGGGTGGTATGCGTCCGGAATTGAGCATGGCCTCAGCGCAATAGCTCTGCCGGGCGATCGTGACCGCCTTGCCTGCATCGCAGTCCTTCAACAGCATGGCGATCTCTAAAACTCGGTCTCCCGCATCCTTTGCATAGCAGGCACGAACCTTCTCTGGATATCCACAGCGCCTTTTGATCCGCGATATCATTTTGGCGATCTCGACATCGCGCTGGAGTAGTCCGAAATTCCCATCGGCACAAAAAATGTACTGGATGCGATTTTTGGCTATCCATTCCAGTTCTGCTTCAACCCGCTCCAATGTAAATTCGCGGACCTTGCCATTTCCCGCGCCACGATTCCAACCACAAAAAGAGCATCGATAGGGACATCCGCGGTTGGTCTCAAAGATAGCCTGGTATTGGATTCCGTCACCAATGTCCCTGAACAGATAATCATAGAGCCCCGCCAGGTAGGGGGAAGGAATGGAATCAAGATCGATAGGGTCCCTGCCCTGTTTTTGCGCCAGGCTCAGCCGGACCAAAAGGATTTCAGCCACCGGCCCTTCACCTTCACCATGGACGAGATGATCTACCCATGGGTTCGCCGTTCGATACTCCTGCACCCGGCTCCCGGAAGGAACCTGTGGGCCACCCAAGACAACCTCGCACTCCGGCCATCGTGTCTTGATCTCCCTGGACAAAGCCAAGCTAAACTGCTCGTTCCAGGACGCGATGGAAAAGAGAGCCACGGTGGGTTCTTCATATCGATCGAGAATCTCCTCGATCGGCTCCCGCCTGAAGATGAATGGCGCGAACTCGTACGCGGCTGCGATCTCAGGAAAACTTTCGGCATAAGCACGGATCAGGCCAGAGGCCAGGGGTAGATAAATATATCCTTCGCCGGAGACGTTGAACTCGTGGAAATAGACTCGCTGCTTAATGCCGTTACCCATCTATAGCACCCCCGCATTTTGGAGCATTTGCGTTTGGCTCTCGTAGCAATGCTTGTGATAATTCCAGTCGTTCAGTGCCCGAGCGATTGCATGAGCCTCGATCACAGCCTCACGGGGCAAATCAGTATAATTGATGAAGCCCTGGTAGCGGTCGGGCGTCCCGAAGAACTTATCATAGAAGTCGAAATCATCCTTGAAATAGCCGCGTTCCATAGCCCACCGATAAAGCGGAGTCCCTGGAAAGGTCATGATCGGCGAGAGCCCCTGGTTATTGTGCGTCGGGTGTTCCTGGTCACCGGCAGAGAGTACCATCTGGAGCGTCCGGTCGAAGTCCTGCATGGTTTCGCCAGGTTGGCCGAACATGGCTGAAAGTTGGACGGCAATCCCGGCCTCTTTGGTCAATCGGATGGCCCGTTCAAGCTGCGCCACTGTTTGGTGTTTTCCGATCTGCTCCTGGATGTGGTCATTGGCCGACTCGACGCCATAGAGAATCGAAGCGCAGCCGGACTCCTTGAGCGCTCGGAGCATCTCCTCATCAATTCTCACCGCGTGGCCCGTTGCTGCATAACGCCACCCCCATCCTTTACGCCGGTGCATGTCACAGAACTCTAGGCAGCGGTGCTTATTCGGGATCAAAAGATTGTCCATCCAGCCGATAAAGGTGGGGTGGAACAAGTCATGAATTTTGTTGAGCTCGCTCTCAAGGTGCTCGATACTCTTGTACCTCGGCGCGCAGCCGGACACACAGAAATTGCAGGAGTAGGGACAGCCGCGGCTCGATAGCCAGGTAAAGGTTCGATCTGTTCCGCAGGCAATCGACAGATAGAAGCTCGCTCCCATCCGCATCCACCAGTGCATGGGGTATTTGTCCCAGGAGGGAAGGGGAATGTCTTCAAGGGGCGTGATGTCTCCTGTTCCGGTCGAAAACAGGCTTTTAGGGATTTTTCTATGGGAAATTCCCGGGGGACCAACAGGAGGTATACTTCCCTCTTCAATCCAAGCAAGAAGTCCAGTCAACGCCTTCTCCCCCTCGCCAATAATTGCAAAATCAGCGCCGGTCTTTCGCAAAGCCAACTCAGGGCAGTAGGTCACGCCCGGACCACCGATCACGATAGGCTTGCCGGGGCAGGCTTGCCGAATTACAGGAACCAGCCGCTCGACTTCCGGCATGACCGAGAAGCAAAAAGAGATACAAACGGCATCGGGCTTGAGCTCTTGCAGTCGTTTCCCAACCTTCTCCAGCGTGAGCCAATCGGCCACCCGCCAGAGGATAAAGACATCATGGCCGGCCCGGGTGAGCACGGCTTCAAGGGCCGCAATCCCGGAGGGAAATTGAACATCGTGGATGCTGTCAGGGGCTTCTGCTTGAATGAAGGTAATTTTCATTTTTGCTTCCTTGGCTTCTCCAGCCAGACTTTATCCAGCTTATGGCCCACCCCCCATAATCCCATAGCCGTCCCAAGGCCTAACAGTGCTTCGGCGAGATCAGCCTGACCCCAGTAACGGAATCAGGTTGCCGCAAAAATGAGTCCCACCCCAACCCAGGTTTTCCAACCGTCCACTTTTCTTTAACTCCTTTCAGTGTTCCGCCCCGCCAGAAAATCGTTTTTGGTCCAGGGCGGTCCATCCCAGAAGATTTTCTTGTTCACCTCATTCTGTGCCCGATACCAGGCCGTCTCTCTCAGCGGATGCCACAGGTGGATCGTCCGATCTTCCGCTCGTGGCCCTAAGATTACAGGAGGATGACCGATCCGTTCGAGTTGCAGGCAGAAGGCATAATCGGTGAACCCCCATTGAACCATCCGCTCGTCCCACCCACAAGCCTCGATAGCCCACTCGCGCGGCACCAGCATAAAATCTCCGATGGCCCAGTCATTCAAATTGCCCACCTCGCTCTTCTCTGAAGCCTGATCGATCCGCATAGTAATTACGGGACGGTCGGTCTCCAGGAAGGTCCCGTAGGCCCGCCAAAGGAGTTGTGGCTGGATGATGGAGTCCCCGGTGGTAAAGACTACGATGGGAGACTCACACTCAACCAGGGCATTGTTGTAGGCCCGGCTGACCCGATATATCCCCGAGCGGTCAGCCTCGACCCCAATCAACCAGTAAGCCAGAGAGACGCGGGAGAGCGGGTCTCCATTGAGCAGTGGAGGGATCACTTGCTCAATGGTCCGCTTCTCCCTCTGGGGGTGACCGATGGAGAGAATTGTGAAGGGCCTTGGCTCACCGTCTGGATATTTATGGATCACCGGCATTATGATTTTTTCCATTTCAGGTCTGCAGATAAAGCCGCTACCGTTTTCCAGGACCTATCGTCAGCCATATAACAAGCCACGGGTTTCCCGCGTCCTTGCCATATCTCGTCATAAGGGCAGCCGGCATCAGCCAGGGCCTTCTCAATCCCCGGAAACTGTGTTCCCCACGCGGCCTCACATTCGTCGTTGATTCGGGCCGTATGAATGATGATGTAATATCCAAGGGACTTGAGTTGCCGCATCCGCAGGATTTCTCCCAGAATCGGCGGGCCGATCTCCTTGCACCCCACCCCCCCAAAAAGGGTTCCGTCGAGATCCACGGCGATAGTCTTTTCATGCGCTCCAGCTCGCCGAAAGGCTGGGCAGTCCTCGCGTCTGGTCACATTCGCACCCTCCGATATTCGCTGAAGATTTCCTTCACCCACCCCGGAGCAGTCACGCTCAGGTCGTAGGAGAACCTTGCACCGTCCATCTCCTCGCTCTTTAGTGACGCGTCACGTTTCTTTCCTCGCCATCGGATAGCTACCATCTCCATAGCGGCTACCTGAAGGTCGCCCGGAATGGTGGCATACCCAGCCTTGTAGTTAGCTCCGGACCGGTAAGAACGCGACGGATAAGGTTGGTCCCTCCAGGTTGGATCTCTCAGCCACTGCTCGTAGGACAACTCGATAATTCCGTTGGCTTTGTCCAACCAGTAGTCCGCCCGTGTTACGGTAGAGGAGTCTGTCGTCCCTCCAACTGCGTATGGCACATAGAGCGTGGCAATGGTTGCAACAGGGAAGTTCGGAAGGTAAATTTGTCCGCCCATGGGATATTCAAAGATCGCTTCATCCGGCGTCCCAACGGGATTATAACTCCCCATGGCCGATGCTGCCTTGAGGCGAAACTTGCGCCGGCAATAGCGCTGGATACCCGAGGTCACACCGTTGATCATGATATCGAGGATCGTGGCCTGGGCCGGGGTAACACTGGACAATTCCATATAATCCAGGACGTTCTGTCGCGTTATCAATGCCGATGCGTTGAGATTCAATTGGTTGCCTCCCGGCATTGTTCCGAAGCAATAATATTGCCCAAGGAGATGTCCTTGTCTGGGTTTTTCACCCAACGCGGGTCAGATAAGGCCTGCTCATAGAACGCCACCAACTGACCGATGTTGGCCTCCATGGAGTATTTCCCCCGCTCGGTCAGGATTCTTTGCTGCATGTCTTCCCAGCGAGTGACGTTTTCTTTAAGCTGTACGATATCCTCAAAACTCCGGATTACCACGCCAAAGCCAGTCTCTTCCAGGAACTGCCCCATGCGGTCCGCATTCATGACCACGCAGGGGATCCCGGCGCAGATGTAGTCGAATATTTTGTTGGCGAACGTGTTCGAAGCCTGAGCAGATTTGGTGAAGGCACCGAAGAATCCCCAGCCATACCGCCCCATCTCCTGCACCAACGTTGGGTAGTCAACTGGAACATGCATGACGGCATCAGAGGTATCATAGAACTGGCGGGCCTGGTTGAAGTCGATTCCAACGGGGTAAATGTGGACCTCGTAGCCCCACTGACTGAGCACGTGCGAGGTGAACCGCATGTCATAATAGGGAAAATTCTTGATATTCTCGATCGCCGGAATGACAATGTTTCCCTCGTAGACGATCTTGCGTATCCGCTCCCGTGAGGCTGCCGGATTGGGCTGAATCATAGGATACACCAGGTCCACCATGGAATAATAGGGCAGCAAGCTTAGAGATTTTGGCCGTGACTCCGCGGGAAAATGATTAAAGAAAAGCTGGTTGGCCCGCTCTTCAATTCCTGCATCGGGATAAATGAGATAATGGCTGTTCAGGAGTGAATAGAGTTCCCCTGAGGTGGTGTGCTCGAACCGGGTAATGTCGAGATCGTGGACATCATAAACCCACGGCCTGCCCACCTCCTTAAGCGTCTGGATCGACAGTCGCGGGATGTTTTCCGGTTTGCAATGGATGTGATAGATGTCGGCATCGGTATCTTTGATGGCCCGGATCAGAGAAGTGTCGTCGTCAAAAAACACCAGGCGGTCAAAGGCATTGGAATAAGAATTTACAGCTCTGGTGAGCAGCAACACTTCATGCCCGGCAAATTTCAGCGCCATGCACTCCTTAATGGCTCTTTGGTCGCCATGTCCCACAATGTGGCATATTTTCATCCTGCCATCCTTTCAAAAAGTAAGTATCCCAAGGCAAACTGCTTATCCTGATCGTATTCCGGTTCCCCCGGAACTTCTGGCAAAGCCAGCGTAAAACCTCGGTTTCATTAACGGCTTTGCACGACGAAATGGTGAGATGGATGAAGCCCTGTTCCGGCCAGTGATGGAAAGCTACATGACTCTGCACCATCACATTGACGCCGGTGAAGCCGCGTTCCGTTGGCACATGAACCGAAGGGAAGGAATAGATGACCGGCGGCCCGAGAGCCACCAGTCCGGCTATTGTCGGAAGGTCCATCAAGAGCCGGTAAAAAAAGGCTACATCGTAAACCTGCTTCGAGAATACGCTAACCGATATCTCCACTCCCCGCAGTGCTTCCAAGCATATATCCTCCCCGGCTTTCGCCGTTATTTGCTCCAAGAGCAGGTTTTAAGATGGTCCAGGATTATCCGTGATGCCTGTCCGTCGCCATAGGGACATGGGGCCTCCGAATTGAACCAATCGCCAAAAGTCTCCACGAGATAAGGGATTGCAGAGATATCTTTCCCACGCCCCAACAGCTTAGCCAACCCCGCATCGACCGACTCCATGCGCTCAGTCTCATCGCGCAGGACGAAGCAAGGCTTTTTTAAATAGGCTGCCTCCTCGATCAGACCCCCAGAGTCAGTGATCACGGCGCTGCATCTGCGTAGCCGTGCCAGCATATTGGGGTAATCCTGCGCCGGTTTTTTATGAACATTGCCTGACATCTCCGTGAGATGCTTCGAGAATTTTTCATTGGGATGAGACACAAAGACAAAGTCCATATCCGGAATTCTTTTGAACACACCTTCCAACTGTTCCATCATCGCCCCGAACTTATACCAAGACTCTCGCCGGTGTAGCGAGCAGAGAAAGAAGGGCTTTGTGGGACCTAAATCCGGGATATCATGCTCCATCATGATCCGATCGATGATGGTATTCCCCACAACGAAGGAATCCAACCCCTCCACATTTAAATTTTTCGCTGATCTTTTTGTGGGGGCAAACCTCCATCCAGACATCAGATCAACTTCTGAACGAATCATTTCTTCTGGCCAGGGATTACGACAAAATGTCCGCAGTCCGGCCTCCACATGGATCACGGGAATGTCACTGAAATAGGCTGCCTGCGCACCTGCCAGCGTCGAGAAGGTGTCGCCCTGAACCATCACGGCATCCCAATAATCGTGATTCTCCAGAAACCCCTCAAGATCGGCGTAAATTTGCCCGAAACTCTTTGATAGGTGTGTCCCGCAACGCTTTCGCGCACTCCAATCAGGTTTGATATCGGCGATATACTGCTCTTCGCTCTGGTTAGTGAAGTAGGTCTGGATCAAAATGTCCTCGGCATACTCTTCGCGGGCCATCTTGATTATGGGCCAGAGTTTTAGGGACTCAGGTCTGGTGCCGAAGATTACCAGGATTTGCTTCATGACTTCTCTCCGGCGGCCTCAACTTCATCACTTTCGCTTGAGCAAAGATTATCGATATATAAAGATTCAAAAATCGACGGATATACCTCTGGAATGCGTTCTCCCGCCAGAACTTCGGCAAAGTTTGGATGTTCTACCACTATGGCAAATCGCCCACTGGGATCATCATACCCAGCACGCACGATTCGTGCGTTATCTGGCAGTCCTTTGATGCAGCGAAATGCTCTTCCTTTCACTGATGGCCTCATTAAATCTACCAAAAATTCCGGATAGATATAAATAACGCCATAATGAGTTGGTTTTTCCTGAATGATTACTTCCTGTCCTATTCCCTCAGACATATTCACCTCCTCAAACTTCAGCCCCCAAGTCTCTCGCAGTAGTCGGCCAACATATTCAGAACGGTCACGATGCCAAAATGTGAGTGAATAAATTCATATCCGACATCTTCCATTGCCCTACAATATTCGGGTTCATCCAAAAGTCCCCATAAGCTCCCGATCAATCCTCCATACTCATCCTTGCCGCCTATTTCGATGTCCCAATGATCTTCCTGTGGGTCCATGCTTATCGGTTCACTCAAGCATAAACTTCCACATCCCAGTGTCTCGTAGATACGGCTCTCCGTATTGATTTGATCGGTGTAGTGCAGATTCAGCACGATCTTACACCGATTTATGAACAGGATCAGGTCCTCTCCCCACGCATTGGCCCAATGAACAGTTAAGCCCATTGGCAAAAGCGCCTCCGCTATTTCACTGAATATCCTGGCCCGCCGCTCATTCGGAGTGCCGTAGAATCCGACATCAATATCTTTTTCGATCTCGGGTATCCTTCGATGGATCAGTGGATCGACTCCCATCATTGGGAACCATTGAGCATTGATGCCGCGGGTTTCCTTGAGCCACCGTGTTGATTTTGGGCAGCCGTTGAGGATCAGGTCAAAGTCTTCCAACGGCTCGATGGCACGGAGTCTTGAAAGAGCTTCAGGGTCCTTTTCGAATCCCGGATACGGGAGAAACTCCGCATTCCAAAGAATCTTCTTTCCATCGAATCGACGAAGGAGTTTTCGGTCGATTCTCCGGCCCTGAAGGGATACCAGGTGGGTAACCGATTGATCACTAAAAATGTATGGTAGATCATCATCGTCATAGAGTCCAATGGGAACCCTGGCCCGATCTTGATGACGGGAGATCAGCGATTCCAGTCCCCAACCGAGATTGGCAAGTTTTCCGAGGATGGCGATCTTCATGGCCTTGGCCTTACAGGGATGTCGAGTCTCTTCTCTTTGATGTTCTCGCGATGAACTGTTAATATTTCGTCTTTTAACAGCTCGCACTCCGCTATTAAGATGTTCGTTGGTCCGCGATAGTGTTTTCCAGAACTAAATTCTCCATCTTCAAGGCGGCATAGGCTCACAACAAAATAGTCATATCGGCTAAATATTTCTGCAAGCAAGGTCTCGGTGGGGACGTCTGTAAAATTCATCTTAGCCCCTCCAGCGCCCCTGCAATCCGGCCCATAAAATCCGCCCATCCAAGCCGCTCTTTCCAAATATCCAGCGACCCGGCGGCAAGTTTTCTACGAAGCCCACTATCCATCGCTAACCGTTCCATCGCTCCCACCCATGCATTTTTATCTACGAATACCTCAGGGAAGGCAATGCCGTCCTCACGCTGACGTTCGTGTGTGATGGGGACAAGTAAGCCGTTGCGCTCGTGTTCGACAAACTCGTTCCAGGGTGGGGCATCAGGACAGATTACGGCGCATCCCGATGCAATCGCTTCCAGGAGTGAGAGACCAAGACCGTCCAGGATGGCCGGATAGCAATATACTTGCGCCATGTGGTATAGGCCAGGCTGATTCATGGAGCCGGACATGATATCGACGCCTTGAAGAAGGGTAGGGTTTTTCTCAGCATCGATCTCAACCTGGGTGTGAACGAGGAGACTACCGGAGAGGGCGGGCTTCTTCTTGAGGAGTTGCTGGTAACATTCCAGAAGCGTCCCCAGGCCCTTGCGATCGTTGATCCCCAGCCAGCCTGCATTCTCGAAGAATAGATAGGGACGATGTTCTGGTGGATGCTGGATCACGGTATCCTCAAAAATACCCCAGCCGATGTAGCTCCGGTTGATCTCCGGCATGAGAAGATAGGAGCGCTTCGTCGAGCAGAGAATCAGGTCATAGGATATAAGGAGGCTTCTATCCCAGCTCTTGTGCAGATAATCCAGATAGGTCGTCACCCCGAAGCCGGCCTTCCCAACTGCTCTGATCAGATCCCAATCGTACTCTTCATTGAAGAGCACCAGGTCGATCTTCTGGTCCTGCAATGTGTTGAGAAATTCCGAGAGATGTGCTTTGAGATCATACTCCGGCCAACAAGTCGCCGTCTCCCACCCCCAGTGTTGCCGCTCCTGTTTCGGCAAATCATAGACTCCACCCATGCGCGCATGGATAAAGACCTCATGTCCCAACTCACGCAAGGCCCGCGCGATGGTCTGGCTGACTACGGTCTGCCCACGGTGAAACCAGATTGAAGGGATCGCTATTCGCATAGTGGATCACCCGAGAGGGAGTTTACCGTTCCTTCGTCGCCCACTGTAGCGAGCAATGGAAAGGGGGATATCCACTTTCCCCTTCCCTCAACCTCTTCAATATGTTGGGTTAGAATCCATTCAGCCTGTCCCTTCGGGGTTCGTTTATGCTCCTTCGCCAGGCTCTTCAGTGCTTCGTATTCAGCCTCGGTCAGTTCAATCGCTACCTTAGCCATGTCTTCTTCCTTTCTGGCCTGTTTGGGGTTACGCCGTTTTGCGCTGTGTTCCAGAGGACTTCTCTTCTCCCCCCACCTGGGCAGCGGAGGTCTCTTTCGCCTGTTGTTGCTCCTTCCTTTTCTTGTCCTCCTCCTCCAGCTTCAGGAACGGCGTCACGTTGGTGAATCGGGCTATCCGCTGCTTTGGCACCTGCCCGGCGATCCTCACCACGGGCTTGCGCGCCGCCATCATGTCATCGACATGCTCCGCGATAGCCTCGGCATTGTCCTCCCCAACTACATCCGAATCGTTCAATAGAATCTTCACGATGCCCGACTGGGCAAGGTCAACGGCTTTTTCTTTGGTCATCATGACAATCGCCGGGAACTTACCCTTGCCCCCTACAACATTGTGGGGCATGATCTGTACCCGCACATTTTCGACCGCTTCATCACCCAGGCGCTTGACCTCTGCCTGAATGTTCTCCTCCAGCACCTGAGTTACCGACTTTCCTTGCGAATCGGCCTGGCGCTGGATCTCCAAAAACTCCTGCATGGCTTTCAGGTCCACTTTAACTTTTGCTCCTTTCCTTTTCTCCTTGTTCGAGATTGTGGCGGTGGGGAGGGTGGAGAAAGCACCGATACCTTATCGTTAACTTTCATTTTAAATCCCGGTCCACTGTCAGTCCCCCCGGCTCCGGTAGCCATCCGCCGTTTCCTGAATCACTTCGTCGATAGCGGCAGAATCCGCCCCGTGCCGATGATGTGATAGGCCATCAGCATGTTGGTCCCGCCAACGATCACGCTGGCTTTTACCTTGAGATAGCGCTGCGTGGCATTGATGGGGGTTGCCGCCACCGTGTTGGGTCCAGCCCGCCGCATAGTCGATCCGGCGATATGGGTGTAGCTCGCCGTGTTGGTCGATGGGCTCTGGAGCACAGTCAACCGCACTGTTCCCGGGGCAGCCTTGGCATTGTTGCTGGCCCCGAGAGACAAGATCAGTATGAGCGATTCGTTGATCTTCTTGGTTGCAATGTCGATCCGGGTGCTCCGCCGGGTAGCCGCGTTGATCAATGCACTTCCGGGGAAAACCTTCTGATAGAACGTATTTCGATAGAGATCGCTTAATCCCATGGGTCGTCTCCTTTTCCTTTCTTTCGTTAATTCGGCTCGACGGCCTACGGATTAGCTTTGGAGTAGGTTATCGCTGAAACAGATTGCCGCGGGAATTTTCACGCCAAAATCGACGCGACTTATCCCCCGAATCCAAACCTCATCCTGCTCGAAAGAAGTTCCGGCCACGTCGGAAACCCGGATCTCCAGCGTCCCTGCCCGACCGATCACGCACTGGCTGAACATCCCACCCAGGATGTAGGACAGGGTCGCCCCGGTCCCTTTGACCCGAGTGCCGCTGACCTGGGTGCTCTGGTAAACGGGATAACCCCCCAACAGGGTTGGAACTTTTGCATCCACGCTTCCCACCACATCAAAGAGGAACGGACCTTTGTTGGCCGTTGCGCCGGCGCCTTCAGCCCTGCGAGTAACTATCACACCATGCATCTGGGGCCGCATGATCCATGCCTCGAACATGCCGTTGCTTTCGCCCACCTCGGCGACCATGAGCTGAACATCCTGCGCCTCAAAAGTATTCCCGTTGGCGGCGACGGTCGATACCGTATAGGCGGTAACCGAAGGGGTCGTGATGATCCCCATCGGAGTCGCCTGGGTACCGGCCCCCTCTAGCCAGGTGGAGTCCTCTTTGAGCGCAATCTGTTGCGCCATGGTACTCCGGATGATGGTCTCGACGGCCGGGGCAGAAAACAGAACCAACTCGCGGGTAATCTTCTGAAAGGATGCAAGTTTCTTGGCCCGCAAGAGCAGCGCTCCAAAGGTGGCATTTTGGGTAATCCGGGTATTGAGGTTTTCGGATTCCCCCACCCATACAGCCTGGACATCGCCGGTCAGTCGGGGCCAGTCGAGTTGTCCGCTCGGGGGCAACGGGATCTCCTGGGCGCCGGCTCGCTGGACCACGACCTGCGCACGCAGAAGATCAATGATCTCAGGGGCCTGAACGGACTCCTGCAAGTATCCACCAAGTTGGTCGTTGCCGATCCCAAGGGTTTTGCGAAGGATCGCCTGAATCTCTTTTGTGCCGACCTCGGGCGCTCCATCGCGCAAAAGGTCCTTGACCTGGGAACCTACGGCCTCCGGCAGGTAATCGGAACAGAGCGGGGTGATCCAAAAGCCTGGATCGACGGCTTCCGCTCCTTCGAGCTGCCCCATGCCCATTCCATAGAGCATCTCGTGAATGCCCCATTCGTTCTTGGCGAGTTTCCAGTTCTTCTGCAATTGCGCGGCGATCATGCGCCGGAAGCTATATCCCCCCCTATCGCCGAGTTTGCCAGTCGTCACGAATGGCGCCTTGGCCTCCATTGGATCGAAGCGGATCTTGCGACTCGGGGGTAGGGTTTCGATTATGGTGGTTTTGAATGCGTCAAGCTCGGCCTTGATCTCAGCCCTTAGTCCAGCAACGGCCTCTTGGACCGTAGTGCCCAGGAGTTCCTTGAGCATATCCTGGGCTTTTTGCTTTTTGTCGGTGATTACTTCTTCAGGCATTTTATCCCTCTTCCTTAAGCTGCGAATTGGTCTGGTTATCGGGTCTCCCGCCACGCGCTAGATTCTTAGTGCCTCCCTTCGGCATGGTTACCCGCGATCACCGTCGCGTAGGTTAAAATACCTTTTTTATAGGTTGTAATGGTAATGGATTTGCACCTCCGGCAACGAACCTGGACCTCTCCATCAATGATGGCCACACGAACGGGTAGGACATCCTCCCGACATCCGCCGTTTCGGCATCGATATTGTTCCAACATTCTTGCGAGCGGTAACAAGATTTCAGTCCTCAATCATCAATTCGATCTGAGCCATCAATTCCTCGATGGGATCGTATTCTTCTTCGGGAGTTTCTTCGGGCTCAAGCCCGTCGGTGGATTTCCTCTCGATGTAGCCGGCAGCCATCTCCTCCGGTTCCTCCATCGGCGGCTCCTCGTCAGGCGGCATATCCATGGGTTCCATTCCAGCATTGGCCATCATTTCGTGGCAACACTCATGCATCATTTTTATCAGGCGCTTGTTGCTGGCATTAAGGACCTGGCCGGCTTTTATTACCCCCTCCGTACTTCGTTCCTCTTCCCAAGGGGGCGTCATTTCCATGGTGGAGTAGTAGGACCTGATCAACTTCTTAGCCCCCTCGCGGTCAGTATCAGAGAGTTCTACCCCCCCCCTCGCTCCCATCATCACGGCAGCGGCGGTAAACAATCCCCGAGGGATGGCCGTCAGGGTGTCGTTAATCACATCGGCGAAGGGCAAGATGTATGAGCCCATGTTCTCAGGTGTATCCTCATCGCGCAAGACGACATGACCCTGGCCAAATTTCTTCCAATCGATCTTATCTTTGTCACCCGAGCCGTCGCTGGAGGCCCATAGGGCCATACGCTTTCTGGCGGCAGAAGCAGACCATGCAATATCGGTTGCAGCAAGGGGAAGGCCCTTCTTGCCGGATATTTTCTTTTTTCCCATCCAAGATAAATCCAGAATCGACTGGCCATCAATTCCCAGATGTGGGGCATTCTTTTCGCTGATTCCGCGATATTCACATTCCCCTCGCGCCTTAACATCTTCACACGGCTCCTCGTGCTTGCATTGCTTTAACGGAAACCATAGGGCCTTCCTGGCCTCAAGCCGATCATAAGCCCCTGTGATGGCCTTAAGGGTAGCCTCATGGAAGACGCCTTTGGCCTGCATACAGTCAAGCTCGTGTCGGATCGCATCGGTTTCTCCGGGCTCCAAAGACATTGAACGCATCATGCCAGCATTGGGATTAGCGGGCACGGGGACAGCGGAGCACTCCAAAAGCTCCTGCTCAATAAACTCCCTGGATGCGCCGCTCGGAAGAACCTGGCCGTACTCGGCGGGATACTCGCACCGAAGTCCCATGAAGCCCACGCTTACGCAATTCATAAACTTATCGCGGTACAGCCGGAAGAAAGCCTCGCCCATCTCGTTGCCGTTCTCGGCGCCAGCGAACTTTACCCGGCCCATGAGTTTCGCCGTTTCGGTTATCCAAACCTGGAAGCATTGCCCTATCGGTATGGACAAGTGGTCATGCGCAAAGAGAAATACGGGATTTTTCCTGTAGGCTTCCAGCTTCCACCCGACAGCACGAATGATCTCTGTATCGCGATCCAGGGTTTCATCGCTGAAGACGAAATCGATGGTTCTGGTCTCTTCGCTGATGGCCTTGATCTGCTCATCCAACGGCCACGAACCCTTGACGATCAGTCCATTTTTTACTCCGAGCTCAAACGCCATCTTTCAACTCCTCCTGCGAGTCTTCCACTGGATCATCATGGAATTTTTTGACCATTTTGTCCCGGAAGCTCGATGGCTTCTCTTCCTTTTCTGGCTTCTTGGGCGGCGGCTTTTTCTTCGCCATCTCATCCTCCGTTGCATTGATCAGGTCAATCGCCTCCCTGATGCGTCGGCATTGCTCTCGGTGGCGGTCACTTCCGGGAGCTGATTCGTAGATATCGCCATAAAGGATTTCTAGAAGTTGATCTCTCATTCTTCTTCCTCTTCTTCCCTCAATCGGGGGATTGTCGTGCATCGGCAGGCCGGATGCGGGTCTGGTGGCTGCATGAATCCACCAGTGAACACCTTCCCCAACTCAGCCACCTCACCATGGAGCCGCGCACAAATCTCCTCAACCCGGCTATCAAGCTGCGCAATCCACTGCCGGGCATCGATCACGTCAGAGTTGCGCTGGTACTGCACCAGGCGCGTATAGTTCGAGAGCCGGATTGTCTCCGTCCGTGCTATCCTGCGAGCTGCATAGCCGTTCTCCCGGATTGATCCCGCAAAGACTTGCTGCACCCGCTTCGTCAGCTCGGGGATCGATTCCCCCGCATCCAGACCGATATTGAGTGCCTTCTCCAAGTTGTTGAGCTGCGTACCCGTCACTCCCGGATACTGTCCGGGTAACAAATTTGCCCGCCCCGTGCCGGCGAACCAAGACGCCTGGTTCGTCCCGTACTCAAGCACAGTCGGACTATCAAAACTTTCGACATCCTCCAGCCCCCAACTCTCGATCTCCTCAGCGGTCGTCTTGCGGAAGATGAAGCCAAACTGGGTGAGGTAGATATTGGTCATCTCATCTATGGCGCGGTCCTCATCGAAAAGCAGGCTCTCAGCCGATAGCAGGGCCTGACTGCCCTCATAAGATCGGAGGTTGGCAAGCATATCAGCCAACTCACGTCGAAATTCGGTGTTCAGGGCTTTTACGAACCGCTCCTCGTCCTTGAGCCGCTTCATGGCCCAGTCGCGCCAGTAGGCCTGATGCTCCTGGCTGATCGGAAACTCAGGTATCAGGTCCAGGATGTATTCTTCTGAATAAGGGTCTTTGGCCCGGCCTTCCTCCTCATCGCCATCGCATTTTTCTAAAATGGAAAGGGGGGGCAGAGCGGAGCGGGACTCTGCCCCCCGGGGGAGGAGAAACGGAGCGGGAGAAACCCCGTTCTCCTTGGAAAGGCTCCTCATCTTTTCTATCATAAGCTCAGTAATGGCAGCCGCCAGTTGTTCTTGTCCTCCTACCGCTGCTCCGCCTCCAAGCACTGATGCCGGTATCAGCGCGGAGGGTATGAATGGCTCTGCTCCCCAGGGCACCGGGGGCAGGGAATAGAACCGATCGCGGGCTTCGTTCACAGAAAAAAGCGGGTTACTTCCAGTCGTCAACTTCGCAGCGATCTCAGCTCGGCTCTTCTCATCGAGTTGGAAGGCCCGAATGGAGGTCAGGTCATAAATCAACCGGTGATAGGGCAGGTCGCTGGGGGAGATAAACAGCGGCAGTAGGAATTCCCGATAGTAGCCCTCAAATTTACGGAGCATCGGGATGATCGCATCCGACCAAAAAAGCTTCTCCTGCATATCGGCATTGGCCAGGACAGAGGCTTCTTTCAAGTCCATGAGTTTCAACGGCGGCACACCAAAAATCGCCTGGATCTCATCGCGGTTCCATTCGCGCATCCCCAAATATTCCATGTCCTTCGGCGGTACGCTGATCCGCTTCCAGTCGAGTCCACCTTCAAGGAGCATGGGGCGGTGCATGCGCTCCACTCCACCGTAGCGGGTCTCGACCTGTCGCTTGAGCCGCTCATACTGTGGATCACTGAGTTGCCCACCGGTCACCAGAATGCCAGTCTCGCGCACGCCATGTTTGAAGAAATTGTTTTCGTATTGCTGAACGTGGTAATTAAAACTCAGGCCCATCCTGTGCGCCGAGAGCGGCGAGAGGCCCCAGAACCAGTTGCGAGGGTTGAAATATTTCCAATGGATCATCTCGTCACGGCTATAGAGGATCGGGACGCCGCCCTGATTGAGCTGCACAGAATAGCCCAGGACCTCGCCGGTCTCCTCATCGGGGTGGATCTTGACCAAGTCGGGTCGCATGGGCCACATCTCGCGCGGTTTACCACTTCGGGGATCGCCATTCTCCAGCGCCAGGAAGCAGTTGCCACTGAGTTCCATATAGCTCGTTGTGGCCTCGGCGAAATCATAGTAGGACATCTGGGGATTGATATCCCTAAAGATTTTGGCTACGTCGCCATCCATAATTGTCGTCCATTCCTCTTTTTTCCCGCGAGATCGACCCTGGTAGAGTATGGGAAGCTGAGAAACGGCATCGGATTTGGCACGCACAGCTCGATACACCCAGACATTGGCCAGAGAACCTTCGCCATAAGCTCCCATAAAATCGCCCATGGCATAAGATCGCGGGGCCTCTATGCCGGCCTGTTCCTCCCAGGGGGAGATTACCTGGGCGAGTACGCGGTGGGTTTTCTCCTCGTTTTTTTCGGTCCGGCGTTTTGTTCCCAAACCGCTAACTACTCCCTGGCCACAATTTAATAATGATACCCATCACTAAACCCCCCATCGTGCCGAGTATTCCGCCAACCGCCTTAACCTGGGTCATTCCCAACTCCAGTTGACGGATCCTTTCCTCTTGTGTGGTCTGTCTGTTTTTCCATTCGGTAGTCTGCAGGATTTGAGATTCAACATTATTTATCCGACCGTGGCAGATCGAACAGGTTGACAGGATGGTTTTCAGTGTATCCTTGATCCACATCAAGTCAGTATTAATTCTGGCTTCAAATGGGGTGTATAGGGGGTTATCGTATTCCGGCATTGTGCTCATTTCACGTGGACTCCCGGTTTCTCGGCTTCTAACGGAAAATACCATAACAGGTAAACAAATCTGCTGCTGCAGGACTAGCCGCACGCACTCCCACCCGAAGGAAATCAACCCTCTCTTGGATAAGGGTAGCTGCCGGATACGTTGCTGCGGCAGCCGTCAGGGAAAACCGCTTAAGCTTCGTCCAGGTCGCCATGAATGCCGCGCGGCCCTCGACCTGAACAGTGATCGATCCGCTGACCAGAGTTCTGGGCTGGTAGTGTAACTCCTTGTGGGCAAACCCCCCCACCGCGAACTGCCCCGCTGTAGCTCCCGTCCCCCCGCTCGCCGGGACAATATCGTAAACAAAAGTTCCGGCCTTGCGCACCGGGTTGAACTCCCGGAAGAATAGCCGGGTGGCTCCATGCCAGTAGGCAGCCTTGTAGGCGTTGATTGCGGTGGTCATGGATCTTTATCCTCCCCAGTGACCTCTAGCACAGCAAGAATTCGGATCGTGACTACTCCCCCGTCTGAAGACGGGGGCTTCTAGGTGTTAACCAGAGACTGTAGCCCCAGTCTCAAAATGTTTAAGGCAGCGTAAGTCAGGCCATATTTCTTCGCCCACGCAGATAACTTTTTAATGCCTTGGTCATATTTTTTCTCAAAAAAAAGCCCTGGAAACACATCTCTGGTGATGTATCTCCAGGGCTTCCAGGCAGCTCACATTACATGAGACCTTCAAAGCAACCTGATTAGCGATAAACTTTACCGCGGGATTTCAGGCGTTCAATCTTTTCCACCCCGGCGATCCCCCCGTCCCGGCAATGGATTTCGATCCGACCCGTGAAATCTGAATCAACTATCAGCGTATATTTCTTTTTCGGTGGTGTCAAGGGATAAACAGGCGTATCTGGTTCTGGATCTAGATAAATCTCGACATTGCTCATAAGGATTTTGTTTATCCCGACGTGCTAACTTTCAAAAACACATCTTCAAGCTCTAAGGCACAACGCCTGAAAGCTGCCAAGACATCCAGGCTGAAATGATGAGGCATCGTCCTTCCATCCCCTTCCGTGATGATTTTGTAGGCCGTCCAGTGGTCGAGCGCAGGTTTATAGGGTCGCTTGCTCCTCAAGGCATCATACTGGTCCACGATATGGACGATCTGATCCTCCAGCGGAATGTCCGCTCCCTTTAAACCATTCGGATATCCCGTCCCATCCCATCTTTCGTGATGGTTGAGGGCGAT
>ERZ1292644.397-Hain-H14-01um-R2-397-length-30971-cov-16_pt1 | contig 21242 bp, 28 predicted proteins | sample MGYA00564402_ERZ1292644 | MGnify/ENA primary metagenome ERZ1292644 (study PRJEB36523, sample SAMEA6512644) | groundwater metagenome | collected 2019-01-09 | study: AquaDiva: Metagenomics assemblies of 32 groundwater samples
AGCGTAGCAGGCGGGACACACTGAACGGTAAGAATTACCGTGTCAAATTGGACACGGTCCGCTGTGACCCAGTGGGGACGCACGACAAAAATGTCGCGAGTGTGCTTGACAAGCATGCGTTCGTTGCAGTAGCCTATGACACCGATGTCGGTACACGGCAGCATGCGCCTGGATGGTTCTGGTAGGTCCGCGTCCAGGGCTATGCTATTCGCCATGGAGTACGTGCGCTTAGGTGCCGCGCGCTGGCGCGAGGCGATTGCCTCCGCTGGCTATCAGGTCAAGTCATCCGGCGGAATGGTCTCCCAACGGTCCCGCCTACTGGCCCGCCCGGAGGTGCGCGAGTACATCGCCACGCGGTCCCGGGCGGCGGCCGAAAGGGCCGGAGTGGACGCCGCTTACGTGCGGGCGGTGCTGGCGGAGATATGCGACCGATGGAGGGACGGCCGGGCGGTCGGACAAGGCGTGGTCCCGTCCGCTAGCGAGGCCCGGGCCGCGGCGGTTGACCTCGGTAAGGACATGGGCCTGTGGGCGGACAAGCTCCAGTTGGAGTATTCACTTAGGGCCGAGCCTACAACTGCGGCATTCCTCGACAAAGTAGGCGAAGCGCTGGCCTTGAAGCGCCGCGAGTTGGAGGTCAAGGCACTGCCGAGCTATGACGCGAATGTCATAGACGCGGAGATAGAGAAGGCCCCGCAGGATGCGGGAGCGCCTACTCCGGCGGGGCAAGCCATCGCAGAATCGGGCGGATGATGAACACGCCGATCGCCACCCAGACCACGATCACGCCAACGAACTCGTACATATGGGCCTCCTCGATGCGTATCTGTATCTCTACAAACGGCGGACTACAAGCGCCGCGCGATCACCCTCGCCACGCTGGCCAGGTCCGCAAGGTCCAGGCGTCCCGTGCGCGCCCACAGACGCACCGTCTCGACAGTGACGCCGCAAGCCCTCGCCACATCCGGCACGCTGTACCAATAGCGGATCGGCCCGCGCTCCTTGTGTCGGCGGAAGTGGTCACGAGGGTTGACTCCCGGTGGTATCGGCTCGCTCATGCGACAAATGTACTCCTACTGCAACGCATGCGCAACAACAAATGAAGGGAATCGCGTGACCCTACAGCCAACTCTGGCCCAGATCCTCGTCCGCGTGCTCCCGGCAGAAACGGAGCGCAAGACAGAGAGCGGCCTTGTGGTAATCCCGGACAACGCGACAGCAAAGTATCTCCGGGGCGAAATCATTGCGGTCGGTCCGAAGGTCGAGAGCGAGTGCATCCAGCCCGGCCGGGTGCTGCGCTGGCGGGAGGCGACCGGGATCAAGATGCGGCATTCGGGTATCACGCACCCGGCCTTTGAGGGGAGCCCACCGGTGAGGGACGCTCCTGGGCGCCAACAGCACGCCACGGGGGCGAGCTCTGACAGTGAGTACCGGGTGGTCAACGAAGAGTCGGCCCTGTGTGTGGAGATGCCAGAGGATGCAGCGGCGAGCGTGAGCGCGTAGATGCGCCGGGCCATGGCCAGCCATGAAGTCGGCGCGTGCAAGCATGGCCGTGTGCCGGCCCAGTGTTTGCCGTGCCAGGTACACCTGGGCCGGTTGCGAGCGTTTTGGCGGGCGGTGTTGCTGGATATGGGGCGCGGATGAGCCAATTAGCCACCGTGGCCGTGGCGCCAGTGGATGCCGCCATGCCGAAAGAGCTGCGCGTCGAAGTGCGACTGAGGAACAACCGGCTCCGCACCTACCGCGAGAAGCTCGGGTTGACCCAGAAGCAGGCAGCCATCCTCTCTGGAGTATCAATTCCGGCCGTGGCTGCACTCGAAAACCTGAACACGCAGCCATTCGGGCCGCGCGGGTGGACGAAGGCCGCGCTAGGGCTTGCTGCCCTATACAGCAGCAACCCGGAGGATCTGTTCCCGGCAGCCGTCATGTCTGTCGAGAACCCGGTTGTCTGGCTCGAGGTGGATGCTGCGGAACTCGTGCCGCTACTCGGTGCGACTAGCGCGGACCTTGCGTTGCCGCCGGGCGACCCCGTGGAAGCGTCGGATCTCCGCGAATGCATGGATCTGACGCTAAACATGCTCACCAACATCGAGCGCGCGGTGATACGCCTCAGATATGGGCTCGATGGCGAGAAGCAAACCTGCGAGAACATTGCCGCCTCTGTTGGCGTAAGCCGCGAGCGCATCCGCCAGATCGAGGCCAGGGCGCTGCGCAAGCTGCGCCACCCGTCGCGGTCGATATTGCTCAAGGAATGCAACAACGGCACGCCGGCCAGGGCGTATGTGGCAATGGCGCAAGAGGACGAATGACCGCCGCGGCCCTTGCGTCTCCTATCGTCCTGCGCGCCGCGTCTGGCGACGATATCGGCTTTGCCGTGTCAACATGGGCGCAAGAGGCGGTCCGCGACGTGGCTGGCGCTCCGGGGCTTGCGGACCTGTTCCCGGCGGGGTCGCAGGAGCGAATCACGCTCAAGCGGGCTATTGAGGCCAGGGCGCGCAGGCTGATAGCGCACGGCGAACTCATCGTGGCGGCGTTCGACGAGGCGCCGGCCTACCTACTCGGGTGGGTGTGTGTCGGCAACGGGGCGCTGCACTTTGTCTACGTCCGCTCGGAGCACAGGGGCGGCGGGGTCTGCCGGATGCTGCTTGATAGCGTGGGCTGGCAGGACGGGCCGGTGACGCACTGGAGTGGCCATCTGCCTGGCGGGCGGTACGAGCCGGAGCGGTTGAGAGGGCCGCGGTGAGCGATCTGGAGGCCCTGTACCGCGATCCTCGGCCGGCGGGCAAGGTCCGGCTGTTCTTTCGGCGCATGTTCTTTCGGCTGGCACGTTTCTTTCGCCGGGCGCCGTCGGTCAAGAGGCTACGCGGCGAGATCGAGCGGTACGCGCCGTCCGAAGCGGGGCGGATTGCGCGGCTTTATGACGCAGGGCACTTGAGTTATGAGGCGGCGCACAGGAGCGCGGAGAAATGGGCCGAGCGGAAGCGGCGGCGTTCTACGATGACGACAACGATAGACCGGAGGTTCACATGAGCAAGGAACTGCCCGACAAGGGCGAAAAGAGGGCGAAGAAGGAAGCGGCGGCGCCTGAACCTGTGATTGAGCCGGCAAAGCCGGAGCCAGTGCCATACATCGAGCGGCCGAGTGACCGCAAGCGCGATCCATCCTTGCCCGGTCGGAGGTACTAACCATGGACGATCAGAGCACGATCCGGTTGCGGGAGGTCCACTTCACGCGCCCGATCGTCTACGGCCCGTCGGGCTCAGGGAGGAGCGCGCAGGCGGTGGATAATGGTGAAGGCAACGTCCGCATCGACCTCCTCGGCTTTCATACGGTGATGGTGACATCGAAGGGCGGGCGCGGAGCGCTCGTCTCGTGGGCTGGATGCCACGGGCGCGAATGGGCGGACTGCGAGGTCAATGGCTGTGTGCTGCCGAAGCACCACAAGGACGAGTTGAGCAAGAAGCACACAGACAAGGAGGGCAAGGAGATGGTCGAGAAGCTTGTGGTGGCGGGCGTCGCAACGAAAGCCGCGGCCCTGTTGATTGGCCTTTCACTACTGGCTGCCCCGGCCTTTGCTGGCGACGCGAGCACGGACGCGAAGGTGTCGCAGCCCTCGATGCCGGTCACGCTCTGCGTCACGGCCGAGGCGCAGTGGGATACGCCGAAAGGCACAGTGAAGCCCAAAGGGGTGAAGTGTCCGGCGGCGTTCCCGCGGCAGGACACGATGCAGATCCGAGCGCCGGGCAACGTGGTTGTACTCTCGGCGATCTGTTGCCCGCCGCAGCCTCCGAAGGCGGTGAAGTAGCCATGCCATTTAAGAGCGTTTCGCAGAGAAAGTACATGTACGCCAACATGCCAAGGCTGGCATCGCGCTGGCAGGCGGAAACACCCAAGCGGAAGCTGCCGAAGCGGGTCAAGAGGCGGGCGCGCTGATGCCGGTAGCTCTGGTCAAATGCCTGCACACCGAGGGCGCCGGGCACGATTGCGCGTATGTCGAGATACGAAACTTCATCATCGACTCGGCGGCGGCGCATGCGGACAAGATGATCGGCACGCGCCCTGACCGGCACAAGGCGTGGAACGCGCTCTATGCGGCGGAGATGGAGCAGCGTTGGCGGAAGAGTATGGCACGGCGGGCATTGAGAGAATGAGCGATCTCGCCGCCCTAGAAGCTCTCGCAAGAACAGAGAGCGCTTCCGGGGAATGGCGAGTGCTGATCTGGCCGATAGACGACAGGACATTTGAAGAGCGCTGGTATCAGGGAGGGCATTTGGTGCGGCGGCGAGTAATTAACTACTCCGACGAATTGAGGGCGAACCTGGAATGACCATTGAGCAGGCGCACAGGATCATCCGCGAAGCGGCGGCGAAGGAACCGCTCGGGCCGGACGATTACACCTACATGCCGGGGATTGAACAGTGGTCCCAATGCGACGGCCAGCCTCTATTTGGCCTAGACCGCAGCGCCCCGACCGCCAGCGAGATGGCATGGCGCCGCGCCGCGTGGTGGACGAACATGCCGTGGTGGCGGCAGTTGTGGTGCCGGGTCACGAGAGAGTCCGGGCCGTGCGTGCTGTACGAGCAAGAGCTGGCGGACGAATGACCGCCGAGCCCACCAAGGAAGCCGTGGTGTCTGCGCTTATTTCAATGGACGCCTGCCCGTTCTGCAACCTTTCACTCTCGGCGCATCCCCTGGTCCGCGTCGATGGGCCGCTCGGGGCATTCGATATTCGCTCGTGCGAGAAGTGCCCGTCCGATGGTTGGGCGATCGGCCAGGGGCCATGAGCGGCGCCCTCTGGCTGCCGGCCCCCGATAAGACTCATCGACTGCGCTACGGCGTGTCCGGCCGGTGTTCGTGGGACGAGAACATTCGGATCGAGGTCCACAACGGCAAGGCATACCGCATCCCGGCGTGGTTCTACGACCATCCGTTGCGGTCTCCAACCGTCGCCGGGTACATGCGGATGTTGTTCTGGCGGACGTACCACCGATTGCGTGGGTGGACATGGCCGCCGCCGCTGCATTCCTGGGCGCCATGGTTGGCGCCTATATCGGCAAGAACGGCCGCCTCTGGCTGTTGTCTCTTCGCGTCAACACTAACGGCCATTGCAGGGTGTGCGGCCGCGACTGTTCGTGCGACTATGACCAACTCCCGCACAGTTGCTGGGAGACGTGGGAATGGCGCCGGGAGCATTAGCGCGTGACCGTCCGCGAGCCTCGGCCGCCCACGTTCACGCCCCTCAACCGCCGGGCCGTTACAGAAGAGTTGGCCGCCGTCCGCGAGCGCGACAAGAGCCTCACCGTTACCTGCGTCTGCGGAGTGTTCCAGCGCATCGGCTACAAGCAAGGCATTCAGCGCATGGACGAGAAGGTCCAGCGCTTCGCGTGGGCTCACCGCAAATGCAAGGCTGCGGCATGACCAGTTCCGAGGCAGACGCCATCCTCGCAGAAGCCAAGCGCCGCGGCATCATCGCTCCGCCGCAGTTCGTTGACCCGGCATTCGAGAAGCAGGCGGCGTTTATCGCGCACCCTGCCCGCCAGAAGTCCGCGCTCACCACGCGCCGTGCAGGCAAGAGTTACGGCGACGGGCTCTATCTCTTCAAGGAGGCGGCCGAACACCCAGGTGTCCAGTGCCTCTACGTCGGGCTGACCCGACTCTCCGCGAAGTACATCATGTGGGAGCCGGTCATCAAGAAGATCAACAAGCGGCTCAGTCTTGGCGCCGACTTCAACAGCACCGAGTTGACCGCTACGCTCCCCAATGGCTCGGTAGTTCGCCTGGCCGGGGCCGACGCGAATCAGGAGGAGATGGAGAAACTCCTCGGGCAGGCGAATCGCCTGGTGATTGTGGACGAGTGCGCGAGCTTCAAGCCGCACATCCGCAAACTCATCGTCGAGGTGCTCAAGCCAACGCTCATCGACCACCGTGGCACCCTCTGCCTGACCGGGACCCCCGGCGACGTACCTGCCGGCTTCTTCTTCGACGTGACAACGGGCATCGAGCCTGGGTGGGAGCGCTTTGAATGGAGCACCGAGGACAATCCGTACATGGTCGAGCAGTGGCGCGAGGAGATCGCGTTGATGGTTGAGGCCAACCCCGGTGTGGTCGATACCCCGGGGTTCAAGCGGCACTACCTCAAGCAGTGGGTCGTGGACTCCGATGATCTGGTCTACAAGTTCAAGGCGCCGCGCAACGTCTTCGAGAGGCTACCGGAGGGCCGCTGGCATTACGGGCTCGGGATTGACCTTGGCTGGAATGACCCTACCGCGTTCACTCTGGGGGCATGGTCGGCGAAGTCCCCAAAGTTTCATGTGCTCGAAAGCTGGAAGCGCGCCGAGATGCAACTCGACGACATCGCCGCCCAGATCCGCGCCTACGACTCGCGGCATGGACTGGTTGTGGTGGTGGTGGACAACGCGAGCAAGCAGTCGGTCGAGCACATGCGCGAGAAGTTCTCGATCCCGTTCAAGGCGGCGGAGAAGGCCGGCAAGACCGACTTCATCGGCGTCATGAACGCCGACATGGTGGCCGGCAATGTGGCGGTGGCCGCAGAAGGATGCGACCAACTCATTGAAGAGTGGCAGAACGGTATTTGGGACAAGAGGGCCCTCGAAGAGAGACAAGTTCGCATCGAGGACCCGCGCAATAAGAATCACAATTGTGACAGCGCCCTCTATCTATTTAGAGAAGCGAAGCACTGGCTATTCGAGGCGGCGCCGGAGATCCCAAAGGTCAATACGCCAGAGTGGTCCGAGTACCAGGAGAAGCAGATGATCGAAGCCGAAGAGCGCGCCTTCGCGGCGCAGGAGGCAAAGCCATGGTGGAAGCGACACTGAGCGTCGAGCTGCGCGAATTCAAGGTGCTGGCTGAGTGGGCGCGGAACCTGGGCGCCAGGCGGCTCAAGATCGAGCACATGGAGATCGAGTTCTATCCGAACCCGGCCGTGTTCTTCGACGACCGCATGGATTCGCTGCCGCCGCAGGATGGCACGGAAGAGGACCGTGCGCTGGCAGAGCAGAAGGCTCGCGAGCGCAGGTTGTTTCGCTCGGCGTGATATACTGGCGTGGCGGTAGTGCGGTTGTCGGGGTTGGTGGACTTGGGCGGCGGCGTTGGGAGGCGGGATGTCCATCACAGGGCGCGAGTATTGGTGGCAGAAGCCGAAGGGCAAGGCGCACGACGCGGTTGTCGATGCGGTCAAGTATATCGACACGACCTATGGCGACCGCCGCGGCCTGAACGAGCAGAATCTTCGCCTCTACGGTAACCGCAACTTCTCCGGCTTCGGCCCGAGCCAGTATTACAAAGGCTCAGGCTCCGAGGCGCGGCTCAAGCTCAATCTCATCAAGAGCGTAATCGACACCAACACCGCCGAGCACGCGAGCAACAAGCCAAAGCCGATGTTCCTCACTATCGGCGGCGACTGGTCCTTGCAGCGCAAGGGCAAGAACCTCGGCAAGTTCGTTGCCGGCGTCTTTCACCAAACCAAACTCTACGAGACCGCTCACGATGTCCGCCGCGACAGGGGCATCTTCGGTACTGGCGGGGTCAAGATTTGGGGCGAGGTCACCCCGTCAGGCAAGGGTGTTATTCACTGCAAGCGCTTCTTCCCTGACGACGTACTTGTCGATGAGCAAGAGGCCAGGACTGGCGAGCCACGGCAACTGTTCTACGTTATCCCGGTCGCCAAAGACTGGGGCGGCGCGAAGTGGCCGGAGTCCAAAGTCGCCTGGCGCGACGCCAAGCTTGTTCGCAAGGGCGATGCCATCCGCTCGGACGGGCAACAGCTCGTAGACCAGGCGAGCCTCATCGAGGCGTGGCACCTCCCGAGCTTTGAGGGGGCAAAGGACGGGCGCCATGTGATCTGCATCGCGGGCGCAACGCTCCTGGATGAGCAATGGAAGGGCGACAGGTTCCCGCTCGCTATCTCCAGGCGCAACAAACAGCCGCTGGGCTTCTGGGGCTACGGAATGGCTGAGGAGCTGACGCAGAACCAGCTATCCGTCAACGACAAGCTGGAGTTCGTTGAGGCGTGTTTCCGCTACTGTGCGCCGCACATCCTGATCCCGCGCGGCAGCAAGGTCAATAAGGCCCACATCGACAACGTGGCGTGGTCGATGATCGAGTACGCGGGCGAGAAGCCAGAATGGCTCGTGCCCAACATGTTCCCGGCCGGGCTGCTGGAGGACATCGAGCGCGACATCCGCCGCGCATACGAAATCACCGGCACCAACCTCATGCTCGCACAGGCCCAGAAGCCGCGCGGTGACATGAGCGGAAAGGCGATCGACTCGCTCAACGACACGGGCAGCAAGCGGGCTCAGGTGGACGGGCTGAATGACCAGCAGTGGTTTCTCGACTGCGCTGACTTGATGATCGACGCCGCGAAGCAGGTTGACGAGGAGATGAAGGAAAAGGACCTCGGCCCATTCAAGGTTCTGGCGCCAACCTCTCGCGTCCTGGAAGAGATCAAATGGCCCGACGTGGACATGCCGCGGGACTCGTATCAGATGCAGGCTTTCCCGGTGTCGTTCTTCTCCGGTACCCCGGCCGAAAAGTGGAATCAGATCGCCGACATGGTGGAGCGCGGCGTGCTTCAACCGGAGCAGGCACGCTCGCTCATGGACTGGCCGGACACCGAGGAGTGGGCGAGCAGGGAAAACGCTCCCTACGACATGATCCGCTCGCAGATGGAGGACATCATCGAGCACGGGATCCCCGCCGAGGTGGAGCCGTTCCACAACCACGCGCTCATCATGCAGTTGGCGCCAAAGGCCCTATATCAGGCCCAGCGCGATGGAGTGCCGAAGGAACGGCAGGAACTATTACGGCGAATGATTCTCGAAGCGAAGAACTGGATCTCCAAGACCCAGCCGATTCAGCAGGCAGGGCAGCCTGGCCACGCGATGACCATGGCGCCACCGACCGAGCCGCCAGCCGGCTTTGCGCCGCCGATTCAGTAGCTCAACCCAAGGAGGTCACAGAGTGGCCGCACTGCCGACTGTCAACAAGACCGAAAGCAAGCCCGCCGTTCAGCCGCTTTCACGCGAAGCCATCCGCGCCAGGGCGTCGGCAAGGCTCGGCGAACTGGAGGCTGCGAAGAAGCCCGCCGAGGCACCGGCAGAAGCAAAGCCGGCCGAGGAGAAGAAGGCTGCTCCGGCCGCAATGATTGAGCCCGGCAAGCCAGCGACCGACGACAAAGAGGTCGCGAAGCCACCCGAAGAGAAGCCCGCAGTTCCTTCGGAGGAAAAGAAGCCGGAGCCGCCGAAGCCGCCAGACAAGCCAACGAGCGACGAGTGGGTGGCATTCAAGCGCCAGCAGTCTACCTTCAAGGCCGAGCAGGAAGCGCTCAAGAAGGACCGCGAGGATGTCGCGGCCGCCAGGAAGGCCGCCGCAGAGGACGACGCACTCAAGAAGAGCGACCCGTATGCGTGGGCCGAGAAGCATGGGCTCAAGCTCAAAGACTGGAACGCCCGCGCACTCAACAACGGCAACAAGACCCCAGAGGAGATCGCGAAAGAGATCGCTTCGGCGGAGGTCGCCGCGTTCAAGAAGGAGTACGAGGAAGAGCGCGCAAAAGAGCGCGAAGCCAACCAGCAACGTGAAGCCTCCGCCGCCATGCAGCGTTGGGACTCTGAGCTGTCAACGCTCGTGGCCAAGCCGAGTGACGGGACCGGCGACAAGTATCCCCTTACCCGCATCGCTGGATGGCAGGCGATGGCGAAGCAAATCATCTTCAATCAGTTGCAAGAGGACCGTTCAGTATACGGGCAAGACGCCAAGCCCTTGACAAACGAAGAGGCCCTTAGTAGAGTGGAGTCGCACTTGGCAAAGCTCAAGAGTTCTTTCCTTGAGCTGGACAAGGCCACGCTCCCGGCCACGCAGTCTCCGGCGCAGAAACAAGCGCCGATCGTGACGCAAGGCGGGACCGCTCCACCCCCGCGGACGCTCGATCCTGATTCGCCAGCGTCGCCGCCGCCTAACCCAGAAGAAGAAGCTGGACTCTCCCGCGAGGAGAAGAAGGCCCTGAGAAGGAAGCGGCTGCTGGTCAACCAAGGCTAGCCACCAACCGATAGGCCTATTGACGGTCCTACCGCGGCTAGCCAGCCCGGAGGGTTGTACCAATGGCCTCGCATACCACTACCAGCGTCGCGGACATTCTCAAGGAGTTGTACCCGTCCGAGGACCTCCCAAAGGTCATGTACGAGGTGGCGCCGACCCTCGCGCTGATGCCTAAGTGGGAGAAATTCGGCGGCAACACCTTCCGCGAGACTCTGGTCTACCGCTACAACCAAGGCCGGTCGGCGACCTTTGCCACCGCGCAGACCAACGCAACGTCCGCCGCCGTCGTCGGCTTCGACGTGTCGCGCGCGAGCAACTACGCGATTGCGACCATCGACAGCGAGTTGATCGAGGCCACGCAAGGCGACAAGGACGCGCTCATCGACGGCGTGGAGTTGGCGATGGACGGCTCGCTCCTTGAGTTGTCGAAGAGCTACGGCATTCAACTCTTCCGAACCACGACCGGCAGCCGCGGCGCGATCTCCGCTGGCTCGGATGTCGGCACGGCCACCATCACCCTGGCGACGATCGAGGACGTGACGAACTTCGAGGTTGGCATGGTTGTGGCGGCGAAGGCAGCCGACACGGCCGGGGCGGTCAGGGTCGGAACCAACACCATCACCGCGATCGATCGCGATGCTGGCACGCTGACCACCACCACGTCGTGGGCTACGGGCATCGCGGCGGTGGCGGCGGGCGACTCGCTCTATGTGGCCGGCGATAAGGACTTTTGCCTTGCTGGGATCACCTCGTGGGTCCCGGTCCTGGCGCCCGACTCGACCGCGTTCTTCGGCATCGACCGCTCGGTTGACACCCGGCTCCAGGGGCACCGGCTGGTCGGCACCACCTTCGGGCTTGAGGAGGCGCTGCTCAAGATCCAGTCGCTGGTTTGTCGCGAGGGCGGGACGCCCGACCTGATCGTGGTGAACAACAAGGACTACAACAACCTCGATATCGGGATGGGCTCGAAGGTCGAGTACAACCGCGACGGGAAGCGGCCGGCAATGGGCGGCGGCGGGCGGGTGGATGATATCGGGTTCGACACCCTGCGCCTGATGGGTGACAAGGGGCCGATCGACATCGTGGCCGACCCCTTCGCCCCGAAGGGCCACGCGTTCTGCCTGACCACCAAATCGTGGAAGTTCCGCACCCTCGGGGCGTGCCCGCGAGTGCTCGGCAAGGACGAGTACGGCGGCGACGGGCTCTCGATGCTCCGGCAGGCGACAGTGGACGGCAACGAGATCCGGCTGGTTGGCCGCGGGAACTTGTCCTGCAATGCGCCCGGGTTCAATGGGCGCATCAGCCTCCAGGCGCTGTAAAGAGTCCCGGAGCCGGGCGGTGAATGCCGCCGCTCGGCTCCTTCGCGGAGTTCGGGTGATGTTGGTGTTTGGCGGCGGGTAGGAGGCGAAGGATGCGCGGGACTACGGTTTCTAAGCTGGTGGCGGCGGCGGTTCTCCTGGGCGCGACTTCTGCGCTCGCTCTGCCGGACAGGGTGTTTGACTCCTACTGGAAGTCCGATGGCCAGAACATCCGGATGGCGGCTGGCGTGGACGCGGCGGGCCAGTATGGCGTTGTAGTCGGATCGAACGCTGACGCTGCTGCGACTACCCCGCTATTCGCGGTTTGCGAATCGTGCGACGACACTGCGGTCTACGTGTTCACCGTGCAGGCGGATGGGTCGTTCGTGCTCGATGCGACCGCGCCGCTCATCACCACGGCCAGCACTGTGGCGGGGCTGAACTTTGGCCTCGCCAGCGGGGCGAATGGGGGCACAGAGTACGGCGTGGTGGTCGGTACGACCGCCGCCGCGTCGGCGCTGGTCAACCTCTTTGGGGTGGCCAGCGATGTGGACGGGACTCCGGTCTACGCGCTCACGGTGGAGAATATTGCCACGGACGGGAGCGGGGCCAACATCTACAACACGGCCTCGGCGGCGGGTATCAACCTGACGCTGGCCAGCGGTGCAGACGCTAGCGGCGACTACGGCGTGGTGGTTGGCACGAACGCAGCGGCGGCGGCCGGGCTAGACCTGTTCGCCACTGCTGTGGACGTGGACGGCACTCCGATCTACTCGCTCATCGTGGAGACGATCGCTGCCGGCGGGACCGGGGCGCGCGTCTACAACACCGCCGCTGCTGCTGGCCACAACCTCGTTGTCGCATCGGCGGCCGATGCGGCAGGCGACTACGGCGTTACCCTCGGCACCACTGCGGCGGAGGCCGCGCTGCTGGATCTCGCTGCTTTCGTGTCCGACGCGGACGATGCGACCCCGACCGTCGCTCTGTTGGTGTCGAACATTGGGGCCACCGGAGTCGGAGCAAGCCTGTCCAACACGTCCTCGGCGGCTGCACTGAACCTCGCTCTGTACTCTGGGGCCGACGCAGCCGGAGAATACGCCGTGTCGGTCGGCACCAGCTCGACCGTTACGGACGGCACGCAGCTGTTTGGCGTCTGTCGAGATTGCGATGGGACCGAAACCTACATGTTCACGGTGTCGGCCGACGGCAACGTGCTCCTCGACGCGACGCTGCCGATCATCACCACCGCTAGCACTGCCGCCGGGTCCAACCTCGTGATTGCCTCTGGTGCGGACGCGGCCGGCCAGTACGGCGTCACCGTTGGGACCACTGCGATCGTGAGTGACACCACTCCGGTGTTTGCCGTCGGTACGGATCTGGACGATGCCGGCGCGATCGTGTTCACGGTGCAGGCGAGCGGTGCCGTGCTCCCCACTGGCGACATTACATGGTCCACCGGGATCTCGGGCGGCGTGGATTTGGCGGTTGACACGGCCGCCGCTGCGACTGCCGGCGGGACGTTTGACGTGACCGGGCAGGCGGCTGGGGCGGCGGCTGCCGGGGCCGACGGTTGGGCTGGCGGAGCGGTGACCATGACTGGCGGTGCCGGTTCTGCCAAGAACGGCGCCGGGGTCAATAGCGGCGACGGTGGAGATGTGGCGTTGCTGGGTGGAGCGCGAGGAGGGGCGGACGGGACCGCGGTTCAGGGCATCGTGCGCGTGGGGTCCCCGACCGTGGGCTCGACGAAGACGACAAACCTCCTGGCGGTCGGCGGTGGCTTTGAGGTGGATGGTGCTGCGGTGTTCGATGGGACCGTTGCCCACAACTCGACCACGACCTTCCAGGCCGGCGACATCGCGGCGGCCGAGATCGCCAACGACGCGATCGACGGCGCGCAGCTCGCGGACACCGTTACCCTCGACGCAAACTTTGTGGTCAACGGCCAGGTTGGCGCTAGCGGGGCTGCTGGCGGCACCGAGGCATTCACCGGCGGCACCGGCGGCGTTGCTGCGGTGAACGCCGACGGCCAGCCTGGCGGCACGGTGAGCGTTACGGGCGGACTCGGGACTGTCCTGAACGGCGTCGGCGCGAACGACGGCAGCGGCGGCGACGTGGTGCTTCTCGGCGGCGCGCGCGGCGGGGCGACTGGGACCGCGGTTCAGGGCGTCGTGCGCGTGGGCGCGCCCACTGTCGGGTCCACGAAGACGACAAATCTCCTGGCGGTCGGTGGAGGTCTTGAGGTGGACGGCGTTGCCCGGATGGATGGCGGTGTGTTGTCTGCCAGCGTCAACAACGTGGCGGCTGGCCTGCTCTCCCTCGGAACGGTCACTACTACGTCGATTACCCTCGGGTCCGCGAGTGTGACCGCCCTCACGGTGACCACGGACGGCACCGGCGACGGCGAGGTGGTGGTCCCCGCCGAGTCCATCTCGGCCGGCGAGATCACGAACACGACCCGCAACGTGCCGCTGCCGCTCGGCGAGTGGGTGAACTGCACCGACTCACTGGTGCTGGATTTCACCAACGCCGCCGACGACAACCCCGACTTCGCGCTCATCAACTCCGCGCTTGTTATCACCTACGACGATGCGACCGTGGACGCGGACGAAATCTGCACCTCGTTTCGCGTGCCCGACGATTACGCCTCTGTCGGATCGCTGGTATTCCGGGTGACGAAAGACGCGGACACCGCCGCGCAGACCGAAAGCCTGTCCTGCCGTCTGTCCGTGGACGGCGCGGCGATCGGCGTCGCGACCGCCGTGAACCTCGCGGAGCCAGCAGCTGTCCAGACCGTGACCGTGACCCCAGCCGGCACTTGGGCCGCCGGAGCCTCCATCGGCGTGGCCTGCAAGCAGGGCAACGCCACCGCTAACGATGACGTGCGCATCCACGGGGTGTCTGGCACGTACACATCCACGATGTGATGCTCGATGGCGATGCCGATGGACATGGAGTCGCTCGCCAAGACGATGGTCAAGCCCGGCGGGCCAAAGGAGCCGGAGCCTGGCGAGTCGGACCAAGGACCGGATGTTGGCGTGGAGGCTGCCGCGGAGGAGTTGCTTGCGGCGGTCCAGGCGGGCGACGCGAAGGGCGTGGCGAGTGCGCTGCGCAACGCGGTTCAGATGTGCATGACGGAGTACGAGAAGTAAGGGCGGCGGGAGGTCGGCGTGGCGGACTACGCAAAGCTTGCGATAACCGCAACCTACTCCGAGAACTCGGACTACTCCAGCCCAAACTCCGTTCGCACGTTTCCGGCCTACGAAATATCCACGCCGACAGACTTCGACGAGTACAAGGTCACGGCCGACACCGGCGGCGGAACAGCGGTGTCGTTGGCGAAGTACGCGGCGGCGGGGATTACGATGCTCGTGGTCAAGAACCGCGACGCAACGAACTACGTCACCGCCACCTACATTACGGCCGGCGGCGGCGTCACGACGCAGACGGTACGCATCCCCGCCGGCGGATTCCTCGTTCTGTGCGACGTGACCTCGACCACAGCGCTCACGCTCGCGGCCAACAGCGCGGCCGTCAAGTGCGAAGTGTTCATCGCGGGAACCTAGCCCATCATGAACACAGCCACCCTCGGCAGCATCGTGGCATGGGGGCGGGACCTGGCCGGGCTCCCGGTCGGCGGCCCATTCTCTGCCGACCGCTGGCGCAAGTTCGCCAATCAGGGCCTCTCAGAACTGCACTACATCCTTGCAGAGAGCTACGCCGATTGGCTGGAGGCTACGCAGTCGGTTGCCCTGGTTGCCGACCAGACCGACTACCCGCTCGCCAGCACGGTCTATAAGCCACTGTCGGCCGACTACGTGTCGAGCGATGGGCAGAACTACAACATCCCGCGCTTCATGCTCTCGGAGCGCAATGACCGCCAGGCCGCCTCTGGATGGATCGGCTCCAGCTCCGACTACCAGATGCGGATCATCGGCGCGGTCATGCGGTTGCAGCCCGCGCCGAACGCGACCGGAACAGTCACTCTCACATACATCCCGGCGCATCGGGACCTCGCCCAAGACGACGAGCCCGTCCATCAGGCCATTCCGCAGGGCTGGGAGGAAATGGCCGCCTATGGGGCGGCGATGCGTGGCGTCGGGCCACTTTCGCCGGAGTATGCCGAGCTGAAAGGCATGCGGGACGAACTAGGGCAGCGGTTCACTGGCTATGCGAGCGACCGCCATGCCGGAGAGCCAGGGCGCGTGAATGACCGCAGAGGGAGCAGCGCGAGGCGCCTGCTCTACGGGTATTAGCCATGGCCCCCGAGAGATTCCCGGCTCAAACGACCGGCAACGGTCCGGCGGACAAGGCGCTGGCCCAGGTCAAGCGCGTCCTCGACTCGTTCATGGGCCGGCACGACAACGCCACGCGGCGGCTGGCCGCCTCCACGCTCGCCGGGACGACGACGGCCATCGCGCTGAACACCACGGCGGTCAACATCGAGCACGGGTTCGGGCGCCCATGGCGCGGGTGGCGGGTCATCGACAAGGACGCGGCCCAGGACATCTACCGCGGCACCACGGTGGACGACACCAAGTACATCACCCTCCGGTCGGCAACCGGAGCGGTCAACGCAGTCATCGAGGTCTGGTGATGGCACGGGCGGCGGCTGTAATCGGGTTGTTATTGGCCGCGACGCCAGCGGCGGCGCAGAGGATGATCCTCTGTGATGTCAACCTCAACAACTGCTCGGCGGTGAAGAACTCGGCCCCTGGCGCGACCGATTATGGCCTTGTCGTGCGCGTGGCCGGCAGCGCGACCGCCGACGGCGCTATCCAGGACGGAGTTACGGCGAGCATTGAAGCAACCGTGCGTGACTACGCTAATAGTAACCCGCTTGGCGTGGCCCTGACCGACAGCAACGGCGACGTGTACAGCGCGGCAGCGCCGACGCAATACGCCGAGGACACCACGTCCGCGGCCGGCGATCTTGTCAACATGGCCGGCGTCGTCAGAAACGACGTGCGCGGGACTCTCGTCAACCTCGACAACGAGCGGACGCAGCTCCAGGTCAACGCCAGCGGCGACCTCCGCGTGGACGGATCGGCGGTGACGCAGCCGGTCTCCGGAACCGTTACGGTCACCGACGGGGCTGGCGCCCTGAACGTTATCGTGGATTCCGGGACGCTGACCGCCGTCACGGCGATTACCAACGCGGTGACCGTGACCGATGGCGCCGGAGCGCTCAACGTCATCATCGACTCGGGCGCTCTGGCGCAACTCCCGGCCGCCCTCGCGGCCGGTGGCGGACTCAAGATCGAGGGCGTGGCCGGCGGCGTAGTCGTCCCCGTGTCGGCTGCGTCGCTTCCGCTTCCGACTGGAGCCTCAACCTCGGCGTTACAGGGCGGTGGACTGCCCGCCGCGCTCGCCGCCGGCGGTGGCCTCAAGATCGAAGGTGTGGCAGGCGGCGTGGTGGTTCCGGTGTCGGGGACCGTAACCGTCACCGATGGCGCTGGCGCCCTGAACGTTATCGTGGATTCGTCTGCCACGGTGACGGTGACGGATGGCGCCGGAGCGATGAACACCATCGTGGATTCCGGCGTGTTGACCTCGGTCACGGACATCACCAACGCGATTAAAGCGGTCGGCAACGTGGCACACGATGCCGCTGGGACCGGCAGCGCACCGCTACTGACCGGAGGTTACTCCAGCGCGGCTGCTCCCGTGGATGTTGACGCAGACGGGGACGCGGTTCGGGCGTGGCACCTACGCAACGGGGCACAGGCCGTCAACGTCACCGCGGCGGGGGCGCTCATCGCGGGCGACGCGACGAACGGCCTGGACGTTGATGTGACGCGCCTTTCGGCCCTCGTGACTGGCTCCGCGATCGTCGGCAGGGTCGGGATTGACCAGACCACGCCGGGCACCACGAATCTCGTACAGGTGACAGATGGAGCCGGAGCGCTCAACGTGATCGTGGATTCGTCCGCCACGGTGACGGTCACCGACGGCGCTGGAGCCATGAACACGATCATCGACTCTGGGACCGTGACCACGGTTTCCACCGTCACCGCCGTCACCGACATCACCAACGCGGTGAAGGTGATCGGCCCCGCGGCCGACGGCGTGGCGGTGAGCGGCGCCCCGGTCCGGCTGGGCGGCAAGGACGGCGGCGGGCTCACCCAGGACTTGATCACGGACGCGACGGGCAATCTTTCGGTCGGCACCGGGACCGCTGGCAGCGCCGCGTCCAACGTAGTCACCGTCCAGGGCATCGCCTCGGGGACGACGCTCATCGTGGGCGATGGGTCCGGCGCGATGAATACCATCATCGATTCCGGGACGGTGACCGCAGTCACGGCGATCACAAATGCCCTGCCGGTGGGCGCGAACGTCATCGGCAAGGTGAGCATCGACCAGGCAACGCCTGGCACGACAAACCTGGTCCAGGTCACCGACGGCTCGGGAGCGCTGAACACCATCATCGACTCCGGCACCGTGACCACCGTCTCAACGGTGACCTCGGTGACGAACGTGGCGGGTATCGTGGGAGTCGGCTCGACCGGCTCCGCGCCGCCGGCTACGGCCAACGCCATAGCTGGCATCGGGAGTGGTGCTACCCTCGGGCTGCTGACCGGAATCACCGTCTGCGACTCCGAGGTCGCGGTGAATATCTCCACCATCACGACGACGCTCATCGTCACCGGAGTCGCCGGTCGCCACGTGCGGATCTGCGCAATCAACCTCGTGACCGCGGCGGCGAACAACGTGGCGTTCATCAACGGCACCGGCGCTACGTGCGGCACGAGCACCGCTGGCATGAACGGCGGCACGACCGCTGCGAGCGGGTGGAATCTGGTGGCGAACGGTGGTATCGCACAGGGCATGGGCATCGGCGAGATCATGAGCACCAACAACGTCGGCGGCGCCACGGGTGATTCCGTCTGCATCGTCACCAGCGCCACGACGCAACTCTCGGGGGTGCTAAAGTATGCCATCTACTGAGACGCCCTGGGGCTGGCCAAAGGTCAGCGACTTCAAGCGCACGCCGGACTGCGCGATCGACGCGCTCCTGCCGCACCTAGCCGGGCGCCAGGTCATGGACTTCGGGTGCGGCGACGGTCACTTCATGTCGAGGATCGCGGAGGTCGCGTCCGTGCGCGGGATAGAACTGGACGACGCACTCGCCGCGCAAGCCATCGCGTGGCTCGGCTCCGGCGTGACGCGCGGGTCGCTCTTCGACGCAGAGCTGCGGCCCGGCGAGGTTGTCTATTGCTACCTCACGCCGCTCGGTATGCGGGCGCTTGCAGAGAAGTTGGCGAGCGCCGAAGTATGGGCGCTGGACTACTCGATCCCCGAGCGGGACACCGCCTGCGTGCTCCACGTGGCCGACGCATACCTGCGTGCCGGCAAGCCGCGCGAGCGCGTGCGCACACTCTACCACTACGAGGCGCGCTGATGGCCCTGTCGGCGGCAGTTGGGTCGTTCAACACCGGGACGGGGACGACGGCAATCGCCGTTACCGCTCCCGGCTTCACGCCTGCGATCGGATTCTTCTGGTACTCCGACCAGACTTCCAGCGTCGGGGATACGGTGAGCAGCGGAGGCTCACCTAAGTTCGGCTTTGGCGTGGCCGTCTCGACGAGCAAGCGCTTCGCGATCGCCTGCTGCGGGGATGACGCGGCGGCGAAGAGCAACATCGGAAAGCGGCAAGAGGTGTCGGGCTGCATTGTAAGCTGTTCCAGCACTTCAGGAACCGTGGATGGAATCATCGACTTTACCTCGTGGGATGCCAACGGCTTCACGCTCACGCCGACAGATGCATTCCCAGCAAATATGCGGGTGCATTACCTCGTACTGGGTGGTGTGACAGCGGACTGCGGAATCTTCACCATCCCTGCCGGCACGCCGCCCTTTGCACAGGCGGTCACCAACAGCGGTTTCACGCCAACGTGCGTGATGATGCTCAGTGAGGTTGCGACAAGCACGGCCAGCGCCAGCGCCGCCGGAGCAAGCATCATGATCGGGATCGCCAGTGGCAGCGCCGCAGCGAAGAATGGCGTCGTAGTGGGAACTGCTAATGATGCCGCAGCCGCCGGCGTATGCAAAGGATACAGTTACTCAGGCGAGGTTGTGGCTACGTCTGAACCCGCCGGCGGATCCACAGCAAACCGGGCGGTGTTGGCCAGTCTCGACGCGACAGGATTCACGCTCACGTGGACTGAGCGCGCCACGGGCCGTGGCGTGATCTGGGTCAACATCGCTGGCGCCGCCGCGTCCGTGGGCACCATGACCACGCTCACCAACACGGCGGACGCGATCGTCACGACAGGGCTCGGATTCGCCCCGCTGGCGGCTCTTTTCCTCTCGCGGGGCAAGGCGCAGAGCACGCAGGACACGCCTGATGCCGACATGCGCCTGTCGGTCGGCGCCTACGCCGGTACGTCTCAGCTCTCGATCGGCTACTACGATCAGGACACGCCGCTGGACATGATCACCAACTCCGCGCTCGACAACGCCGGGGTGGGAACGACTGACAACGTGTACCTGAACCTCACCACGGATGCGCTCCAGGGCTCGATGAAGGTGAACTCCCTCGACGCCGACGGCTTCACGTGCCAGATGACCGACGCCGATCCCTCGGGGGCGCAGGTGCTGTACCTCGCGCTTGGCGACGCGCCGGCCGGTGGAGCCGTCGTGCCGCGGCGCACCTTGATGGGGATGGGAGCGTAATTATGGCCGAGACGGTTACGATCTTATTGTTCGCCCTCCTGATCGCGTCCTCTCTCGGGAGTATCGCGTGGGCACACTTCGCGCGCCGGGTGCGGGCGGAATGCGCCGAGCGGGTCCGTAAGACGGAAGCGGACTGCGCCGTGCGGCTGGCTGCGAGCGAGCATCACGGCCTGCTGGTCGCCGAGGCTGTGAGGTTGCTCTCCGAGGAGGTCCCGGGGCTGCGCATGGAGCGCGACCATGCGAACGATGCGGTGCGGCCACTCATGACGGCCAGTCTGCACCAGGAGGGAGTCATCGCCTCGCAGGCGGCCGAACTCGCCGTCCGAGACATCGAGCGCGCCGAACTGCTCACCCTTCGCTCGGAGAACCCGAGCCTCGCCGCGGCAGCGAAGGACGCCGAGAAGGCGCGGCGCGTCGCAGAGCGCCGATACCTTGAGATTCTCAACGCTACCGACGCCGCGCTACAGGACAGGGTGGTTTCGCAAGAGGAGGCCGACCAGATCGGGGCGCTCGTCAAGGGTGAAGTGGACGCTATCGTTGCCCCCATGATCGCGGCGGCGGTCGAGGAGCAGGCGGCCCACGAAAAGGACACACGTTCCGCATACGATATAGCGCTCCGGCGGCGATGTATCCATGACCGGGTTGGCAAGAAGCTGGCCGCCCGAAAGCTGCGAGAACCCGCCGACCTTAAGGCGCGGATTATGGAGATTGTGCGTGGGTAAGCGTCTCTACGGCCAGATACTGCCAGTGGTCCCCGCTGGCACGCTGTCGTTTAGCACGCCACAGGCCGTGGCCGCGCTTACCCAGCTATTCGCATTCCAACAGTGGCAGGGCGCGGACTACATCATTATCACCTGTCGCAATGCCGATACCAGCGCCAACGCCGCCACGTTCACGGCCGAGACAACGCACGACGCCGGGGCGACCGAGGAGGAGAACCCGCCAGAGGTAACGGTCGCCGTCGGAAAGACTCGGCAAATCAAGATTGGCCCATTCGACCGTAACGGCCATGTGCGACTGCTGGTAAACAGCGCCGGGGCCACCGTAAGCTACCGTGTTGAATTGCAGATGGACCACTGATGCCGCCGCTGGACTACAGAGTGATCCAAATTCCGCTCGGCGGCGGCGTCGATCTGAAACGCGACGCAAAGCAAGTCAAGCCTGACAAGGCGTTGACGCTGGAGAACGCGACGCTCCAGCAGATCGACACGGCCA
>ERZ1292644.666-Hain-H14-01um-R2-666-length-21241-cov-6_pt1 | contig 21241 bp, 22 predicted proteins | sample MGYA00564402_ERZ1292644 | MGnify/ENA primary metagenome ERZ1292644 (study PRJEB36523, sample SAMEA6512644) | groundwater metagenome | collected 2019-01-09 | study: AquaDiva: Metagenomics assemblies of 32 groundwater samples
CCCGGGGTTCCCGGATCGCCGGGAACCCCCGCCGCACCAGCCGCACCAGCCGCTCCGGGCGGGCCTAGCTCCCCATCCTCGCCCTGACTGAGCAGGAACACAGCGGGGCCTGTCGTCCCTCCGCCGCCGGAAGCCTCGTTCGCCCAGGCCGACGCGTCCCTGATCCATCGGGTCTGCTCCGCGTTGCAATAGGCGCGGTCCCCCTGAGCAAACCCCGTGATCGTGGATAGGTCCGCCTCCGCGTCGCAGACGAAGGACTGGCACGCGGCCGCCTCGAGCGAAACCCCGTCCAGGAAGAAGCGTTTGTAGGCCATCCATTAGGGCTTCCTATAGACCTCGAACCACACGTCCCAGGTGATGGTCGCCGCGATTCCGGTGACTTGGGGGACAAGGTCGTTACCTGACGCGACGACGGTGATGATGGCGGCCGCGAGCGCCGTGTCCCCCTGGGCCGTCACCATGGCGAGAATAGTCCCAACGGCCGCGAGCGCACCGGCCGCGGGCCGCTTCGCCACTCCCCAAGAGTGGAAGCCCTTCACGTTCGCGCCGGAGCGGGCCACGGCGTGCAGCAGGAACGTCGCCTCCCGGTCGTCTCCGACCGTGACCGCTGCGGCCGTCACGTTCGTCGGCGTGGCGTTGGCGGTCGTGATCTGCTTTACCAGGACATCTTTCGCGAGGCTCAAGCAGCCACCCCCATGAGCCGTTCGATCTCCTCAAAGGCCATCCCCCTCCGGATGTACTCCCGCTTCTGCTTTCCGTCCAAGAGCCCGTGGACCTCCTTGGGGCCCCCTGCGTAGACCGCGCCGCAGTGGCCGCACTCGAACCGCCAAGACCTCCACGCGCTGTTCAAGGTCGCCACGGTCCACTCGTCGTAGCCGCACTCCTCGCAGTGTGGCCCCGCCGGGCCAAACGCGGTCGTGGTGCCTCCCGAGCCTCTCCACGTCCCGGCGCCCGCGTTGACGTACAGAATGCCACCCCCCACCGGATTGGTCGTCGGGTTCGTGCCCGCGTTGGCGAAGAACCAGACGCCGCTCCCCGTGCCGAAGCTGCCCGTCCCGTTGAAGGCGACGTTCGTCGTGTTCCCCGCGCCGATCTGGACGACGCTGAAGACGTTCCACCGGAACGAGGCGTTTCCGAGGCTGACGGCCGCGTCCGCCCCGGGCCGGACGAGCGTGAGCGACGCGTTCCCGAGCACCATCGTGTTCGAGGCGTCCACGGACGCGCCGAAGCCGATCGCGCAGGAATTCGCCGCCGTGGCGAGCGTGGTATCGGCGGTCGCTCCGAGGAACGTGCAGGTCCCGCCAGTCGTGAGTGCGAGCCCGGCATCGCGACCCACGGCCACGCTGTCCGCGCCCGTAGTCGCCGCGCCGAGAGCGTTCGCGCCAAAAGCTGAGTTATCCGCGCCACTCGTATTCGCGTCGAGTGATCTGAATCCAAAGGCACTATTGGTTGACGCGGTACTATTCAACAGTGCTTCGTGACCAAACGCACAGCAGCCAGCGGATGTAGTGAGTGATCCAAGAGCGTCAACGCCAAATGCTGAGTTTTGTGTTCCTGACGTGTCTGCGTCAAGGGCTCGAGATCCAAAAGCAGAGTTCGACCCACTCGTAGACAAGAGAAGTGCATTGAATCCTACGGCGGTCGAATTGCTCCCTGTTATAATCCCCCCGAGCGCATCCGTGCCAAAGGCCGAGTTGTTCGTGCCGGTCGTGTTGGCGTCCAAGGCGCGCGCGCCGAAGGCGTTCAGGGAAGACCCGGTCGAGACGTTCAGGGCGCTAAGGCCGAAAGCGCAACAGTCGCTCCCCGTCACATTGGTGAGAAGCGCGTTCGTACCGAAGGCGCTGTTGCTGGTCCCGGTCGTGTTTGCGGCCAACGCCTGATCTCCGAAGGCGCTGTTCGATGTGCCCGTGCTTACGAAAAGCGCCCTGAAGCCGAACGCGGAGCACGATCCGGCGGTCGTGTTCGCCCCGAGCGCGTCGGTACCAAAGGAGGAGTTATTCGTGCCGGTCGTGTTCGCATCAAGAGCCCCAGCGCCAAAAGCGGCGTTGTTGCTCGCGGTCGTGTTCGCGCTGAGAGCGTTGAGTCCGAAGGCGCTGTTCGAGGCCCCTGTATTGACGAGGAGTGCGCTGTGGCCGAAGGCGCTGTTGAAATTTGCCGTCGTGTTCCCGCTAAGGGCGTTCACGCCGAAAGCGTTATTACCCGCGCCGGTCGTGTTCGCATCGAGTACCCTTGAACCGAAGGCGTTGTTCGAGCCGCCCGTGTCGAGCAGGAGCGCGTTGTAGCCGAAAGCATTGGAGTCGGAAGCGGTCACGATTGCGCCGAGCGCATCTGTGCCGAACGCGCAGTTGCGGGTTCCGGTCGTGTTCGCGTCCAGCGCCGCGGCCCCGAAGGCGTTGTTATTACTCGTATCACTGGCCCCGAGCGCATCCGTGCCGAAGGCGCAGTTGTTGGAGCCGGTCGTGGTGGCGTCTAGGGCGCGGGCTCCGAAGGCGCAGTTGCTCGTTCCAACGCCCGAGCAGAACCGTAGCGCGTTAAACCCAAAGGCGTTGTTGTCCGCCGTCGTGCTGATTTGGAGCGCGCCATGCCCGAAGGCGCAGTTGTTGTTCGCCGTAACATTGCCCCCGAGCGCGTCCCGCCCAAAGGCGTTGTTGTTTATGCCGGACGTGTTGCCTGTTAAGGCAGAGGTCCCGAAGGCGTTGTTGCTCGCCGCCGTGCTGTTCCGAAGTGCTTCATGCCCGAAGGCGCAACACCCGTCCGCGGTTGCATTGGCCCCGAGCGCAGTCACCCCGAAGGCGCAATTATTGGTGCCCGAAGTCAAGGCACCCAAGGCCAGGGAACCGAAGGCGTTGTTATTTGCCCCCGTGCTGAGCAGAAGCGCGCTGAAGCCGAAGGCGCTGCAGCTGCCAACCGTCGCAGTGGCCCCGAGCGCATCCGTGCCGAAGGCGCAATTGCGGATACCCGACGTGTTGGCGTCCAGCGCCCTGGAACCGAAGGCGCAGTTGTCGGCGGCGGCGTTGAGCAGGAGCGCGTTGAATCCGAAGGCGCTGCAGTTGTTTGCCGTCGTGGCGGCCCCGAGAGCATCGACTCCGAAGGCCGAATTCTGAATGCCTACGGTCAGGACGTCGAGCGCGGCATTCCCGAACCCGCTGTTGCCCGTACCCGTCAGCGTGAAGTTGCCCGCGCCTTCTCCGACGAACGTATTTCCGACGCCCGTGCTGTGGAACCGGGCCACGCCGATCGTGAGGGCGTTGTTCGGCGGGTCCACCGTGAACCCGGTGTCGCCCGCGAGCGTCGTCACCGCGCTGAAGTACGCGATCTGGTTGGCGACGCCGCTCCCGGAGACGCCAGGGGCGGCGTAAATCTCGTTCGGCATCTCTCGTCACCTGCCCTAGCTTATCTTGATCGTCACTCCGTCCATCGACCCGGAGAGCGGCGGCGCTTCCGGCGCCTTCCGCTTCATCTGCTGGTCGCACCCGCACAGGCACACCACCCGCTCGAAGTCCGGATCCCCCTCCGCGTCCGGGTACCTCGGCGCGTCCTTCTTGCAGTCCGGGCACTTGTCCCACCCGCGCATGCCCTGCCCCCCGAGCACTGGGAACCGATGCTTGTGCTCCTTGCACCTCGTCCCGTCCGCGTGTTCGTGTGCCGGACACCGCAGCTCCCCCTCCGCGCCATCGCGGAAGAGCTTCGAGTTGTGCCCGCACCCCTCGTGCGGACACGCCAAGTACCCTGCGAAGCGGGCCATTAGGCTACCTCCAAGATCACGCGACGATCTCGATTTCCCAGGTAAAGAACCAAGAAGGGGCTGTGGTCGCGGCCCATGTGTAGACGGCGACGCTTCCGGTGGCCCCCATCAAAATCCCATCTTTAAATTCCACGGTCAGCGTCGAGCCGACCGAGGCCGCCATTCCGGTGTTGACGATGTAGCGAGTCCCGGCGCCGGCGGCGGTCGCGGTGGGGTTCGTGAGGAAGCTGCCGATGCCGATGGCATTCGAGGACTCTGTATTCCCATTCTGGCCGACTACAGCCGTGCCTCCAACGCTCAGCCGGTCAGCCGTGTCGATCGCGACGGTGATCTTGACCTCGGCACCGGCCGCCGTGCCGGTCTGGTGGAGCGTGATCGAGCGGAGGATGACACGGACAGAAGCTGCCGCCGAGCGCAGCAGAAACGTGGGCGTCGTGGCGACGAAACTGGTCTGCCCCGTGATCACCGTGTCCGGCGTCTGGTGCGTGATGTAGAAGCGGCGGCCGCGGCGGGAGGCGGCGAAGGCGGACTCGCGGGGCTGGTAGACGAAAGCTCCCGGAGACGTTTCCGCGACGGTGCTTCCGACCGAAGCGTGGGAAGTCCCGAGCAGCAGGTTCCACTCGGCTGTCCGCTCATCAAAGACCGAAGGGCGCGCATTGACGAGAAGGCCGATGAGGGTGGAGACGACATCTCCGGGGACGTCAAAGTTCCTCGCCGCTACCGCGCTGTACGTCGTCCCGTCATCGCCGCGAATGACAGCATCTGTGCACGCCCGGACAACGGTGTACGCTTGAGCCGCAACGGCGGCGCGGGAGGCGATTGCCGAATAGGTCGCCCCATCGTCGCCCCTCACCACAGCGTCGGTCAGCCCGCGAATGAACGTGTACGCCTGAGCCGCCACCGCTCCACGCCCGGCCATCGCGGAGTACGTGGTGCCGTCGTCTACACGAATCACTCCATCTACGAGCAACCTTTGCAAGGAGTAGGCTTGCGCGGCCACTGCGGCACGGCTCCCGACAGCCGAGTAAGTCGTACCGTCGTCCCCGCGGACCACCGAGTCCGTGAGTCCTCGAATGAGCGTGTACGCCTGAGCAGCGACGGCTCCCCGGCCTGCCATCGCCGAGTACGTCGTACCGTCGTCTACGCGGAGCACGGAATCCACGAGCGTCCGTTGGAGCGTGTAAGCCTGCGCGGCCACGGCACCGCGTGATTGGAGCCGGCGCCAGTTGGTTCCGTCGAACTGCTGGTTCAGGTTGATCGTCGCGAGGAGCGTCTGACCGGACGCGATCAAGTCATCATCGGTGTCCTCGTCGAGCGTCAGGCCGGAGATCACGGCGTCCACCGCGAGCCTGCGCGTCGTGCCGACCAGGACGGAGTCGATGATGTTGTTGTCCTCATCGACCAGGAAGGTGGCCTTCTTTAGTTGTAGCTGGCCCGACATAACTCAGCTCTCCCTTATCAGCGCACGGCGTTCTGGCAAACGTGGTACAAACAGTGGTGCCGGATGCGCGGCTGCGCGTCCGGGTACTTCTTCCGCATCTGGATCTCGATCCAGCAGTATTCCGGGTGGAGCCGGAGCATGGTGAGGCCCGGGGTGCGCGCGAGCGCCTCGTTCACGCCGGAATCCTCTGGCGGCGCGGTCGCCTCGATCCGGTCGATGTCGGCCCAGCGGTCCACCATGGCGCGCACGCGCGCGGTGGGGGCCAGGTACATCGTCCCTTCGTAGGCGATCTCCCGGTCGTTGGGTTCCAGCCACCACATCGCGGCCACGTCCTCCGAAATCCCGGCATCCAGGACGTCGGGGCGGCGCTCGAAGATGCAGTCCGCGTCGACGACGACGAGGGGCCTGTCCGGGTAGGCCCGCATCATCTCCCTGACGAAGAGCGGCCGATGCCGCATGTTCAACCACCAGCTCCCCTGCTCCGGCTGAGGCCGGATGTCGTGCGGGATCCCGAGCGCGTCCAGGCTCGCGGCCAACTTCACCGCGGCGGCCCGGTACTTCTCTCCGATCCAGTACGCCGTGACTACGTAATCCTTCATCGCGCGTTCGCCGATCAGATATCGCACTGTTCCGAGAAGCTCCCGTCCGCGCTGAGCCGCCTCGCCGCCCACATCCATCCCTGGATGCGCGCAAAGGCGGTGTGGGCCGTCGCTGCCTTCGCCTGCGCGACCAGACGGAACTGGCTGTTCGTGGGGAGTAGGATGCCCGGCTTCGCCAGCTCGGTCGGCCGCGTCACCTCTCCCAGTTGGGTGTCCACGCTCCCGTAGTACCTGACGGGCGCGGTGTTGAGCTGCATGCTCCAGCGGATGTCGTCGCTCGCCACCGCCTCGCCCTCGTTTCCCAGGTGCGTGATGATCCCGACGAAACGATCCGTTACGTCCAGGGTGAGAACCGCCGTCGCCGTGCCCGGGGTCTGCCCCGAGCCCGCCGGCAGAGCTACGCCCGCCCCCGCCGTGAAGAGGTCGATCGGAACGGCGGTGATGGGGGGCGCGAGCCAGTTCGGGGGACGGGTGATGATGGGCCGGCAGCGGTCGAGCGCGCACGCGAACGCTTTCTCGATGGCCGGGCAGAGACAGTCGATGATCTTCTGGAGGTCGGGGGGGAGGCAGGGCGCCGGGCGCTCCGCCACCGCACGGCCCGTCGGGTCTCCCGCGCCGCCGGGGACGATGGCGCGCCCGGTCCGGGACGAGTCCCAGTACCGCTCGCCGGGCGAGGTCTCCTGCGTGTGCAGGTCCCCCATCCCGATCCCGAAGAGGCCGGCCCGCAGCTTCATCTCTCGCTCGTAGTCCTCGGTGACCTTGTGCATGTCCAGCGTGTACCCGCCGCCCTTGGCAGGGATGATGTAGGAGTCGAAGACGAGAGGTTTCGTGGTCATCGCTGCGGCGCTCCTTCCGGATACCTGATCTTCCTCCCGATCGCCGTGACCCAAACGTTGTTCACGGCGGCGGAGAGGTCCTCGAGCCACACCTGGAGCTTGGTTCCGCGCTCGTAGTAGGCGGTCTCGTAGGGGATGAAGGGGAACTCCGAGTCCCCCCACATGAAGTCCATGAAGACCCCGCTCTGCCCGCCCGACGCGTCCGCGCCCGCGTTGTCCAGGGCGCGCTGCCCGTCCATCTCCACGATCCGGGACAGGAAGTCTCCGTCGGAGTACCGCGCCAGCTTCATCAGCTCCGCGTCGGAGTCGTCGGAGAGCCGGAGGTCGAAGGTGGTCGCCTGGCTGGCGGTGAGGCGCACGTGCCGGTCCGTGGTCGCGAAGAAGGGGTAGGCGATCCTGCCCCGGCCGAACATTGCCTCGCGTTCCCTGAGAGCGGACTCATAGGCCCGGAAGTCGGTGTACCGGATCCCGTGAATCGCGATCCTGACCGCGATCTCGAAGGCGTTCAGGTTCCGGAACTCGACGGCGAGCGCGCGCCCCCCCGCGTCCGGGTCCATGAAGAAGGTCTCGGGCAGGATGAGGGGCCGGCCGCCCGCGTTCGCCTCCGTGCCGAGGCTCGACCCGAAGCCGCCCGCCAGCGTCCGGATGTGGATCTCCCGGTTCATGAGCAAGGGCCTGCTCTGCGGGTCCATGATCTTGACCGTGAACTGGCTGTTGATCGCGCCCGTCGACGTCCGCCGGCCGTGGAACGAGATCGTGGTCGCCTCAAACGGCGCCTTCCCGTCGATCTCCATGATCGCCGGGTCGGAAACCCCGCCCGCCGCGAAGCCGCCCGTCATGTCCGTGTTCGCCGCCACCGTGATCGACTCGTCCTCGGTGAGCAGCGTGTAGGGCTTGAGGTGCCGCTTCGCCGGGTCCAGGCGGATTCGCCCGTCCTTCCCGACCACGTAGGCCCGGTTCCGGATCGGGGCGAAGGACGACGAGATCAGGCCGCTGCCGTCAAGCATACTGGAGTCTCCGCCCGATCACGGTCAGGTAGATGTCGTTCTGCGCGCTCGACAGGTCCCTGAGGTCGATCCCCAGCTTGTGGTTCCTCTCGAGCAGATACCCCTCCGGGAAGACGAACGGGAACTCGCCGTCCCCCATCCCCATCGTGTTCCGGATGAACCCGTTTGACAGGATCCGGCCCCCGTTCTGGAACTCCCGGAGCTGGAACTCGAAGACGCCCGTGGACCGGAACGTCATCTTTATCAGCTCCGTGTCCGCCTCGTCCGTGGTCCAGAAGTACGGCGCCCGGTTCTCGATCACCGACTGGTCCGCTGTCAGCCGGATCGCGGGCGTGTTGTCGTCCTCCGTCGAGCCTGTCGGGATCCCGTCCAGCGTCAGGAAGTACGAGAACAGCCGCTCCCGGCGCTGGAACCTCCGGTAGATCGCCTCCTGCACGGGCGCAATCGCCTCCTTCTGAAACCACCGCCGGCCATGGAAGCACCACCGGATCGTGTTCGAGCTTCCGCTCCGGTCCCGGAACCGCACGAAGATCGTCCTCGGCGCGTCCTCCACATTGAACACCCAGCTCTCGGGCAGCACGAACGGCCGCCGCGCCGTCCCCGCGATCGTCTCCGCGTGGATCTCCTGGTTCATGAACTTCTTCATGTTGTTCCCGCCGTCGAATATCTCGACGACGTAGTTGGTCGACGTCGCTTGGTGCATGATGTAGGAGACTTCGTAGTGCCCCGTCGTGTCGATCGTGAACGGGATGAACGCAGACGTCGCGTTCCCGGCCACGACCAGCGCCTGGTCCGCGGCCCGATCCGCCACGAGCCACCACGGCCGGACGCTCCGCTTCGCCGGGTTGATGTAGAACCCGTCGTAATCCTCCTGCCACTGCTTGTGCAACTGGAGGACACGGTTCCAGAACGCGGGCCCCGTCTCGACTTGCTTCCGCCCGAAAGCGTTGTCCAAGTACGCCACCGGGTCCGGCACCCGCCGGCGCCTGATGTAGGTTGGTAGGCTCATATCCGTCCTTTCTCGCTACCGTCGCCTTCCGCGACTACGAGTACGGTGACACTCCGAACCGCTTCCGCCTCCGACGCACGGAGGCGCAAGTGGGGGCAGCGGAAAGAGATTCATCGAAGACAAGGGAGCGGGGTCGGGCCAGTCTCTGCCTAGGCGCACACCCAGGAACCGACAGGCTCAGGCCCCGCCGCCAGGGTTAAGGGGCTTAGAGAAACGTGGGCCTCGGGGGGGCTACTGCGTGCTAACTTGGAGTGGCGGGACTCGCGTGATCTTGCGCACCATTGAGGGTATCACGAACGGTTGGATTCTAGGTACGATCTGCCGTTCGTACTCAATCATTCCAAGCCTGAGCCGATGGTATGTCGCTATCACGCCGCTCTTCAAGCGACGTTTTTGCCGCTCCACGGCGAAATGTACTCCGTAGCGTTCGAGGAACCACGATCTAATGAGTTCGTTCTCTGCTTGGCTAAACGCCTCCGTGCAGAGGTGGAACCTGTACTGCATGTAGTCAGGCCGGCTCTTGCTCCTCATATAGGAGTAACAGCCGTCATCCATGATCCAGAACGCCAACCCCTGATCGTCAAGGGCATCGAGGATATCTGCTGTGACGGTTTTCTTCTTAGAGCCTTGGTGGAAGATCTGCCAAAGACGGTACCATTCGTTGCTAGTCTTAGTAGTAAAGCGCCACTCTAGCTGACCGTTAGGGTTAGAGCTTTGACGGGAACGTGGTGCGCTGGTCGCTACCGGAGCAAACACCGAGTGCTTGTGAAAGAGGTAATCCTTCTGATCTTCTGCGTGAAGGCACACCATACGCCCTACAGGGCCATACTCTTGCACCCCTATGGTGCTGTCCCCGAGTAGGGTCCCGTAGATGATTGAACGGTGCGCGTCTATGAACTTGAGAATCTCTGTGTCCTTGCGGAGCCTTGCGTCTCGCTTGGCGATCCTCGCGGCCTGCCTCTGCTCAGGCGTCATCGCATACAAGCGCCTCATTTTTTCGCGTGCACGCTTCCTGTTCTCTTCCAAGTGCGCGTAGTAGTACCTGCGGCTGCTGACACGCTTCTTTGCCAAGTATTCGTGATCCATTGGCACAGAGGACAGTCTACGATGCTCCTGTGGGACCGTGTCAAGTCCATTCATGCGCGCCACGCAGGCGCCCATGAATGGCCCCTCCAAGTGGAGGGGCTCGGTGTGGTTGTGAGGTGCTCGGGCGCCAGCTCTAGAGCTGGGCGTATAGTATCCCGAGCATGAAGCAGGTTCGTCCGTGCCTTCTGTTATCCGCACGGCCTGGACTGTATATTCCGCGGTTCTCGCGGCCCTTGGCAGTCTCTCGAGCGGAGGTGCCGTCGCCATTGGCAGTGGCGCGTTTTTCCGCTACGGTCTCGTGCCCTCTCGGGCTTTGACCGTGATTCGGGTGATCGAGAGGGATTCCTCCCTCAAGCGGCCTTTGGGCTCTATGCCCTAACCGTCGCCTCGCGCTGCGCGGCGAGCGCGAGCGCGGCGCCGAACTCCCAACGGTTCTTGAACGCCTCCGTCGAGGAGATCCGGCGCGCCTTGCGGTCCGGCGTGGTGAAGTTGTAGAAGTTCGTCACGGCCCCCAGGCCGTTGGCGATCACCGACGCCGCGTTGTCCGTGGTCTGGCCCACGGGCCCGATCCCCTCCGGGATCTTGGTCAGCTTGCAGCGCAACCAAGGCACGCTCTGCCCGAAGTACCACGAGAACTGCGTCTCGTTGTACGCGTTGTTGTGGTCCGCCCTGGTGGTGCCGCGGTTCAGCTCGACGACGAACCCGATCAGGTCGAACTCCAGCGGGTACCCGAGCTGGCCGCTCGCCGTCATGTTCGTGTCGTTCACCGCCTTCGCGTCCAATGGTGTTACGACCTACGCCGGAGCGTAGGCGATCGACCGTTTCCGATCGACTCCGCACGTCGCCGTGCGGTTCGGAGCGCATCTTCGCCTGTTGGTGGTCCAGGTTGTCTTGTCGCTCTCTCGGGCGGGTGCCTGGGAACGACCCAAGCAGAGCCGCCTCGGTGATTGTCTACGTACAGCGGTATTGTACGCAGAGTTCCCCCGATATTCGACTGTTTCATGACGGGTTACCCCGTCAAGCGGCAACTCTCTTACCGTTCGAGAAACGGGAGCGGTCGATGAACAGCTCGATCGCCGCGGACTGCGTGGTGGTGAGCCGTTCGGAATCGTAAAGCGGTTGCCGCAACGGTCTCAACACCGGGGTCTGGGGGGGCGTCCCGACCACGTACTGGACGCCGGCGCGCTGTGAGCCGACGGCCTGCCCCATGTACGCCATGGCTTGCATGCGATTCCTCCTTGGTGCCGCTGGTATTTTCTCTCCGCGGCGCCTTCGGGGAAGGCGGGTTTGTTAACGCGACCGGGGCCCCCCGCCGATGGGCCGATCCGGCGCGTGCATTGACGCGTGTTTCTTTCCGCTGCCCGATTGTCAAGGATGCGAGCGACGGGGGCCTAATGCCAGGTTCCGGCGCGCGAGTTCACGGGGAGGGCGGAGCCTTTCGGCCCCACCCATCCCCTTCGCGTTTTCAAAAGAGCGTTGTTGGTGTACGGCTAGACCAGCATCGCGTCGGCCATGGAGTCGCTGAACGTCCCGAGGTCGGCGACGCAGGGGGCGTCATTGATGCCGGCGAGCCTGGGCGCCTCGGCGATCTCCTCGGCGGTGGCGAAGCCTCCCATCTGGGGTCCGGGCCCGAGGTAGGGGCTCCTGGACAGGTCCTGGGTGGTGACGAAGGCGCTGACGCCGTTCACGCCGCCCTCCTGGCGGGTGATCTCGCCCCGGACGCTGTCGGCGATGCGGGCCTTCAGCTCTTCCGTGAGGCCCTCGGCCATGTTGTCGAAGTCGGCCATGCCGGTCATCTTGGAGTAGGTGTCCTGTCCGAACACCTCCTGGAGGATGGCGGCGAAGACGGCCACGAGGCCGCCCGCGAGGACCTTGGCCGCGATGTCGCCGCCCCGGCCCTTCCGCTTGAAGGGGACGAGGACGGACACCCCGGCGGCTGCGATGGCACCGATCGCACGCGAGCCGATCTTCTGGAGGGAGCCCATGAACCCGGTCTGCGCGCCCGTCAGCTTCTGGATGAAGCTGTAGGCGACGCCGCCCAGGAACTGGCCGCCGATGAAGCCGGCGCCCATGGGCAGCACGGTGTCGGTCCAGAAGTCCACGGAGAGGGCCTTCTGGGCGCTGGCCCGGATGACGGCGACGGGATCGTTCGTGCGGTACCTGCCGCCCCTGTTGTAGGAGACGGGCAGGATGGCCGAGTTCCGGCGCGAACGGCGCCCCTTCCGGCGCTTCCGGTTGTACGACACGGGCAGGACGGCGTTCCGACGAGCACGACGGCCGCGGCGGCGCTTCCGGTTGTAGGACACGGGGAGGACGGCGTTCCGGCGGGACCCGCCGCTCCAGGCGCGGCCTGCCGCGCGGAAGAGCGACTTGCCGGACAGGCCGGTCCTGGCGCTGAACGCCTTCACGAACCGGGCGTAGCGGCCCATGCCGCGGTTCCGCCGCGAGCGGCCCCGGTTCACGAGGAAGGGCCGCGTCTTGAACGCCTCGCGGGGCCGGCCGGACTTGCGCTTGCGGCCCAGCCGCTTGGCGAGCAGCCTGCTCGCCGGCTTGGTCTTGCGCGCGTCATGGTACTTCCTGAGCGCGGCGGGGGTCAGGCCCGCCGACGCCAAGTACCGCATCACGGCCGCGGGGCCCTTCGTGCGGTCCTTGCGGTACGACCACCCGATGTGGCCGGCTCCGGAATGGCGCTTCCGCTTGCGGGCGGCCTTGGTCTTCCCTCGGCCACCCTCGGGCCACGCGTTGCGTCTCGCCATTTTGGCGATCCTCCTACGCCCCCTTACCTTCACCGTGCCGCGGCGGGGGTTTGCCGCAGGGCCCGGGTTGGCGATGAAAAGTCCGATCATGCGAGTCGCCTCCGCCGGAGCGCCATCGCGAGGCTACGGGCCGCGCGGGTCGCCCCGTTGGGTTCCGTGACGTGGATCACGTCGTCTCCGATGTTCCGCCACGCGACGAACGGCGTCGCGGGCGGGGCCGAGTAGATCACTTGGTGCACCTCGGGATGCCATTCGGCCGACAGCGCCTCGGGCGGGATGTGCGCCACGAACATCTCGTCCGCGACCCTGTAGACCTCGGCGAGGCCCTTCTCGAGCTTGCCGGGAACGCACTCGAAGACGTGGCCGACGAAGGCCGCGCCGAAGCTGCGCGTGCCCAGCGCGCCAAGGTCCCGCACGTCCGCCTTCATCTGGTTCCTGCACTCCGGGGCACCGACGATGTCCACGGTCAGGTCCCCTCAGCCGTGGGCGCGCCCGCGCGGCCGGCCCACCACGAGGAGGGGCTTTCCGCGCCGCTGCGCCGCCGCCTGGGCCTGCCCGAAGAGCGCGGTGCGGCGCGCGAACCACTGGTCGTTCAAGACCAGCTCCTTCGCGCCCATCGCGCCCGCGATCCCTGCCAAGGCTGGAAGAACTGCGATCATTTTATTTGCGGTACCAGTCCGTTATGGCTCCGGGCCTCGGGATGACGCCGACGAACTTCCCATCGGCCGTGTGGAAACGCTCTGGCAGGAGGCTCTTCTTCACCGGCCTCCTGATGTCGACCTTGATGTCCGAGTCGCCGTGCGCGTGCACGTAGCGGCCGTCGGAGCCGTCGCCCTCGTACTTCCCGCTGTGGCGCGGCACCTGGTAGGTCGCGGCCCACTCCTTGCCCTCGGAGACCACCATGTCCACGTCGGTGATGGCCTTCGAGGAGCCCATGGGCACGGCGCGGTAGGTGAAGAAGCGCGGCTCCGAGCCCAAGTGGAACCGCTTGTACTGGCGCATGGCTTGCTCGAAACGGGCGCGGATCTGGCGCGCCACGGGGCCTGCCGGGAGCGCAGAGAGCCAGCGACGCATCTCGGCCGGCGTCACCTTCTGCCCGTTGCGGAACGGGACGTTGATGGCCTGGACGCCGGGGTTCCTGAGTGCTTCGGCCCTGTCAAAGATTCTCTCGGCCGCTGGCCTCGCCGCCCTCAGATGGGCATGCACGGAGCTGGCCCTGCCCGACGCCCGCCCCGCGAGCCATGCCGCATGCCGGGGGCTTCCGTGGTCGCGTGCCTTCCTCGCGCCCGTGATCTCCCGAAGCGCGGTGCGTAGCTCGAACGCCGCTTCGCGGCGCGTGAGCGGGTTCGTCTTACGGCTCCGGTTCTGGCTAGGCTTGCGTCGAGAAATGGCGGGATGTCCCTTCGGGTACACCCTCCAGACCTCACAGCGTCCGAGAATACCTCCGGTTTTATTGCGATGAACGTAATTCCAAGCCTCAACTTCCGTCGAAAATGGCCCACCATGCGGACGCCCATCCTTGTAGACCAACCATTTGCCACTACGGCGCGGGTTCTTGATGCCGAGTTCCCGTCCCGCCTCTGCCTGCCACTCCTTGTAGCACTCCGGATGGAACGCCTTCTTGAAGTCGACGCCGAGCCTCTCGTGCAGCACGGGCGGGACGTGGTGCGTGACCTCGCCCTTGATCCGCTTGCCGCACTTGTAGCAGGCGTAGGCGTTCCCGCGATGGCGCGGGTTCCCGATCCCGAGCGTGGCGAGGATCGGGTTCGGGCGCGCGGTCCGCGAGTCGTAGACCTCCGCGTACTCCACGCCGCGGATGGTGCGGAGTTTGCGGCCGCTCGCCTTCGTGTAGTGAAGGCTCATGGGGCCCACGGTGCTCGGGTGGGGCTGGAGCGCCACGCCGCCGAGGCGATCCTCGCGGACGCCGCGATGGTAGAGAACCGGGTTCCCGCCCACCTTACGGAGCGCGGCTGGCCGGGCGAGGAAACGGGCCGCGACCGCCTCGACCCGGGGGCGCGGGATGAGGACGGCCTGCGCGCGCGAGCCGCCGGTAAGCCCAGCGGAGCGGATCTGGTAGATCATGGAGCGGCGTTCGTCGGCGGAGAGCCTCCGCGTCCAGCGCCCGCCCCGCCAGCCCATGCGGCGGAGGAACGCCTCGAGGGCCGCTTTCCTCTTTATATGGCGGAGCGGCGTGCCGATGACGATGAGGGTCCCCCGGGCCCCGCGCCGGAGCGTGGAGAAGAGCGCGGGGTGATAGAGCCTCGGGTCCTCGAGGCGGAACCGGACGAAGGCGCCGCCGGCGGGGACGTGGATCTTCTCGGGCACGGCCCGGTCCAGGCCGCCCGAGATGGCTCTCCGGACGGCGGGGAAGCGGACGAGGCGCATGAGCTGCGCCTCGGACAGCGCCCGCCTGGGCGCGTGCGCCAGTCTTTTCGCCGCAAGTGCCATGAGTTACCCGAACAGTCCCGCGATCAGGTCGCCGATGTCCCCGATCCCGACCACCTTGGGCAGGATCGTCACGGCCGCGAATATCCCCGCGGCCCACGGGATGTACTTGCCGAGGTCCGTCGTGGCGTACTTCTCCGTCACGCCCTGTTCCTTCACCTTCTGGGCCACGTCGTCCGTGGCCTTCTTGGTGTCCCACTCCTTCGTCGCCGTGCGGGTCGCAGCGGGATCGCCCGTCTGCGCCAACTCCGCGGTCCGGCTCTCGATGTAGGTTTTGCGCTCGGCTTCCTTCCGGGCCTCGTAGTCCCGGCGCATGTCGAGCGCGGCGCGCCCGGCCGCGTTGAACTCGCGGACGACCACGACGAGCCCGACCACGACGGCGATGATGGCGACCACTTTCAGGATCAGGACGACGAGGGCGATTATGGCGGCAGCCGTGGAGACCGGCTCCGCGCCCAGATCCCCCATGCCCGAGACGCCGCTTTGTTCCGGGACAGCCACGCCCGTCACGTTCTGGACCGCCAGCGACGCGAGCTTGACGTATCTGGGATCGTTCCAATCTCCGCCCTTGCCGCCGACCGCCCCCATGAGCCGGTTGTGCTCGTTCTGGATGTGGTCCCATAGGGTGCTGTACTTCTGGATGCGGGCGACGCGTTCCACATAGGTCCTGTCCCAGTTCTGGAGCACGACCATCACGCTGTCGATCGCGGGGTAGACGCTGCGGAGCTTGGCGATGTTCGCCCCGAACACCTTGACCAGGATGTCCGTCATGTAGTTCAGGCCGGTCGCGGCCTTGTAGCCCTCGTCCACGCCCTTCAGTGCCTTGAGGCCCTCGATGGCGGCGGGGAGCGGGATCCGGCCCGCCATAGGGAGGACCATGAACATACCGGGTTCGGCGAGGAGCGCGTCGGCCTGGGCCTTGCCCTGCTCCAGCTCCCCGAGCGAGTTCGTGGCGCCCATGATCTGGTTCTGGACCTTGCCGAGCGCCGACGATAATTGGTCCAGCTCCTTTCCGTAGACCAAGCTGGCGAACGCCTCCGTGAACGAGAAGTCCCCCATGCCGCCGGCACCGCAACTCTGGCGGGGGGAGCACCCCATGCCGCGACCCTTGAGAATGGCGTCCGCGTGCGGCCTCACCACGGAGAGCGCGTGGGCGACAGCCTGCGCGGCGATGGCGGGCAGCTTCGCGATCCGGCTGCGGATCGTCGCCTCGATCCTGGCGCGGGCGGCTTCGACCGTCCGCTTGACGTGGGCCTCGATGTCCGCCCAACTCTTGAGCGCGCCCGAGGCGAGGGCGCGGACGGCCTCTTGCGCCGCATGTCCCGCCGTCTGGCCGAGCGCCTGCGCGCCGTGCTTCATCTTGCCAAGGTCATCAAGACGGTCGAGACCGTCGAGGGAGGGCTCCGGGAGGAGGAAGCACGTGCGCTGCGGCTGGACCTGGTCGGCGGGGACCATGACCTTCCCGACTCCGGGCATGTCCATCAGGGCCATGGGGCGACCGTGATCGGGGTCGGTCCGCGTCTGCACAACGAAGGTCTGCGCGGCGGGCTGGGCCTGCGAGTTTGGCCCCTGGACCGTGTCGCGGTACTGGCCGGGGAATGAGGAGAAAAGCTGGTCGCCGATGTAACCCGCGCCGATCGCAACGTCTGTGGGCATGTCCCTACCCCACTTTCCGGACCACGTATCCGCCGATCACGACCATGCCGATGATGGAGAGCACGGCCGCGATGACGCCGGCGATGACGCCGACGATGGGCCCGTACTTGGCGAGCTTCTCCTCGAGCACGGGGCCGATCACCTCGGCCATTTTATGGGCTGCGGGCTCGACGGCTTTCGTCACCACGGGCGCGAGCACCCTCTGGAGCGCGCCGCCCACGATCTGCCCCGCCGCGTCCTGTCCGAGCCCAGACAGCCCGTGCGCGCGCAGTTCGCCCACGCCCCATTCCTGGGCGCGCCGGATGACCTCGCGGCGCGTGTGCGGATCAAGGCGAGCGAGGCGGGCCCTGATGTGGCCCGCGTTACCGTACAGGCCGTGTTCGTGGCCCCAGCCGGCGCTCTCGTAGCCGATCACGGCCGCTGTGTGCGGGTCGACGGAGGCCAGGGCCTCGTAGGAGAGCGCGTTCACCGGCGTCGCCCTCCCCTCTTGCGGCTGAGGGCGAGCGCGATGGCGGCGGCGAGCGCGGCAATCCCGATCCCGACCCCGACGGCCGTTCCGGTGCCCACGCCGCCCGCTGCGCGCGGGAACGGCACGCCGGAGGCCGCGGCCTGTTGCGCGAGCAGGATGCGCTGTTGCGACTCCGCCTGCTTGGCTTGGTCGATCGTCCGCTTCTGGAGGTAGATCGCGGCGGCCTGGCTGCCGAAGTCCACGATGGAGGAGACGACGTCCGGGGAGGCCCCCGCCGCCGGCGGGGCGGTCGCCTGCCTCGTCACGGCCGCGGCGGCCGAGGCGGCCTCCTCCGCGGAGACGCCGACCATCCCCGGTATCTGCCCCATGCCGCGCGATGCGAGGAACGCGGCGTGGAGCGACCCGAAGCCGCTGATGTCGTGGGCCATCGCGTCCTCGGGGGCCCACCCCTCCGGGAACGCGGCACCGACCGCCCGCCGCTCCTCGTCCATGCTCAAGGGCGGGGCGGTCCATCCGGGCGGCGTCGGGGCGGACCAATCCTCGTGCCCGGCGTCCGCCTTGAGCAACTCGTACGGGGTCCATGTGTGCGGGAAGGACCCCGGGTACGGCTTGACGGGATACCGCGCGAGCGGCTTCCCCGTGAACGGGCTCTTGAGCTGGCGCGCGTCGTTCGAGGGGGTGAGCGGATAAGGCTGACGGTTCTCCGTTGTCGCGATGACTGCCTCGCCCTTCCTCGGTTTGCCCGCCGCGCCCGCCGCCGGAGACTGCGGGACGCGGGGCGGCGGCATCTGCGTCCACCACGGCGCCCAGTCCCTGGCGAGGCCAGCCCCGCCGTCCTGGTCGAGCAGGCTGTCCGGCATCAGATCCGCCATGTCGTGGCGGAGCTTGCTCCGGAGGTCGCCGTGGTCGATCTCGATGATGAGCGGCGCCGCCATGCCGCGCATCGCGTGGCCGCAGCCGTTCATGTTTTGGAGCGTGAGGTGATTCATTACCAGCTCGGCTCCGGCCAGTCCTTGAAAGGGAACCCCTGCGGCTCGAAGCCCGGGGCCGCGCCACGAATCGTGAGGTCGTCGTTCACCCAGCCGTAGCCGGGGACGTTCAGGAACGCGGTGACGTGGCTCCACTCCTTCGGGCGCCGCGGATCCGCACGGTAGGTCCGGAACTTATGGGGCGCACCGAGGGCGCCCGCGCCGCCCGATATGGTTGCGCTGAGGTCGTCACAATCGCCAGCACGAGACAGCAAGGTCATCCACGGGTGCTTGACCAACTCCACTTGGTGAGGGTCCCGCACGTAGTCGATCGGCCAGACATTCCTGAACCAGTGGTCGAGCCAGCGAAGTTCGCCCAGGTAGTCCTTCCAGCCGACTGCGCCGGCCTCCCGGCCCTTGCGGCGGATGTCCTCCATGAGGGCCCGCCACTTCGCGTCGGTCTTCGCCTGGAGAACCGCCTTGTGCATGTTGCGGATCGTCTCCTCGGTGAACGTCCCCTCGGAGAGGTGGTGGATGCTGTACTGGCCGACGCCGGCGGGGGCGTTCGAGAGCTGCGGTCCGCCGAGGCCGGCGAAGCCGGGCGCGTGCTGGCTCCAGGGACTGTCGATCGGGGTGGGCGCGCACCGTGGGAGCGCGCGCGCGTGGGCGATCTCGTCCTGCGCGGTCCGTCCCGTCGCCGCCATGAGGTGGCCGAGGTCCGAGCCCGCGAGCGGGATGGTGCCCGGCCCTGCGGTGAGGAAGGAGGAGGGAGCGAACTGGTAGCCGCGGCCTGGCGGGCCCACGCTTGCGACGCTGAACTGGACCACCGCTCGAACCTCCTTGGTTCGCGCGGCGACCGTTCGCCGTTACAGGAGTGCGACGCTGACCTTACCGGACACGAGCGACACGCTCAATGTCCGATGACACTTGCGGCACATCTGCTCCCAACTCGCGGGCTCTTCCTTCGGGATGTGCGTGAGCCGGAGCAGGAAATGGCCGCACGCCGTGCACGACACCCGGAGACCCTTCTCCTCGACGGTCTTTTCCCGGGCGTCCGTTTCAGGCATCGGCGCGCTCTCTCCTATAAACGACGAAAGCCGCTACGCGAACAGTCGCGCGCGGCCACGGTCCATGGGCCCATCTCGGCCCCCACGGCGGACTCAATGCCTCTGCCATGGAACTATACGGGCGGGCGGGGGGGATGTCAAGCGTCGCCGTTGGATTTAGAGGATTACCTACGAAGCCGGATCCGAGCGTTGAGCGGCCGATTCGTCCTTTTCGGCCTCTTGCATCCCCGGATCGAGAACTCCGGTTCACCACCGCGCTTCAAAGCACCTGACACGTCCTCGCACGCAAGGCCGATAGGATCCTTCGGCGCGTACTTTCCGTGGCGCGTACCCCCGCCGATGAGGAGTTTTCCGCTCGGAGTTCTGATCTCCCAGTAGGTACCGCCGTCTCTCCGGAGGAAGATCGTCGCGTTCAGCACTTTTCTCATCGTTAGCCTGGCCGCGGCTGGGCCACCGGAAGGGGCGGGAGCGCGCGCAGGACGGATGGTGAGGGCGGCGCTTTGTTCGACATCATCATGGGTTTGGCGAGGGCTGGCTCGGGCTCCGCGTCCGCCTCCTCGGCCGCCGCGTCCTTCTCTGCCGCCTCTGCTGCGGCCACCATCTCCTCCTCAACCTTCCTGTCGTAGTCGCGCTTCGCCCTGACCGCGTCCTCCCAGGTCAGCGCGCGCGCGGGCACGGGCGTGGTCGCCCCGGCGTCGCCCTGCGCGACCTCGGCTAGGCGGTCCAGCACGAACTCGACGCAGGAGAGCTTCAAGTTGAGGCCGATCAGCCGGCCGTCGAGCGCGTCCACGGCCTCCTGGAGCGACGCCTGCGCCTCCTCGAGGTCCGCGAGCCGGTCGAGCAGCCCCGGCACCGCGCCCTCGTTGTCAGGGCCCGTCCCGTCTTGGCCGACGATATTGAGGTTGACGGTCTTCAACTCTCGGGTGTTTTCGACGAGCGCCGATGTTTGCTCTTTCAGCAAATCGAAAACCAAGTCGGCTTGCTCGCGCTTCTGCTGCTCCTTCGGGTCGTCGGCCACGGGCTCTCCTCCGGTCAGTACGCCTCGTGCGCGAAGTACGGGTTCTCGAGATCCGGCTGCTCCCAGCGGTACAGCTCGAAGCAGAACCGCTCGGCCTCCCGGTTCTTCCGGGGCGCCTCGATCACGCCGACGATGATGGGGTCCGCAGGCTCCGGCCGGGACTCCTTCACCGTCACGTCCTTCGGGACCCACCAGACTTCCGTGTGGTCGAACTTCGACCCGTGCTTTTGGAGCGCGTCGAGCGCCGCGTCCTGTGGGATGGGCGTCACGGCGGAGACGGTGTACCGCTGGGGACGGGCCTCCATCCTGTTGAACCACGTCCTCCGGCGGACGCGATGGCCCACGACGAGATTGCGCTCGCTGCCCTGCCGGCCGGGGACGACGACCGTATAGCTCTTGCGGCCCTTCGCGGGGAGCCGGGCCGTGAAGATGAAGGGCACAGAGACCTCCTGTTGCGTGCCACTCCACCTGTTCGCAACGAGAACCGTCCGCTTGAGGCTCTCGTCCAGGTAGACGACCCGGAACTCCCTCGCCAGCTCGGCGGCCCGAGGCAGCGCCTTCGCCCGCTTGGCGATCACCTTGACCAGCTCGCCCGCGTCGCTCATCTTGAAGAAGAGCTTGAGCTTCCCGAGCTTGGCGGTCTCCCGCGTGACCTCCTCGTGGGTCTCCACGGCCTTCCGCGCCTTCTTCTCCATCGCGCTGGCGTCCACCAGCGAGACCCCCTTTGGGTACGGCATCGTCTTCGTCTCCATGAGGTCCTCCGGTTATATTTGGCCGTACAGCGTATCCTGCATGAGTACCTTCATCGTCACGGGTGCGTGCAGTTCCCCGCCCGTGTTGATCTCCACGCCGCACCGGAATGACTCGGTGGAACTGATCCTCCGCGCTCCGGGCTTTGAGAGCACCGGGCCGTCCGCCGGCTGGGGCAGGTTCGCCGTCATGTCGTGGGTCCACGCGGGCCACACTCCCGTCTCGGCGAACGCGGCGATCTGGCGACGAACGTCCTCCTCCATGCTCTCGACCTCGTGCGGGAGGACGATCAGCGGCTTGAACCCCGAGCCCGCGAGCCTGAGCCAGGGCGTGTTCTGCCCGAAGTACCACGAAAGGTGCATGCCCCGGAGCACGCGCCGCACGTCGTC
>ERZ1292644.667-Hain-H14-01um-R2-667-length-21230-cov-5_pt1 | contig 21230 bp, 36 predicted proteins | sample MGYA00564402_ERZ1292644 | MGnify/ENA primary metagenome ERZ1292644 (study PRJEB36523, sample SAMEA6512644) | groundwater metagenome | collected 2019-01-09 | study: AquaDiva: Metagenomics assemblies of 32 groundwater samples
CAGATTTCCCCACCCACGAAAACGAAATAGCCCATGCCGGCGACGTTCTCCAGCTTTCCGCCGAACTTCGAGACGCTCTCGCCTCCCGAACGCAATGCCTTCCTCACGCGGTACAAGGCGTCGATTCAGGAAGATACCCGGTTCTGGAAGTATTCCGAACAAGACCAAGCCACCATCTTACAGTCGCTGGACGATCTCATGGTGCCGGGTCCGGGGGCGCTCCGTACGGCCGTGGAGCCAATTCAGCGGGCGTGGGAGGCGGCGAAGCAGGTTCGGACTGGCTGGCCCGAGGCGTTGGGGACCCTCTTCAAGCCACCTGATGCGGAACGCAAAGTCGGAGAGTCCCCGATCCCCGATATCCTGAACCGGCTTGGGGCGTTGGGAACCCTCCTCGATGCCCCCACCGGAGGCGCCTTGACCGCTGCCGGAGAACTCGCTGCGGCGCCATTTGCGAATCGGGATCTTCCCAACTGGGAAGCGGTCGCTCGGGGTGTGGGGGGAGCCGTGGCCCCTATGGCGGTGGGCAAGGCGCTGAGACCCCTTGCGCGCGTCAAGCACCCCCCCGGAGAACCGCCGCCGTCCCCGGCCTGGATGGAGACCCCCGCGCCACCTCCCCGAGAGCCTCTTCCACCGACCCCGAAGAGAATCCCGCCACCCTTCTCGGAGACTCCACAGAATCCGATGCTCGGTCGTGTTCCTCCGGCGGGGGACGTGGTCACGCAAGTGGTGGGCCCAGATATGCAGGCCCGGCCCCACACGCCCCCCGGATTTACCCGTCAGACGGTAGGACCCGACCTTCGTACCGTTGAGGGGAAACTCCGGCCCGTGCCGCAGTCACTTCCGCCGGTTGATCTGGAACAGTTTTACCGAGAGCCGGGTCTGTCGAGCAAGAGTACGCAGGTTACCGATGTAGGATCCGGAACCACCAAGATCGGAACCGCGGCCCAACGGCCCAAAGTGCCTCAGATTGGATCGGAACAGGACATCGAGACCCGTATCGGCCCTGCTCTGCCGCCTCCCACGTTCGGGGAGAAACTCAAAGGCAAGTTCCCGGGTCAGTCGGAGCGGCAGCAGATTGCCCCGAGCCAGTGGGATCCCATCATTCGTTCGGGGAACCTCACGGCCAAGGCCTATGGAGAAGCCGGCCGTCAGGGCGACACCTACATGAACGACTGGAACACGACCAAGATCGAGGCCTTCAACCGCATCAAGAAAGGGCTCTCGTTGCGGGACCGGCAACGCGTGGGCGTCCTCCTCGATTCGGAGGCGGCCCCGGAGGCCCTCGGGCAATTGTCCCCGCAAGTCCGAGACACGTACCAGTGGGCACGGGCCCTCGATGACGAGATTGCAGTGCGGAGCAACCTGGCCCCGGAACGACGAATTGCGAACCACCTGCATCACATCATTGACCCGGAGTTGCTCGGGAAACACATTGACCAGCGGCTGACCGCCGGGGCCACTCCTGCTGAGATGGCCTCCCTTGAAGAGTTGCGCCACAAGATCCAATTCGGACTTCCCTATCGGTGGGAGCAAATTCCCAAAGAACTCCGCCAGCCCTTCGAGATGACCCGCAAAGGCGTCCCCGGCTACACATTGGATATCGAGAAGGTCATCCCGGCGATGATTCGACAGGCTGGAAAGAAGATCTTTCAGGAGCCCACGGTCAAGTCATTCCACGTGGCCGTAGACGAGGTGGCCAAGACCAACCCCGAATTGGCCAAGTACATGTACGACCACTTGCAGGGTCTGCTCCAGGGCAACTACGGGGAAGGCCGACTCATCTCCAAGGTCGAAGCCTTTGCGCGCCGGGCGATGTACTTCAAATACCTCACGGCCTCTCCCCGGTTTGTGCTCAACAACACGGCATCGGGTCAACTCGCCCTCGCCCTCAATGACTTGCCGGGCGGCTACCACGGGTGGCGCATGTTCCTCACTCCCCAATGGCGCAAAGTCTTCGCCGACTCGGGCCACATGAGCGACACGTTCACCCGGAGCATCTTCGGTCCCCAGCAGTTTTCCAACGTAGCCGAGACGGTTCTCAACTCGGCCGTTCGTCAGGTTGAAGTTGTCAACCGAGGCCCGTCGTGGCTCTCTGGAGTCTGGCGAAATCTGCACGAGTCTGGGTTCTCTGACGACGCGATCGAAGCCATGGGGAACGCCGGCCTCAAGCGCATTCCCAAGGCGGCCCAGTACGCCGGAGACCAGGCCGTGTCTGACTACCAGGGCCTCTTTACGAAGGGCAGCCAGCCCGACTACGCCCGCATGCCTGGCTTCCGGGCCGCGACCCAGTTTGCCGTCACGCCACTCAAAATGATCTATGGCATGGTCCGACGTAATCCTGCCAAGTTTGCGGCGTTTGGAATCGGCTCTCAACTCTTCGAGGCGACCCTGCGCGGGGCGTGGGGCGTGGACCTGTCTTCGGTCTTGGGCATCGGCGTGGACCCCATTGCCTTCATTGCCGCCGTGACCGAACGACCGGACGATTGGGTCCATGCCTTTGCGCGCACCATCCTCGACCCGTGGCGGCAAGGCCGCAGTGGGATCTTCTCGATCGGCACCGGACCACTCCTCGACGTGAGAGCCCAAGTTGGCCGAGTGGCCACTGAAGCCAACAAGATCGCTGAGGGAAAGCCCACCGCGTCGTGGCTCAAGTTGGCGGCCCAGACCGGAGCCTTGGTCCTGCCCGTGGCCAGCACTCGTGCACAGCGAGCCGTCGAGTCCTACTTGGGTGGGGGGTCGGGCGGGGAAACGGCCCTCGAAGCGGGGGGGTTCCGGCAAGGCACGTCGGCGGTCCGCAAAGAGTACCTGCGATTGCTGCAAGAGGGCCACGAGGACTCGGCCCGCAAGTTCCTCCGGCGCTACGAAGGCACGGCCAGGTCCCCGCTGTCGGTTTCAGACACGGTCGTTGAAGAGGCACGAACGGCAGGTCGTCAGTTGGTACAGAAGCAGAAGCAGTTCCAACAGGAACAGAGCCGAGCGGCCGGACCCTTTGCGCCGCCTCCTAACGCGCCCCCGGAGGTTCAGCGCGCGTTTGATCGGGAGCAGGTCTTGCGGTGGCTCCTCGAATAACCTTCTATGAGATAGGAGAAGACTGATGGACCCCTTTGATTCTTCCACTCTCGGATCACCTCCCCAGAGGGTCGGACTTGGCGGTCTGACCACTCCCGCAGCCGGATCGGGGATCTTCCCTTCCCCGCCCCCCACCGCCGGTCGCGCGACAGCCCGACAAGCTATGCCCCCTCAGACTGGGCTTGGCGGCACGACAACCCCCCCACCGGGGGAGCCCAATCCCGAAACCCTGGCCATGTTTCAGCAGCTATTGGCAGCTCTTGGCATGTCTTCGCCCACCGGGAACTCGGCTGGGGGGGCATTGCCCCAGTCCCAGCTCCCCCAGGATGCCATGAGCAAGCTGGCCTCAATGGGCTTCTTCCAGGGCCCGACGGGCTCCACAACGCCGGGGGCCCCAAAACTCCCCGATGACCTCATGCTCCGTGTGCTACAATCACAGGGACTCCGCTAACCCCCAAGGAGGACGACTATGAAGCCGTGGGTACAGTCGAAGACGATCTGGGCGAACCTGATTGCCATCGTGACGGCCGTGGGCCTCTGGGCGCAGGGTGGGTTCACGATGACCGACATGACGACCTACCTGTTTCCTGCCGGACTGGCGTTCTTGAACGTGCTCCTGCGGCTCGTGACCAAGCAGCCCATCGAGTAACGTGGGCACGATTCTCGCCACGGCGCTCGTGAGCGTTGCCATCAAACTCCTGATGTGGTGGGCGACCCGAGAGGAGGTCCGCAATGCTGAACGTGCGAAGATCGCGCTCGCGGCAGCGACCCTCGCCAACCAAGCCTTGGCGTGGAAAGCTGACCATCCTGTGGGTGACCCTGATCTTCGTCACACTCTCGGCGTGCGCCACCCAGACGCCACTCTCACCCCGCTTCCAAGTCCAGATTCCCCCACGACCCCTCTTTGAGTATGGGCCCGAAGTAGTGGGGTGTGCCCCGACTACGCCGGATGTCCCCAAACCTATTGCGGCGGTCGAAGGGCGCTGCATCGTGATCTGGGAACCAGACTGGCTCTCCATCGGGACCTGGGCCCTCACACTGGAACGGGAACTCAAAGCGGCCTGTCTCGCCCTGGGAGGCTCGGCGCTCCGATGCGGCACGGAACCATCCTCGCCTTGATTGCCGTGTTGCTCACGCCTCTTGGGGTGTTCTCCTGCCCCGATCAGGGGTTTCAACGTACTGTGCGGTGTGACACCACCATGATCGGCGTGGTGGGATTCTGGCGCGCGCTCCCAAACACAGAAGACCCAGAGAATCGCCTCATTGTCATCGTGGACAACCGACCCTTCGCCACCTTTACTTGTGTTCCGGATCCTGTCTGGCCCAACCTGTACGAGTGCTATGACCTGCCCTAAGTGCCGAGACGGTGGTCTCCACCACGAGATTCACATCACCAAGGTCACGACCCGGGGAACCGAAACCGTCATCCACGTCGAGTGTCCCGTGTGCGGCTGGCGGGGCACCTACGATACGGGATAGTGATGGGCTGGATGGACCGCCTCGCCGACGAATCACATCGGAGCCAACGGGTCGCACGCCGATGGCACCATGCCCATACGGTCGTCTACCTCGTCATGGCGGGCCTGTACATTGGCGCCGCGTGGTGGCATCGGGCGGCGGCACGGCGGCATCGGGGATTGCTCGATGACTAGGTGGGTCTGGCTTGCCCTCGTCCTCTCCCTGGTTGGCTGCAAGGGTCGCAGTAGTCCCGCTGGGGTCACGGCCCCAGGACCCGGAGGAGGCGGCCAGAAGGTCGCCCCGATGCTCCTGGGCTACGGGTCCGTCGAGACGTGGCCCGTGCTCAACCCCACCGTGGCCGCCGCTGACTTGGCCAAGGCGGGGTTGACCCTGACCGAGATCGAATGGACCATCGGGCAGTCCTCCACCACGTATCCCCGAGAGGCCAAGGCGTGGGTGATCGCCATGCGGGCCCGTGGGGTGACTACCCTCATCAACATCGTCAACTGGAACAACGCCGCCGCCCGACTCCAGGACGACGCCTGGTTCCAGACCCAACTCTCGACTGTCCTGGCGTTTGGGCCTGGAGGTCTCATCCTCCAAGGGGTTAGCGAGGCCAACGGGGACGCCACGGCCCTACGGTGGCAACAGAAGGTCGTAACCCAAGCCAGCGGGTGGGCCACCGGAGGGAACGTCTCACATCGCTCGGCGGTAGGCGGAGAGACGTGGCCGACCTACCACTCGTGCTCGGTTGCTGCGCTGTTGGGACTGCTCAACCCGAGCCGGATCGTGATCTCTGACTGCACCCCTGTGCTGGCCTCGAATCTGAGCCAGGCCGATGTCCAGGATCTGACTCGGAACGCCCTCGATCGTCGATCCCCCCTTCTGCTCTACGACACGTTCCAGGTCGGCTGGAATAGTCGCGTGGTGGGCTGGATGGGCGATGAGGTCCAGCGGTGATCGGCGCTCGCCTTCTGGCAAGGACCTTGTGGCCTCCGCTTCTCCTCTTTCTCGTGGCCTGTGGAAAGGTCCCCACGGGGCCTGACCCCGTCGCCGTCGGGAACGGCTACTACCTGATTGGGGGGTGTACGGCCGCTGATGGCCCCGACAACTTCCTCTTGACCGAGTCCTCCGTGACGGCGAGCCTGGCCTGCCCCTCACCGCCCTACTCGATCATCCGTTCAGGCTCGACGGTTCGGATCGACGTGGGTCCGACGACTCGGCCCTATGCCGCCCTCTCAGCCGTCTACGACCTCTCGAAAACCCTGACCACCTTCGAGTTCTCGTCGCCGGGCTACCTCGTGGGGTGCGACGACTTGCCGTGGACGTTCCGTCCGGGGACGGGCGACTTGGTGGCCTCGATCCCCCAGCCGTGCCAGATCCCGGGGGCCGGGGCCGTGGGCGTCGCTCGCCAGTCCGTGCCCCCCGCCGCCTGGATCGAGTTGCGGGGGTCCCAACGGGTGCGCCGGACGCTCCTCGGGGGGAACGTTGTCGAGGCGCAGGTGGTCCGACATCCTTCGACGCACTCGCTGGGGTGGAGTTGGGTCCCCGAGCCCCTGGGCCAAACCCTGATCCCGATTGGGTCTCGTCTCTGGTTGGAGGAGGTGGTGACGCCATGACGTGGCAACACCTGATGGGGGATCGCTGGAAGACCGAGTGGCCCTACTTCGTGCCCTACCTCATCGGAGTGGGGATCACGATCTGGATCTTTTACCGCTACGCCTGTTAGGGGAGGGATTGAATGAAACTGCTCGAACACCGGATTGTCCTGCCCAGCCACACCGGCACCGTGACGCTCATCCCGTTCGGATGCGTCCATGTCGACGAAGATCGGTTCGAGGAGTGCCTCACTGCGATCGCCACGACGCCGCACTGCTACGCCATCGGGCTCGGGGACTACAAGTCCTTTGCGCGGACCCACTACCGCAACCACATTCGGGCCTATCGCGCCGACGAAGACAGCCAGCGTGACATGGACAACTTGGTGGAAGCCGAGGCCCACAAGTTCTACACCAAGTACCTCAAGCGCATTCAGGGCAAACTGTGGGGCCTCGCCGAGGGAAACCACCACTGGCAATTCCAGAACGGGACGACCGACACCCAGCTGCTCTGCAAGTTGGCCGGGGTCCCGTATCTCGAAAAGGGGAGCCTCCATCGACTGGCCGTCATACGACCCGATGGTCGCTCAATCAAGAGTTTCAAGATCCTGGTCCATCATGGGGACTGGGGTGGCGGGGCGCAAACCATCGGCGGGGATGTCAACTCGTTGGTGGCTCGGGGGGGCGCCGCGTGGGATGTCGATGTCGTCATCGCTGGCCACACCCACCGCAAGTTCGGGTATGCCGAGCCCATCCTGACCCTCTCCGACCACGGCGCCTTGAAGGTCGTCGAGCGCCCGAAGGCGTTCATCCGGGCTGGCTGCTTCACCAAGGGCTATCTCGAAGGCTGTGTCACCTATGCCGAACGCCGCCTCATGAAGCCCACGACCCTCGGCTACGTCACCTTGCGGATCGAGTTCTTTCGGCGATTCGACAAGGCCAAGTACCTCGCCAAACGCCAACGGGGGAAGAGTGCCGACGCCGCCCGCAATGCCCAGCATCCGGTCGAGTACCGATTCGGGTTCGAGCAGTGAGTTGGAGACCGCCCAAGCGCCTCCCGATTCTCGACAAGTGGGTCGAGGTACGGCAGGTCTCCTCTGAGGAACTCAAGGATGTCGTGGCCGACAACGATGGGGCGTTAGGGGCGTGGGACCACGATACCCTGACGATCTACTTGCTCAAGACGTTGCCGAGTTCAAAAAAGCAACGCACCTACTACCACGAAATGCTACACTGCCTTATTGACTTGTTCTTGGATCCTTAACAGGGAGTAACCAGTGCAGCACATGTTGACGGATCGGTTCGACCCATGATGGACGACGACGAGACCGAGGTCCTGATTCCGCCCCGGCCCACGATCTGTGTCTGCACCGTCCTGTACCCGGTTCTCGGGACCCCCTTCGTGCTGCCCGTCACTCTGGCCCTGAGCCTCAACTAGCCATGCTCGATTGGTTTGACTGGTCCGCAATCACGCATTTCCGCCCGGCCGAGTTCGGGGAGTGGCGCCACCTGGAGCCCGCCCTGATCTATGCCCTCGACGAGTTGCGGGACGCCCTCGGCTCCCCGATCGTCATCCATGAGGCGTGGGCGCCGGGGACCGGCCACGCCACCGAGAGTCAGCACTACGCCGGGCGGGCCGTCGATTGCTCAGCCCCGGGGATCCCGTTGCTGGACTTTTGGCTCTGGGCCGAACGGTGTCCGGTCTTCAAGGGCATTGGGATCTATCCCCACTGGAACCGCCCCGGACTCCACCTCGACATTCGGCCCACCGAACTCCGGGCTCGATGGCGTCAGGATGCCGCCAAGGCCTATTGGCCGGTTACCTCCGCCAACCTGAACTGGCACGAGACCGGGCGCGTCCTCTCCCTGACTGAACTGCATCCGAAATAACTGCTCCTTATACAACTCCGGGAGTCCCGCCACGACCCCCCGCCGCACCTTCGGCCAGGCCCACTGCCACAGCACCTCCCGAATCTCGTCCGTCGCCTCGTTCGCAATGTCCTCCGGCACGGCCTTCATCAGCAGGCCAATGTCTTTGGGTTCTCCCACCAGGGCCCCTGACTCCTGAAGGTGCTGCACCGCCTTGGCCCAGCGCGCCGGGGTCTGATACTGCCGAATCAGTCGATCCACGATGTCCCCAGCAGCCGGATTTGCCATCTTCCATTCAGCCGCATGTACCTCCTTGAACGCTTCGCTGACGAACTTTCCAATCAGCACCTTCTGATCGGGGCCAAACCGCGCGTAGTTCTTGATGACCACGCCTTCGACCTTCTGGCCCCCCAACACGGACACGGTTTCGAGCAGAACCCGAAAGTGATCGAGGCCCTCAACGGTTCCCTGAAAGAGCTGGGGAACCACTTCCAGCCCTAAGCGGTGGGCCTCCTCGGCCTTGGCCTCATAGGGGAGATAATCTTCGAGACCCTGGTCGATGTCAAAGAGGATCAGGTGATTCGTTGGAATCCGATCGTAGGCCAGGGCGTTGTGCTTCGGCTTGGCGAGGTACTCCGCCCGGTAGGTCCACCCGGGATGCAATTGGGGGGCGAGGCGTTGCGCCGTGGCAACGGCCTGACCAAAGAGTTTCTCAGGCGCGGCCAAATTGAGATCGGCTCCTTTCGAGCGGCATACCAGCGCCAAGACCTCCTCACCCCGCGTCCCGATCCTGGCGATCTCAGGCACGGCGGCCTGAGCGGGGAGCCACACGGTGCCGAACGAAAATTGTGACCCATCAATCTTTTCCTCAACCAGGACTGGCTCTTTGAACAGATCAACGAGGGCTCGGTGTCCTAACTGGTACGTTGAGGGGTAGCTGACAAGTCTCATGGTTCCTCCCTTCGATAGGGTTCTCTCGGCTCGTTCTCATTGCGACCTTGTGACCAAACAACGGCACCGTCCATCATCCTTTGCTTGTTGAAGGTCACGAAGTTTTTGCTCAAGCTGATAGAGCCTGACCGCGAGTCCTCTGAGTTGTGCTTGCGTGGCCGGGAGCTGATCGAGATTCTGGGACGCCAACAACTCCTGAGACGCATTTTGCGGGTCAAATGGCTTCATGGCTCCTCTCTCCAGGCATCCGAACGCCGGCTCGTACGTGGCTTCGAATATATCCTGTTTCATTGGGTAATGCCCACCCTTGGGGTCGGTGAGAATCCAGTCGCCAGGGCACACCTGGTACCCGGCTTCGAGGGTGTCAATCCACCCATGATTGTGCATGGTTCGTTGGCACTTCGAACAGGGTCGAGTCCCCGGCACAGCAGGAAGACGGAAGTAGCGGACGACCTTGCCCTCGCGGCGGTACCGTTTTCCGTTACTCTTACAGAATGTGTCGGTCCCATCGTCGGGGTGATCGCCGTTCTTCCACCACTGGGTCGCCCGGATGACGACAGGCTTCTGGCGGAACAGACTCATGAGGTTTCCTCCCCTTCCGGCATCCGACGCCGGCTCACCCATTGGTACCATGTCGCGCCCCGGGGCCCCTGAACCATCCGGACGATCTCCCCGGCCCCAAGCAGCGTCTCGACGATCTCCATCTTCTCGTTCTTCAACACCCCACGGCCGGCCAGCTTCTGGGCCAGCACCCGGTCACTGAGTTGACCCGCCGACTGAATGAGTTCCTGGGCGTAGTGCAGACTCGTCGAGTCACTCCGAGCCGTCGTGTACTCGATGGCATTGGAGACCCACTTCTTGGTTTCTTCAGTCATCGTCTGAGCTTTCACCATGTGTCGGCGTTCGATGCGGAGCGAGTCCGACTCACAGAGTGACATGATCATGGACACCTTCAGGACCAGCTCGTCCTGAGTCTCCCACCATGGGCGCAGGGCCACGTCGTCCGTCAGGGGACGTTGCTGATACCACTCGTCAAAGACGGCCAGCGCGTCAGGGTCGGCCGTAAAGGCCCCGTGACACTCCGTCAAGGCCAGGAGTCGCTGTTCGATCTCGGCCATCCAGGCCTCTCGCTCCGGAGGAAACTGGGGATGGGTGATTCGCACGTCCCGGTAGTCCTGTTCAACTACGACGAGACGGCGACTCAGTCCCCCCGCGACGGCATCGTCGGGCATCGACCGCACCAGCCACGCCCGATTGGTCCCCGCCAACCAGTTGACACAGGGATTGTGCATCACGATCTCGCCACGTGTCCGGGTACCGTCTCGGATCGCGGCCGGGTTGCCCCCGTAGATTTGCACGAGCACGCTGACCATCTCGAAGGCTGGGGGTCCGACCCCGACACAGAACACCAGTTCTTCGTTGACGAGAAAGAGTTGGGGGATTGGGGGGATCTCGGTTCCGTCGGGGCGGTGCCGCACCTTGCCGAGCCGATCCCGAATGAACTCGGCCGTCGCCCTCCCCTGGTAGAGCCGAACTTGTGGGATATCGGCGACGAGCTTGAGGACCTCCTTGATCGCGTCACCTTTGCCGATTCCGCTGGGTCCGAGGAGCAAGACGTACAGGTTGGGTCGGACCCGGTGCCCCGGGGCCCGTTCGTACCAGACCCGATCGGCCACACACGCGGCCACGGTCGAGAGAAAGGACCACGTGAGATAGGGGGTGGGGACTTTGGAGACCCCAGAGGCCGCGATAAACTGGGACAACAGGTTCATAGGCTCTCCCAGAGATCCTCCCGAAGTTTCTCTTTGGCATCTTTCATCTTTTTCCGGAGCTGCGTAAAAAGTGGAGAAGGCGTAAAGATGGCGTCGATGATTGGTCCTCGTAGTATCGTTGCAAAATGATACCCAAACTGATACCCGTCAAAGGGCTGATACTCTCGCAGCGCCAAGAATGCCAAGAGCGCCTCAGCCTCTTCGGTCAGTCGGCCTCCAAGTCGGCACTCCTGACGGATTCGATCCCACTGCTCCACCGGGATCTGTCCGTCTTGGGTAGCCGAGCGTAACCGCTGCAAGGCCTCAGCGAAGTCTTGGGGGGACGACGGATTAGGCATCATGGAGTTGCTGGAGCGCGGCCCTAAACTCGTCCTCAGTGGGAGGCTGCTTGAAGGCGTGGTCCCCTTTCCAGGTTCGCCCAAGTGTCACCTCCGCTGGCATCTCCAGCACAGGTCCCCCCACTTCGTAGGCCCGAGGCGCCTCCAAGTGGGCTTTGAGAAACCTCCAGACGGTCCACGCTTCCTCGGGCGGCGTCGAGATGAGCAGGGAGTCGTGGACCTGGACGCAAATCCGAGCCGCCATCGTCGACTCTTGGAGGAACCGGTGGAGGGGCAAGAAGCCCCACTGGTTCAACAGGTCGGCGATCTCACTTTGGGGCACGAACGAGTAGGCTCGCCGATACAGATCGTCGTCGAACCGCTCGTACCGAAAGTCGATGCGCCGCCCCCACGAGTTCGTCAAGGCTCGGTCCCGGAGCACCTTCTGACGAACCGAGGCAAACCAGTGAACCACCCCGGGGTGTGCCGCCAGGTAGGCATCCAAGATGGCATCACAGGCTTGGGGCGTTTTCAGGACCCCCTCTTTGAGGAGTTCCTCGCTCAGCTTCGTGCCACGCATCCCACGCTGGGCGGCGTGGACGGCCTTCTTCCCGAGGTAGCGTTGCTCATAGGTGATTGCTGACTCCGGGATGCCAAAGATCTTCGAGGCATTGTCGGTGTGCATGTCCCAGTCCCACGGCTTTCGTTGCGCCAGCTCGATCAGTCGGGGGTCCTGGGACAGGAGATAGACCACCCGGGACTCGGCCTGGCTCAGGTCCACGTTCAGGAAGACGTGGCCGGGTTCCGGGATGAACACGTCCCGAAGCACCCGGGGAATGTTTTGGAGGTTCCGGCCTCGGCCCATGGGATGGCCGCTCGACGAGAGTCGGCCGGCCTCCGTCGTGAGTTTGTAGCTACACCGAATGCGGCCGTCAGCGTCCTGGGTTTCGGGGGAGACAAACTCGGCCAGTTTGGACTGTTCTCGGTGCTCCAACACGAGGGCCCCCGCCTTCCCGACCTTCTCCGGGTAGCGCATCATCAAGGCTCGGATGGCCACCTCGTTCGCGGTGACCCGGCCAGTCTGGCGACTGATCCGTTTTGGCAACTTGAGCGTCTGATACAGGTAGGTTTGGAGTTTCACGGAGGAGATGGCGGTCTTTCCATGGAGGGGCGTCCCCGCCACCAAAGCCAACTCCGTGAGGATCTCGGCACACCGACCCTTGATGGATTGGGTTTGGGCGGTGGCTCGGGCCTGATCGACCCGAACGCCTTGCCGCATGAGTGTCAGCAGGGGATCGAACAGGGCTTGCGCGTGCTGACGATAGAACGCCATCTGCCCTGTCGTTGAGAGGCGTTGGGCGTACGTATCAGCCAGCTCCCGAGTCACCGCCACGTCGATGCCATTGTAGGTCCAGTACCGTGCCCCCGCAGCGAACGCATCGTCGCAACTGGAGTCGTCCCCGTCCTTCGAGTCCTTCATGTCCTTCCAGAAGTTTTGTCGGGTGTCGAGGCTCGCCATCGTGGCGAGGTCGTGCTTGCCGCACGGGTCGAGGACGTGGTGCATCGCCATGGTGTCCCACTCCCAGGCATTGATCGGGATGTCGTGAGACGCCAGCCAGTAGCTATCGAAATGGCCATTCTGCATCACCTTCGGCGTCGCCAAGCCGCACAACTCCATGATGAGGGTCCAGATCGCCGGCAAGTCTCCGCGCCAGTACGACTCGATCGTCGGAATGGTGATGGAAAAGGCCGGGTCGTGGCTGAATCCCACACAGACGATGCGGCGATCCCCCTTCTTCTTGACCATCCGAGGACGCCCGGTCTTGCCCATCACTGGGCTCGTCACGAGGGTCCGGGGAGTCTCAATATCGAGGGCCAGGGCGTCGGCACGTCGGGCCACTTCGAGGAAATCGAGGCAGTCCGAGAGCGTCGGGTTGATGTGATGCTCTCGCACCGGGAGACGAATCTCCGGGAACGTCAACTCGGAGGCAATCCGCTTCCAGTCCTGCAAGCACACTCGCTCGTCGCTCGGCTCTCGGAGCACGGCAGCCGGGTGCAACGTGGGAACGACCTTGAGGGTCCGACCGGCTCGGTCCTGGTAGGCGAGGATAGACCCCCGCCACTTGTGAATCTCTCCGTGGCCGGTCAGGGCCCGGAGGGCGGTGTTGCCGGTCGGCACGAGCACGACAGGGCCGGAGAGGGCCGCCAGTCGCTGGTGCAGGGCCTCGACTTCGACGGCCAGTTGGTCATGGGGAATCAGGACCAGCTTGTTGCCGGGTGGCCGATAGGGGTAGGTGTTGGTGAGGTAGGTCAGGTTCCGGCTCAATCCAGCCTGGACCAGCCACTCGTTGAGCTTCTGTCCCGCCGGGCCGACAAAGGGCTCACCCCGAGCCTCTTCCCATGCCCCCGGCGCTTCGCCAATGACCACGAGTTTGGCATGCCGAGACCCCACGTCATGCACCCGACGGGTCATCGGGACGGGGGCCCTCCGCACTGGCCGACGCCATGGTGCTGGTCGTGCAACATGATTCGGAGTAGCCGAGTGGCCTCCTCAAGGCGTTCGAGGCGAGTGCGCTCCCCGTCCTCCTCTAACGCGGTCACGAGGGCATAGAACGGTATGTGGCAACCGGGGCAGGCCCACGTATACGTGACCGACTCACCAGCTTTCGTGGGTTCCTCAAAGGGTCCGTTGAGGACGAACTTGGTGGTTGGATACGGCCAGAGACTTTCGGGCCAGTCCATTTGCATTGCCTCCCTTTCACGCGCGGGTGAGGACCGTCCAGGCTTCGACGAGTTCGTGATCGAAGCAACGGTGCCAAAGTCGGAAGCGGTAGGGACGACGACTGAATCCCAAGGCGACAATGAGTCCAAACGGACCCGCCAGACCCACCACCAACGCCAGCGAAAATGTTCCGTAGCGTCCTTCATGAGCCAAGGTTGGAAGCACAAGGTCAAACTCCCCGTAGGTCAGTCCATACCCGACGATGCCACAGATCCCCCACCCCAGCCACATCCACCATGTCATGATCCCGATCCTTTTCGCCAACGTTCCCCACAGTACAAGCACGTGATTCGTGTCCTCAAAGCTTTCTGTCGCCAGTACCGGAGATGCCCAACAAAACACCAGAACCGACGTAGCCGCCTCATTGTTCCTCCTCTTCGCCACACCCTGGCGTATTCGTCACGGCGTGGTAGATGTCATCGAGCACCGAGAAGGTGCGGGACGACTCGGCCCTGAACACTCCTACCTCACGCCAACGGGCCCAACAGGCGTGAAGCCGATCGGTAACGGCCTCCCAATCGGGGTGGCGCAAGCGGAAGCGAGTCAGGTCGTCCTGGCTCACGGATCGATTCCCTCGTCACAGCGACGCAGCAACGCGATAACCTCTTCGAGCGTCTGGCACACCACCTCCCCGCAACTCGTAGTGCTGGGCCCGAACGGCCAGCGGGCCAGAACGATGTAGCCATTCTTCACGTGCCGAATCTCACTGACCAGGACCATCAGTTCTCTCCCTTTCGAGTGGCCTCGTAGGTGGCGAGGGCGGCCTGTAGCTGCGCCCCCGCACACCCGCTCGCGTGCGTCATCGGCGCGTCATCTAGGACCTCGTCTCCACGAGGCGGTGCCGTCCACCGGGGCACCCGCGTGGCGTGGCACCAGACGCACTCGATCCAGCCATGCGTGTCGTAGCGTTCAAGCGGGGCCTGCCGCGCCAAGGCGATCAGCGCCCGCCCCACCTGCGCCTCGCGGAGGAGGGTGGGGGCCGCCGTGCGCAGGGCGGCGATGAGGGCGGCGTCGTGGTCCCAGCGCGGACAATTGGAGACCTGCAAGCTACACACCCAGTCGAAGGCGTCCGCTCGCCCCACCGCCGCGGTGCCCGCATGACCGAGGATCTCGGCGCGATGGAAGATCCATGGCCCCGGGGTGGCGGCCTGCTCAAGGGCGAGCAGCTGCTCGAGGGCGGCGTCAGTCAGCATCGGGGCCTCCTCGGGCGGCCTCGTCGGCAGCGAGGCAACGAGCATCCTCAAGGGCCTTTGTCAATGCGTTAGTACCGTCACGGTTGGCTCGGTAGGTCCTCGTCAGTGTTGCGAAGTCGGAAAAGCATCGGTCCTTCGCCCACCGCATCATGGCGAGGTAGTCGGGATTCCCTTTCGCTTCATGGGCCGCAATCTGTCGGAGCCACTCCTTCCGATCCATCTCAAACCCAACTGCGCCACAGTAAGGACAACACGGGATACCCTCCCGAGTGCGACCCAGTGACGCCCAATCGTCCGTCCAGAACGTGCAGAGGCCATAGAACACGTCAGTCTGTCTAGCCACGGGCGGCCTCGTAGGCAACGGCCAGAGACACACAGTGCGGACACACGGGAGACTCCATGGCATCCCTGCACTCGTCGAGATGCGCGATCCAGGCCCGTGCCGCCAGGACTTCGCGGAGGACGACGAGCACGTTCTCCCGGAGCATGCGGTCGTTGAACGTCGCCGCGGCATCCCCGTTCGTTCTGGCTCGGACCCCCAGCGTGATCAGCCGCGCGAGGGCGGCGTCAGTCAGCATCGGTTCTTCTCCTTTCGGACGGCCTCCTCATGGCACGACATCGTTGCCACCCGCCCGCAATCCATACACACCCCATAGTCATTCAGCGTGGCCCGGTGGGGTACTGGGGAAACCTGCCAAGCCAACCAGTCCGTCAGGCCGGTACCCTCACATAGGCAACAATCGCTGCACCCACAATGACGACACGGACGAAAATCACCCGCGGCCGTCGGGTTACTCATCCACCAACCTCCCAGAGGACCAGCCACGGGCGGTCTCATAGGCAGCAAAGACACGACAGAGGGCGCACAGGCAGTCGGCACCACAAATTGCCCGGACTTCTACCATCACCGCGCGCGCCGCCTGGAGTTCGCGGCAGACGTCACATGATCCGTACCAGTGCCCCACGCACCGGCCAGGGTCACAGGTAATCATCAGTGCGAGATCAGCGTCAGTCAGCATCGGGGCCTCTTTTGGCGCAACAGCTATCGCACCCATGCTCTCTCCATACCGGATCCCGACCAACGAGCCAATCCCGGTTCGGATGTCCCACCCCGTGCTGACAGAGATCTTCGATGACCCCATGCTCCCGACGAATCTGTTGCACCGCCCACTTCGGCAGTCGGTGAGAGTCTGGCATCGGGTTCCGGGGTTCCTCATCGACGGGCTCAACCTGTGACCACCACGCCAGGTTGCGCAGGGTCTTTCGGGCCTCCTCACCCCCACGTCGCAGCGTTGAACGGTCTGGGACCACGCCTTTGATCCGTGTCCGACTCATTACTCTGCCTCCAAGCCGTGCTCACGGAGCAGTCGCCGAGCTTCGCCGATCTGTCCCCCCGTAAGCTTGGCGTAGGTCACGTTCCGAATCGCCTCCTCGGCCTCCAACTGGCGAAAGAGCCGAGCGGCGCTGAGACAGGATCGCACGTACCGTTTGACGAGCCGGGACTTGGTATCAACCGGAATGGGTGTCACGGACCTCCTCCTTCTGTTCGAGACAGTCGTAGCACGAACTAGTATTCAAGGTCGGGGAAGGCCCCGGACCGATGAACTGGTACCACACGTACTCTCCGCCATCCTTGTCACGGCACGGTTCTGGCCTGACCAAGTCTCCTGAACTTGTCCAGAGAGCCCGGCAGGTCGGACACAGAAAAGTCAACCCCTCATCGCGCAGAACGGCCCAGGCCATGGCCAGGTCGGGGTGGTCAAAGACCATGGTCCTGCTTCCTAGCGCCGAACAAGGACCACTCCGAGATAGACCAACAGGGCCACCGCCACTCCGATCAAGACCCCTATCACGACTCGATCCACCGATCGACTTGGGCCTCAAGGCCGGCCACGTTCCCGTCGTTGGCAAACCGATGATCCCACCGATTCCACCCGTCTAGGTCACGCTCACTCGCATGAGTGTCCCCGACGAAGCCGGGCCGAGTCACCTGGACCACTACTCCCCCTCTTGGATATGATGCCATGAAGTCGGCCTCGTTCCGAAAGCGGACATCGGGCACGACGAGCCGGGGATTCGTCTCAGCGGTCAGAGCTGGCAAAGCCCGTCGCTCCCACGCCTTGATCCAGTAGTCGGGGTCCTCAGCCCGGCGGACTTCCGTTCCGTACTCTTGGAGGAGAGCCCGGATCACGGAGTCCTTGGTCTCCAAGAGCCAATTCAGAGTCGCCTCCTCTCCCTCCACATCGGCCGCCCCGACCCCCTCCACCGCAGCGGCATACGCGAGCAGGAAGTGTCGGAACCGAACGCGCACCTCGGCTTTTAGGGCGTCCGCCAATCCGATGCGGGTGTAGCCCCACCGAGCCACGAGGCGCTTGGCGATCGTGTCCTTGCCAGCACGCAACTGGCCAGCGATGCCGATGATGGCAGGACTGCTCATTAGGGTACCCTCCTCCCCACGAGATAGAGGAGTCCAATACCGGCTGCCCACGCTCTCCTATTCATGCTCCAATCTTCCCTTTGCGCTAGAAATCAACGCCCGGTCGTGTCACTTCGTAGTCATTCCCGACACACTGTTCAGGAACGAATCCACAACGTTCGCACCCGGGCCACGGGTCACGTAGCAGGGCTTCAGGTTCCCACTGCCATCCCACCGGAAGCGAAGCCTCTTCCCCAAAGAGACCTCCATGAGTACCCTCGAACTCTTTTGGGTCTGGATCGTGAAGTCCCCATTTGACCCCCACCCCGATGAGGCTATTGAACACTACCGTGGCTTCCGCGCCATTGGCAAAGCGAATCTGTGTTCCGAGTTTCATGCTCCCTCCTGTTCTTTCATCCACCCGCACAGGGTCTCAACGTCACGGAAGACTGGAATGCCCCACGCAATGGCTTCCGCTACCTCTCCATCGGCACCGGATGATTCTCCAGGCAATCGGATGATTGCCTGACATTGACGGAGCCACTCCAAGTCGAGGTCCAACCACTCCTGGTACGGGTGGGGGGACAGCAAGTGCCAGAACGCCGTCAGGTGTGGGATGTAGGGTACGGCCCCTGCAACCAGGAGCCGGTCCCCCACCATGATCGCGGCCCGCACATTGGCGATCTGGTCTCCTTTCGAGTACGGTCCCGCGACATAGACGCGCATGAGTCTACTTCTTCTTCGTGGTCGTCTTGGGTTCCCGGCTGAGATCTCTCAGCAGTTCTTCGATCAACTCCAGTGCCGTTTCCATCTTGAAGAGTGCGGCAAAGACTTGATTCAGTTGGGTATTCAGCTTGGCAAGAAGCTTCTCGTTCATGTCTCTCCTCACAGGCGGCCCAGTTTCTGCTGCCTCCAGCAGTACCCACAGAGCCGGTTCGTCTTGTTCGTGGACCAAAACCACTCGCCACAGAACAGACACCGGAGGCGCCGCCGGCCTTTTGGCCAGCGGTTCTCCGGTGTGATAGGGGGTTTAGACACGGCCCCGACGGTGCTGCGCGACATGTGCCGCGTAAGCCCCAACAGTTATCGTGGCACCACACAGGGGACAGGTGACCGCCTCCATCAGGCCGGCATCCGAGTCCGGGGATAGTATTCCCGGATGCGAATCTTGACCCGGCCCGCGAAGGGATTCTCCGTGCCGTCCTTGTTCGTCGCCTTCTCGACTTGCTTGTACACCTCCGCGACGACCTGACGCCCAACGGCCGCCAGGCAGTCGAGGTCGAGGTCCCCGGTCTGGGTGATCCCTGACTGGATGAACAGCTGCTTCAGCCGCTTTGCGCCGCTGAAGGTCTGGGTTTCCGACTCCCGCGACGTCCACGTCGCCGGGTTCTCTGCCTGGGGATCCTCCGCCGTCCCGATCAGGAATGAGTCGTAGACGGGCAATCCCACAAAGGCCTCCGGGGAGACGATGCGGAACTGGCCGTTGACATTGAGCTTGCCCTGTTTCGTTGGGCGCTCGTGGAGGTCCTCCACCTCCAGCACGTACACGCCATCATGCACGGTGGTGTAACCCTGAATCTCGTCGGCTGGATAACTCCGACCCATGATCGCCTCCCTTGGTGTGTGGTGCACTGCGCGCCGTAGGACACTCACGAGATCAGCACCAACCAGGCCTGACGTTCCTCAGGCGTCAGGGGGTGCTCCATCGTTTGTTCGGCAATGAGGGGCAGGGTATACGCTTCCATGGCCAGCAACGAGTGATACACCGAATCGGACTGCTTGACATCCCATCCCCGTTGACGGATCTGGTTACACACGTTGGCGAACGACGCGGAGGGGTGGATCGGCCCGGCATAGCGTTCAAAGATGCGCCGCCAGCCGACCAGCCCGTGCGCGGCCATCCCATGTCCCTCCTTTCTCCATCATACACCCCGTGTCAAGGTCTCCCCCCAAGAACAGGACCGGAACAAGCCAGGAGCGCGAGGACAGACCGGCCCGCTCGGCCAGCCCCCGGAGCGTCGCGTGTGCGGGGGGCCAAAGGCGGCGCGAGGCCAACCAGCCCGTGTGCGGCCCCCCGGCTCAAGTTTCAAGACCAAAAAGAGTTTTCAACCGCCGCAACGGCGAAGACGGAGCCAATGGCGTAATCGGGGAAAGTGGCGGAGGCGGAGCCGATGGCCAGATCAGCCCCGTGGCGGTGAAGATGGGCGAGCCAGATGGCCGCGTCTGCTGCTGGTTCGCCCGTGGCGGGATCTCAGGGCGCGTCAGCGCCTCCCACGCCCGCTGACACTCGATCGTCTCCACCAGTTTGTTGAGCACTCCTGCCAGTCGGTCGACGAGGGCTTCGCAATGGGCAAGCTGTTCGTCGGTCGTCATCGCTTCTCCTCTCTTGGCTCAGACAAAAGAGACAGGGGCACCGCCAATCCCCGATGTAGGGACCCATGTAGGCTATCATTCGGCGGTTTGCCGGATCGGCGGGTTTCCAGACGCTCCCACAGTGAGGACATCGGACGTTGGCGAGGTACTCTGTACCACACAGAACGGCCCAGGCATGGGCCTGGTCAGGATGCTCGAAGGTCTCAGTCTCGTTCATGCGCCGCCCTCCAACACAGGACGTGGGTAAGGGACCGATCAATCCACCCATCGGTATCTCTTTGGTTTGTTGAGGACCAACTCGTATACCGGTTTCGGCCACAGATCAGGCACGGAGCCACCTCAAGGTCTCCGCCCAACGCCAAGAAGGCACGGTAACAGTCTCGCTCCTCCTCAGTGAGCAGGCCGCTCGATACAGTAGGGGCAGGGACAACTTGGGTCGTCATCATAGGGGCCTCCGCGCCCCCTAAAGGAGAATAGGGGACCGAGTCCTCTAGCCTTCCACGTGCGACTGCACTGGGGGCACCACGCCCATTGACTTTGCCACGCCTCCGGATCGAGGACCTTCCACGCCCTGGCATGGTCGGGGTGCTCAAACGTGAGCCGCACGGAGATCACTCGTGATCCACGCAGAAACCACTAAGAAACTCCTGTTGGAACTTTGTCAATTGATTCCACGTTCCCTGAAACGTTATGGTAAGACTGAGCAACAATGCCGTGCGCCGTGTTTGAGAGGCTTGCTCCATGGCTTTCCGCCACGACTCGTACGCGAACGGGTTCTCGACCTCAACGGGGACCTCGTCCTGTGTCCCACCCCCAGGGATCAGGTTTCCGACCACGTGGCCGTCCTCGTCCACGTCCGCGCCCATCTCTTCTGGCGTGTAGCTCACCCCGGCAATGAGATCCGGGGCAATGACCCGCGCCACGAGCGAGGTGACTCGGGCTCTGAGCAGGGCCTTCGGGTACTTTTGCCATGCTCCCCCGGCAGTGATGAGCCCCGCTGCCTTGGCCTCGTCGAGGGTGAACTCCCCGGTGTAGACCATCTGGACCACCTTGTAGCCGGTGCCGGGGATGTAGCGCGTAGCCTTCAGGACGGCCTTTGTAGAAGTGTCCGCGAGCCACTCGAAGCAGATGCCCCCTCTCAGCATCTTGTTCATCATCAACTCGGCGGCCATTGTCGGCTTGCCCGAGATTGAGGCGATCTGCCGAAGGGCTTGCAGCGGGCCCAGCCCGATTTCCTGCCCCGTCATGATTGTGGCCACGACTTGCGCGGGGTTCTTCATGGAGGCTGGACAGAAGCCAGAGGCCAAGAGGTTCTTGGCAAAGGCAATCTTTTGGTCCCACCCGGACCACGGCGCGCTCGGTGGAGCCATGACCGCAGCCGGAAGCGGGGTTACTTGTAGGGTTTTGCCGATCAGGTTGATCGCGTGTTCCT
>ERZ1292644.668-Hain-H14-01um-R2-668-length-21194-cov-6_pt1 | contig 21194 bp, 31 predicted proteins | sample MGYA00564402_ERZ1292644 | MGnify/ENA primary metagenome ERZ1292644 (study PRJEB36523, sample SAMEA6512644) | groundwater metagenome | collected 2019-01-09 | study: AquaDiva: Metagenomics assemblies of 32 groundwater samples
CTAGCAGGAATGAGAGCGCCACTCGTGATATCAGAAGCCGCAAGCTCTACCCATGAAGGAAACGGGGAACCGGCAATCAGATAATGCTCCATGAAAAACTTGCGAGTGCTTGTGTTATTGACCGCCGAAGCAGCCGGAGCGCCACCGGTCGTCCCGTACAGAATCGAGCCGATCGGAGTCGCAAGCACCGTCAGATTCGCAGCCGCACTGGCCTGCACCACCACGCCAGGTCCCGTTGCGCTCAGGTTCGTTCCAGTGCCGCCGTTCGCCCTGTCGAGAATGCCGCTCTGCGACACAATGACGGGGTCACTATCATCGTGGACAATAAGGACCATTAGTCCGTACCTCCAGAAACGTTCCACGCAGCCCCGCCCGCATGCACGCCGGTCGAGATCATCGGATCGACGTACCAGTGCCGCTCGTGACGGTTGCGTGCGCGTCGTGCCAACTCCATCGTTAGTGCGTTGAGCCCGAATGTGAACGCGTACGTCGCGCCGCGTCCACGCTCGACGAACGGGCGCATGATCGGGTTACCCTCGCGGCACGTTGCGCAGCGATCGAGTCCATGGAACGTACTCTCCACGTCGGCGACGGTCGCGAGAGTGAGGACTCCGTACATGAGCCACCACGAACGCGAGGATTCAGGACGATGCGAGAGTGCTAGGTCGATCGTGATGTGACGCGGCTCGACCTTCGGGAGCGGTGCTTCTTGCGCCCACAGGTTGCAACGCACGAGCATCGCGCCAGTCACCACGAGGATGGTGAGCGCAAGGCGGAGATGCTTCATCACTGCAACAGTTCTCATGAGGTCGGCGCCGTGTACGTCTTGATGATCGGGGTCAATCGAATTGCTCCAGCCGTTGCGATTCCGGTCACGGTCACGGTCAGAGTTGAGGCGGTGCCGACGTGACATTGCAGTCCGGCAGCGGGCTTGAATTTCACGGTTGTCCCCGCCGTGAGACCGGTTTGCGCGGTCGTCGTCGTGCCAATCGCGACCCACGCATTGGTACAAGATGCGATGCCGCTGGTCACAGCGACGGACCAGTCCGTAGACGTCAGGATCGTAGTGGTGACGCGGGCCAGTATGGCTTCGATGTCAGAATCAGCCGCAGCCAAGTTACCTACCGTTGGCGTGCCTGTGGCAGCCAATGACAAGGTCAGTAGCTCACCCGTCGAATCGTCCTTACGACTTGACCCGTTCGAATCCGCAACGATCTTAGATGCGCCCTTCGTCGTACCGGCGAGGTTGCCCGCGATGCGCGCCGTGCCTGCTGCGTCACGAGCCACGCAAAGATCGTATCCCTGGTCGGCGATCGTGCCGTCGTTCCAGCAGTAGCCGCCCGTGCTTGCGAGTTGCAACCCATCGCTGGAAAATGCTCCATGCACTGTCGTAGAGTAGGATACGCCGGCACCGAACGTCGTGCTGCCGAAGAAGGCAGCAGAACCACTTACGTACCCGCCTCCATTAGTCGCACCATTTCCGACACCAACACGAACGCCTCCGCCGTCTGCTGGTGCGTTATTCGCCGTCGCCAACCCAGCAGCGAGCAGTAGGCTGAGGTCAGACTTAGTTAGCGCGAGCGCTTCTGTCGAAGGAGAAGGTTGCTGTTGGATATTGACCCTGCGTGTAGTGGCTGAAAGTCCGACTAGCACATCGGCTGTCGTATCAGCCGTAGTCGCTGCTCCGACGCGAAGTTGACCTCGTACGCCAGTTCCGATACCTGCACCGAAAGTGAATTGACCATTTCCGCCGTCAGCGTCACCGGATGTGTTGCGAGCCGCCGCACCGGTTGTAACGGTCCAGCCGCCACCGGCCGCTGCGCCTGCCGTATCAGTCGATGCGACCGCGTCCGACGCGGTCACAGAAATTGCCTTCCCTACCTGCGACGCGCCAGTCGTCGCTGTCGGCGCCGTAGCGGACAGCGCGATTGCGTTGCCTGTACCGCCAGACAGTGGGAGCGAGTTGCCGGATACGTCGCCGATAATGAGGGACGACCCCTGCGCAGTCGTTCCACCAACGCCGTCCGCACGAGTTGCGGCGTTGTCGGTTGCCCCGAGAGAGCCTAGAACGAACGTTCCGGACACGTTAGGAAGCGTGAACGTCTTGTCCGTCGTGGCGAGCAGAGACAGACTCAGAATGCCCCACACGTTGCCCACGTCAGAATCAGCCCACGCAGGTCCGCTGGAACGAGTCATTTGCAGAATCGCATCGCTAGTCCCGGTCGCCACCGTCGCAATGGACGCACCTTGTGATAGGTTGAGTGCTGTTCCGACATACCCGTTTCGCCACCGCTTTGCCGACGATCCTAGGTCAATTGAATTGTCCACTCCCGGCAGGAGCGACGTATTGACCGCGACCGACGCGAGATTCGAGAGAGCCGTGTTCGCGCCTGCGCTCACTGTCTGGTATGACGGAAGTACTCCGGCCCCATTACTCGTCAACACTTGTCCGGACGTCCCAATGCTGATCGACTGAAACGCGCCAGTTGATGTCGTACCGGCGAAGATCGGAGAGTAAGCAGTGAAAGATGACGCGCCGGTTCCGCCGTCAGCAACGGCGACATCAGCGCCACCGACAATGTAGAACGCGCCCCACGTATTCGCTACGGCGCAGCCCTTGAAAATCCCGGTCGTGACGTTGAATCCGACCTGCGATACGGAACAGGTCGTAGGGTCCGGTGAGACCCACTTGCGAACGCGCGTGGCGTACGGTGTACTCGTCTGCGCCTGGACAGCGCCAACCAACACGAGCAGAACGGTCAATCCGATTCGTCGCATCAGATCTGCTCCCCAATGAACTTCACGCCTTCACCATTCACCCCAGCGTCGATCCAGATGTTTGACAGATCGACCGAATTGCCGCCCCCGTCGCCCGGGCCAAACGTATGCGACTGATCCGCTTCGAGCGACACGCCGAACGCTGACGTTGATACGCTCGACGTACCAAGGTAAATCTTGTCCGTGTTGAGCGTGTTCGCCGTGACGGTCAACTTCGCGCAGCACCGACCGAGTGCTTCCGTCGTGGTATCGACGAGGCGAACCTCTGTTCCTGACGTGCTAACTGCTTTCGCGCCTTGGATCATCGAATCACCCTCTATGCCCTCACATCAAAAATGTTGTAGTAAACCGCGTCCTCGTACGTCAGCTTATAGAGACCTGGCGGCACCGCAATCGACGCTTGCACCGTGAGCACCAGCACGTCATGAAACGGAGTCAGCGCGTTACCATCGCTGTCGTATGTGACCGGCGTGAGTGCTGGCGCAACGGAGTTTGTGATTCCGGCGTGGCCGTACACGATTGTGTCGTTACTAGCCAGATTGGAACCAGTGATCGTGAGCACCGCTGCCGCACCGCCAGCAGTGAGCCGCCGCGGCTCGGGACTGAACGAATCGAGAACGCGCACATCATCCCAAGGATCGAATTCGAACGGGAACTTCGGCGGCTCAGCGAACCGCAGCGTGATGGCCGTCGAGATTTCGCTCGCCGCCGCTCGATCCAAATCACGAGCTAACGATCCTCCGTTCGGCTCGAAATGGTTCGGGCAGCGTCGATCCGACTCGATGCCGTCCTGCGCCTGGATTTGACGCACGGGCCAGCGTTCGGTACAGATCGAGCATGCGGCGTTCCGTTCGGTTCGCCGCTGTGCAACATCAACTGTGAAGTGTCGTTCCATCTCGTTACCCTATGGGCCGGACAGCAGGAGGTTTGCCGCCCGACCCACCACACCCAACACAGCGGAACCTTTCGGCCCCGCTTACTTCTTCTTCGTGGCCTTGGTGCTCGATTTCTCGGGAACCTCGACCGGAGGATCGACAACAGGCTCCGGTTCGATCGGCTCGGCCGGAGCTGGCGAATCGAACGGAGACGTGACACCCGGAGCAGCAGCGACAGCAACGAACTTCGGCTTCGGCTTCACTGACTTGTCAGGCTTCGCGCCGGTCAGCTTCGCGTAGGCCGCAACTCGCGCCGCGCGGACATCGTACGGAAGATGATTGCAACGAGCGCCTTCTTCGATTGCGTCCCGTACCGCATCGCAAGCGATTGGATGGAACTCTGCGCCAAGACGGCCACACAGCACCTCGGCTGCATGCGCGTCCGTGCCGAGCGCTTCGACTTGCTTCAGGATTTCAGGTGTCATGCGATAACTCCACTACAAACCGGCGTTCAGCAGCACACCCTTCGCGGAATCGGCGTCGATCGCGTATCGGAGCATGCACCTGTTGACGAAGTTGCCGGTCCTGATCTCGGTGTCCGACATGAGTTTTGGCGGCTGCTTCTCGAAACGCGTGAGTGAGTGATTCTTCGCGTCCACCAGCGCCCAGCCAGAGAACGTGTCGCCGAGGTACGGGTTGAGGATCGGGATGATGCGACCGAACCCTTGCATCTTCATGGCGAGCGGGTTGACGGTGAGGTTCGCCGTGTCGGGCGTCGTCATCGTCTTGAGGATCTCAGTCACGCGGAACATGTTGAAACGTCCGTGGATGAGGTAGACGTCGCCGATCGCACCCTGCGGGCGGCCCGTTTCGTCAGGCACGTTCGCCAGCATGGCGAGACCGTCGAGGATGGCGAGCTGCGTCATCGCGGCGGCGGTCTGGAGGTTGCTCCAGGTCGAGGCGCTCTTGAGCAGCGTGTGCGAAGTTGAGTTGAGCGCCAGTCCGTCGCGGAACGTACCGGGCCATGTGTTCGTGACCGTGGTCGAGTTGCCGCGCAGAATGAAGTCGGCCGTGATGACCTCGCGGGTCCAGTTCGCCGACTCCATGCACTCTTCGGTGATCTTGGCGAAACGCTTGACCTTGTCCTTCTTGACGCGGCCGTTGTTGCGCATCGCTTCGCGGATCTCTTCGGGAGTGACGACGGAGATCGTGAACTTCTTGAACTTGACGATCCGCTCCGTGCCGGGAGTGAACGAATCGAGATGGCTAGCTCCGCCTTCCGGGGTGAAAGCCATCTGACCGAGTCCCGCGCCCCAATCGAACGATCGGTAGTCCTCTTCAGATACGTCACCCTCGCGGGTGAACTTGTCGTAAATGGTTTCGAGAGCGGCCCGCTTCTGCTCGAAGGCGAGGTTCTGTGCCTTCGTCAGGAGAGCGTCGAACTCTTTCAGTGTGTTCATTGCGCATTGTCCTCGCCCCTCAGCGTAACGGTGCGGTCTCTCACGGCCGCGTCGTTATTGAGCGGTTATGCGCCTGCGATGTTCGCGGTCTGGAACTCTCCGATGACTCGCTGCTTGGTGTCGCCGCTGGCCTGACTCGTGACGCCACTGGCGCGAAGAATCAGGAACTGATCGGCGGTATCCGCCTCATCGAGGAACCAGAACCCAGTCGTGGCATCCTTGACGAGACCATAGTTCGTGCCGTTGTCGGCAACGGTCACGGCGTCTTCGGCGGAAATTTCCCACTGGTCGCCAGCCGTGAGGCGCCAGGCGATCACATTGTACGTGCCGTCCGAGCCGCCGTTCTGTCCGTCGCGCGCTGCGATGTACGAAATCGTCGCTGGCGCGCTGCCCGCTTCCTCAAGGTAGCCACCGTTGTACACAAGCGGGGCGCCCTTCTTGAACGTCTGTGTGGCCTTCTCGGGAAGCTCGATCGTACCGCGATCGTAGATTTCCTGCGAGTAAGGCGTGATCGCCCTGTATGGACCTGCAACAGCCATTTTCTATCCCGGCCCCTCAGCGATTCAAGCGCTCTCTCACGAGCGCGTTCGAAGTTAGTAGAGCGACGCGATCGGCGCGAGCGCTGTAGTGAACGTCGTCGGTGGTGTGATTGTCGTGAAACCGGTAGCGTACGTCTGTGCGGTCTGCTTTGCGGCACCGAAGTCGCCGAAGGTATGCGCGTTATAGCGCGCAGTTCCGTTGTCAACGAAAAGCAACGCAAAGTAGGAGGCCGGACCCTTAGCTGCGTACGTGCCGGTGAACGCAACGCGCTGATACGCGTCCGTACCCGACTGCGCAGTTGAGGCCGATGTAGCCACCACCGCTCCGGCGCTATTCGCCAAGCCAACCTTCATGTTACCCGATACCGCAGAACCATTGAACACAGACAACCCGGTAACGGTTACATTCGCGGGTACGAATACCTCGCCAATGTATACCTCTGTCGCGACTGGCGTGGCGTCTGTGCCATCAGTCGAAACTTGTGCCGGGATGCCGCCTGTATGGATGTTGCGCGCAGTCGTCGAAAAACCGCCCGCCGCAGCAATACCACCAGTGGGCGTGAGCGCTCCGGTGACTGTCGTTGCTGGCGTGATGGTGACGACGCCGGTCGAGACTGACCCAATACCGATCGTACCTGAACCTTTTGCGTTGATCGTGAGCGCTTCGTTAGTGCCTGACGAAATAGCCCGTACCGCGACACCGCCAGCAGCTGCGGCTGCGATAATCTCGATACCTGTGGCCGATGTCGCTGCCGCCGCATCAACCTTGAGGGCCGGAGCCGTAGAGCCCTGTCGCCCGACCGCGATGGCGTTTGCGCTTGCGGTGGTAGCGACCAGGTTACTCCCGAGCGTTAGAGCTGGAGTGATTGCGACAGCGCCGGTTGAGGTCGCACCGATGCCGATCGTACCGGAGCCCTTGGCGTCGATCGTCAGGGCTTCGTTCGTGCCGGATGAAATGACAGCAACGGCCAACCCACCAGCAGCGGCGGCAGAGGTGATCTTGAGACCTGTTGCGGAGCTTGCGGTGGCCGAATCGACATTGAACGCCGGAGCGGTAGAACCTTGACGCCCTACCGTGAGTGCGTTCGCGTTTTGGGTTGTGAGGATTGTTGTCGATCCGGTCGAGGCCGCCGCACCGACTGTAAGATCGTCGATGATGTCCATGTCCGTCGCGGACGTGATGTTTGCGACAGTAAGACCGCCACCCGGCGTGGCAATCTTGCCGCTCGGCGCAACCCCGTTTTGGGCGAACGTCGATGTGGTTTGCGGTGATGCAATTACGGCCATGTGACTGGCCCTCCTGTGACTACGGTTGATTATTCGTCATCGAATGTCTGCGTCACCGTGATTCCGGCGAGGCCGTCACGGTTGATCCCCTCCTGCATCTCAGCCTGACGCTGCGCGGTCGTCTTCTGAATCTCATTGGACTGCGCGCGTTCGAGGTTCTTGATGCGTCGGTAGCTCGCTTCGTCCTGTGCGTAAACGACCGTAGATCCGCCCTTCATCGCTCCACCGAGCGTAAGGCGGCCGGTTCCGTCTTCTGGCACGAGAATATCGCGTAGCAAGGAGTGTACGTACCAATCCGCCACCGTTGTGGGCTTGTAGCCTCGGAGGCGCATGGTCAACATCGCCTGCTGAAAGTTGGGACTTCCGTCCTCTGTCAGGTAGGCGTAATGGAAAAGCTGTTCTGGTGCATGGCGATTGACGAGGAGTCCTTTCGCCGCAAGGTCCGGCATGGCTCGCGAGATGGGTGGCGCGTCACGCCACGATGCGAACGGGCGACCCGATTTCTTGCTCCACGAGTCGAGAGCGCTCAAATCGCCGCCGTACTGCTCCATCTCGTCGTCCGGCATGCACGGCAGGCCGTACCAGAGCTGCCGCGTGTCGGCGGCCGGTTCCGACTGCACAGACGCGTCGCTGGTTGTTTCGGTTGCGACCGGTTGTTCCTTGCGTGGACGGCCCGGTCCGCGATGCTCAGTGGCTGGCGGTGCTGGAAGTGCGCTCATTCGGATGCTCTCTTTCGTGATACGACGTACTCCTCGAATTCAGCAAAGGCTTTGCTGTCCGGCTTGATTCCGAACCCGGCCAGAAAGTCTGATGCGTTTTCGAGGTCGCGGCCCTTGAGTCGCGATGCGGAACCGGATGGACGCGATTGCGAGCGAGCCGTTCCACCCGGAGGCGCGGCTGGCGCCGGAACCGAGACTGCCGGGGCGCGCGGCGCAGGCGAGCGAAGTCGTTCAAGGTTCTGGACGTACTCGTAACCAGCCGCATACCAAGCGTTCGGATCTTCAATCGACCACTGACGAGACGCCGTGATCGCGGCGAGCTGTGGGGTGATCGCTTCCCACATATCTGGCGACATGTTCAGCGCGGCGCGAGCCTGCTCACGCGCTCCATCCGCCTGTATGCGAACTAGTCGCACGTTCTGCTCGTGGATTTGGCGTTCGAGCGGTTCAACGTATTCGCGGATCTTCTCGGGAAGCACCTCAGTCGGGCGCGCCGATAGGCGATTGAGCAATGCTTCATCGGTCTCTTCTTCGCGTTGCGGCTGCCCCTGATGCTGCGGACCCTGCGCCTTCCACCACTGGAGCGCTTCTTCTGCGATCCGCGCTCTGGATTCGAGCGTGTTGAACTCCTGCGACTTGCGCCGCGCGACACCGATCTCATGCTTGTGCTGGGACGCGATGCGCAGCACTTCATTAACCGGCTTGCCACGGAAGTCTTCGTCGATATCCGCACTGTCCGGGATCAGCGCGTCTAGTTCTGCCTGCTTTCGCGAGTCCGGTTGCGCCGTTGCGTCGGCCTGTTCCGGCTCATCGCCGTCAGGAACCTCCGCAAGTAAAGCGTCCAGGTTTTCGGCTTCGGCCATGTACTACTCCTGTTCGTCAATTTCTGGTGCTGGTGGATGGAGAATTTCGTCTTCGGTCGTTCCGATGTATTCGAGCACCTTCTCTAGTGCGATGATGCCCCCTTTGGCTCTCCAGAACTCTTCGATCGCCTTGGCCTTCACGAGCGCATCGCACGTCCAGCCATAAATCCTACGCCGCAACTCCGCCACCAGCTCCCCTGTCATCGGGTTGTCCCGCCATGCTAGGAACTGGTTGAGGTCCACTTGCCGGTGCGGAAAGATTTCCTCCGGCTGTGGCGGCAGATAGCTGCCCTGTTCCTTGTCCTCCACTCTCGCCTCCTTGCGCTGCTGCTTCGGCGTCTTGGCGCGCCTTCTCTTCGGCCGCCTGCTTCAATTGTTCGAGCTGAAGTGGAATTTGCTCATATTCGGATTGCGACGGGATGTAGTCATCCGGATTCAGCTTGTTGTGCCGGATGACTCGGGCCAGCATGTTGCGCCGCCCCTTCATCAGGTTCATTGCGAACGTCGAAATCGGCGGCGGCGTATCGGGCTGGAACGCGGCGCTGGCTGTCCGCATCGCTTCGCCTCCGAACGCGGTCAGCTTGTCGCCAAGCATCAGGTCACGCATCGTGAGAGCTTGTGCCGTCTCTTCGTCGCCGGTCGCCGTGATGTTGAAGGAGAACTGACCCTCGCGCCACTCGACAGGGAAGCCGATGTTCTTGATCTCGATGTTGTCCTTCGTGATCGGATCGCGAAATGGGACTCGCACGCCACCTGGATTGAACTGAGCGAGCGTCCGAATGAAGCATTCGCAGGCCTCAGCGATCGTGTCACGAATATTGTCGAGCGCCATGCGCGGCTGCATCTTTGCCTGCTCGTCCACGGCGTTCACGGTGCCGACAGGCGTGCGGTTCGGAATGGCGCCGCGATCGTACTGCGTCACGACTGACATTTTTTCGGACTCGGAATTGAGGAATCCGATCTCGTTCGCCATCGAACCAACTGGCACACCTAGCGGAACGGATTTCACGTCATCGGGTTCGCCGAATGGCCAGATCAGACCGGGCCGCAGCTTCGCTCCGGCCTTGAAGAATCGAGCCGTTGGCGAACCTTCGCGCATCCCGAAGGTCGAGACATTCGAAACCGCGATGTTCTGAAGCTGCGCATTGAAGAGCTGCGTGATGAGCGTCTGGAACGGCGCGACGTTCTCCGCCGTGCAGTACCCTGAGAACGAATACGGCCGGTCCTGCTGGCGTCCGGCGAAGAACGGACGCTTACGGTCCCACCGGTAGTTCTCGTAGCAGTTGAGCCAGATTCCGGATGTCGCATGAACCACCGCACAGAACGGGACCATGCGAGTTGTCACGCGACGCTTCATGACTGGCTCCGACACTGGCGGCATCATCGGACCCATGATGTCGCCCATCTGGCCCATCATGCCGTTGTCCATCTCGAACATCTCTTCTGTGCCATCGGCCTGAAGCTCATGTTCGTCAGACTCCGTCGCAACCATCTCGTATTCAGCGAACGGGTAGTCGAACCACAGCTCGTACAGCTTCACGTCGGACCGCGTTGGGTCAACCGGCACGCGACCATCCGCGCGCCACTTCTCGACGTCGACAATCGACTTGCAGCCCGAAACCACGAGATCCACATCGTTCATGTCCGGCTTGTCGCGGCAGAAGTCGTAGATACCACGCGCGATCTTGTCCTTGATCGTGACGACATCTTCCTCGAACTCCTGAAAGACGAACGGAGCGCGTTGAATATCAGGCCACGGCAACGGAACGAAGAACTTGTCGCCAGGCACACCTTCGATCCGCGATGGCTCACCATCTGTGACGGTGCGGAACACGGGATCTTTCTCGATTCGCTCAACGACGCCATCTTGAACGTAGACGCCGAGACCGCCCTGTTCGCGCTCCTTTTGTTCGTAGATGACCTTAAGGATCGGCGGACGGTTTCCGTCTTGGAGCATCGACATGATCCACGAGCGAGCGGTCCGCTTGAATCCGATGCGGTGCAGGAGGTAGTAATTCAGCATCTCCTGCGCTTGTTTCGCGTATTCGTCGCCGGACATCACGACGATCTCCGCTCCGTTCCCGTTGTCGACGAGAATCTGGATTGGATCGTTATCAAGTGCCGTGACGGTGAACGGAGGCTCTTTCGAGAAGATCGCGTCGAGATGCCATGCCAGCTGCTGGTTCACATCGCGCTTCACGATTGGAAGGATGATCGCCTCACCCCTCGTCACAGTCGCTTCGTAAGCGCGGAGGTTTGCGTCGCGCTTCGTGTTGATCGCCTCGTAGTCCCGAATCGTTGCGTCGATCGATTGCTTGAACGCCTTGCGCAGAGCGTCACGCGTCGTCTCGGTGAAGACGGCGCGGAGATAGCCGTCCTTGTCCGGGATAAGTTCTCCCGAAACACCCTGTTCGCGGGCTTCGTCGCTAGTGAAATCGTCTCTGAAGTTAGTCATGATCGGCGAGGTTCAAGCACTTCGTACTGCTCCGCTGTGAGACGCAGGCCGCATCCGCTGAGGGGCGGTATTTGCCGAAGCAACCTACGGAGCGGAACAGAGCGAAACGCTTCATCCCCATTGCAACCCTTCCATGAAATCGGTCGTCGTGTCGATCCATGTCCCAGCGTCCGAATCACGAGTGAACGCGCCGAGTTGCTGCGACGCCATCGCCTTCAGGGTGTCTTCGTCCAGACCGGAAGCGGCGTGCTTGTGCGTTTGGATCGACATCGCAACGGCGTCAAGCGGATCGTCCCATTGCTTGTCGGGATCTGCGGCGTTATAGTCGAGCGCGCACTTCTGGAAAAGCTGGTCCTCGGGGTCGAGCCAGAGGGTTCCATCTTCGAGACCCGAGTAGATGTCGTTGTAAATGCGCGTGACTTTAGCGATGTAGGTAGGAGGTAGCTTGTGGATTCGTCTCGCAAGGAACTGCATCTCCTCGGACCGCTTCATCCAGTCGGCGCTCATGCCCTGCCAGACGTTCGACTCGATCCCGACTTTCGTTGGCGGATTCAGGAGCCCGCCGTATCGCTTGAAAACGATCGGAATAATCGCGATCATTTTCCAATAGCCTTTATCGTACGCGCCGCGAAGCTGGTACTTGTGACCAAACGAGTCGATCGTCGAAACACCGACTCCCCAATCGTCGCCAGTCCCCGATATCGCTTGGTCTATACCCAAGCACCTCGGCAGGGCGAGCGGATCGAACTGCACGTACTCGTGGTCATTAAAGCCGCAGTTCCGTGAGCATCGGCACGTCTCTTTGGCACGCAGCACGTTGCGCTTCGGGATCTGGTTGTCGTCCTTGTCCTTCTCGTACAGGTAGCGACGAATCAGGCGCCGCGTCTTACCGTCCTTTGTGACGCTCACCCACGTGAAGCTCTGGTTCTTGATGAGTTCCGCCGTGAACTGCATCGAGCCCGTCTCGTGCGCGCACATGAGGAAATTCTGAAGCCACGAGATCTTACCGAGAGAGGCGTTGGCGAGGGTGTCAACACGCATTGCTCGAATCTCGTCGATGTCGTACAACTCTGGCAGGACCGGAATGCCATCATCCATCATATTTCGGATAGTCCACTTGCCGGACGGATGGCGCCAGATTGGGATGACGAGCGAGGTATATTCCGGGTTCGTGACCAGCGCTGCGTGATCGTCCTTCGGCCCCTGAATCGTGCCGTTGAAGACGTACCGCGTACCACCCCACCGCTCCGCGATCGAGATTCCATGCAATGCGGCGATGAACCGAATTGCGTCCTGAATTGTAGCGACGCCCTGCTTTGCCTCGGTGGACGATAGATCGTCCATGTAGATTTCGTGATAGTGCTTCGAGTACGACTGCGACGTGACGCCTCGCGCTTCGATCGTGTCCTGAACTGTGCTGGACCGACCAACCATGCGAATCCACTTCTTCGTCACTAGTTCTTCGTTGAATCGTTCGCCGTAGTAGAGCTGATACGCGTCTGTGCGCATCAGATTTCCGATGGACTCGCACATCGCCCATGCGGCATCATCAGATTTCGAGGCGATCAAAATGTTGATGTCCGGATTAACGCTCGCCTTCCATGCGATTACGTCAAGACCGATAGTAGACTTCCCCATTGATCTCGAAATTCGATCGTTCACGCGACGGAGGAGCAATTTCAGCCGATCCACCCCGTCCGCCGTCAGCCAGTCGATCTCGCGACGCGTTAGCTCGGCTTTGATCTGCGAAACGACCTCGGATTTGTAAGTCTTCAGGCAGGCCGCAAGCCGGATAGCGTCTCCAGCTAGCAAATACGCCAACGGGCGGTGGAATCTAGCGATATCGTCCGCTCCGTGACCACAAATCCACTTGATAAACAGCCACACGTCCGCATCCATCGCCGTACGACGCCGCTGGATGTCACCCTTGGCGACGCGGGTGCCGACTTCGCCGTATTGAGGCTGTTCGGCGACGTTACTCATGGCTCAGCGACCACTTCCGCCTCAAAAACCTCTGCCGGTAGCCCGCTCAGGAGGTTTTGAGACGCTTCGATGTCGTTTTCCTGCTCCAGAAGGTCCTGCTGGGTGTGCCGCGTCGTAACGAAGTGGTCCACCGTGACGTTTCCGTCGTATCCGACCATCTGTTTCGCCTTACCGAGGTCGCGATCCTCAATATTCTGAGCTGCTTTCAGTCCAAGCGAGAGGAACTGCACGTCTGTCGCGTTATCCAGGGCCGCGTCGAGCACCTTTTCTGTGACTGCGGCTGATTTCGAGCGCAGCTTTTGGAGCTTTTCGCGGAATTGCTGACGGGTCATGTCGGCAAATTCGCGATGCTCGCGCGCGACAACACCCTTGATGTTACGAATCAGGCGTTCGAATAGGTCCGGCTTCGCTTCCATCCACTTCCTGACGCTTCGTCCAGAGATACCAGCCGGGTACGCGGCCGATATGGCGAACCGTCCGGCGTCTTCTTGCCCCATCCCAAGCGCGAGAGCTGCGATGACCAGCACTTCCGACTCATCGAGGACAGTTTCCGGAACCAGTTTGGTCATTTCCTGTCGTGAGAATTGACGCGAAAATGCCTCACGTCAAGGGATGCCAAGAAATCATGTGCAACGGAATGTGCCACTTCGCATCACGGAAACTCTTGCGTATAAAGAGCATCTGGCTTACCATTCCTGCAACGCGCGTGGTATTCAAGCATCCAGACGAAGGACTTTGCCGGAATCCTCATGATGAATGCTCCCGTCCAGCCATTCGTTGGTATCGAGGAAAACACCTTTGCTTCCGCTGCTATCTGCGGTTTTGGCGGAATGGTGTCGGACGAAAATACAAACCGTGGGGTCGTCCCGGCACGAAGCGAGCCACAAAACGATGACCGCCATACTCTGCGACGTTTGCGCCCATGAGCCCCGTATCGGCCGGATCGACGTGCCGCAGGTCGGCTCGTTCGGGATTGGAGCGCGCTGTCTCGCCCTACGCAACGCCGCCATGAACGGGCCGGTCACGCTTCGTGAGTGCGCTCCGGTCCACAAGTTCCGCCGCAACGATCCGGCCGTCGCGCACTGGATAGACGAGCTGACGAAACGGTTGCTCTTGTTCGCGAAGTGCGATAACTGTTCGCACGCAGCGGGACAACACGGCGGCTATGTCGGCTGTCGCGCGTGCCTCTGCCCGGAAACCAATTCTCTTATCGCTGATGAAAACACGGAGGTTGCATGACACTCATCTCACCGCACACTGGCGAGCCGCTCGAATCGCAACGGACGCTACCGCCCGAATCGGAGTATCAGCCATCGCCTGGACGCTGCTTGCTCATACGCAAAATCCCCGAAGAGATGGTCGGAAGCATCGTGAAGCCAGAAGTGGCCATTCAGTTCGAGCAAGCATTCGAGACGCAATGCACCGTAGTGGCTGTCGGCGCGCCGATGTCTGGCGGCATGGCGCCGTGGTTCAAGCGCGGTGACGTAGTGGATGCCGAGCCAGCCTTCATGCAGCGATCTCGGCGCATCGCTGGCAACTTCGAGGTTTTCAACGTCCCGTACTCGGCAGTTCTTGGCGTGTATGTCGTAGCCGAGACAAACGAACCGGTGCCGAGTGAGCCGACCGAAACGTAAGGCGCCGATCTGGACGCCTCGGCTCAAGCGTCGCTTCGTTGATTGGATCGAGAAGTGGCGCGGCTTAATGCTAATGAACGGCCAGCACATCAACGTCAAGTTCTCCGAGACGCCATGTCCCGATACGAGCAAGGACGCTGGAGTCGATGCCGATTGCTGCGCCACGACTCATACAAACGGAGCGTACCTGAGTGGCCATTGCGTAACGTTTTACCCGCGTATCCTCGAAGAACCAGACCTCGGCGAACAGGAGCGTAAGGTCATTCACGAGCTAGCCCACATCATCACGGACGCACAGAAGCGCCTCGTTCGGAGGTGCATCGCCGACAAGTTCGTGACGTGGAGCGAAATCACGGATGCAAACGAGCGCGCGACCGACTGGATCGCGAACATCCTGTGGGCGCTCTACGATCCGTCATGAGCCGCCGAACGAAACGCCGCAGGCGAAGACGGGCCGCTGTGGCTCGGATCGTCGTCGTTCTTTGTCGCGAGCCGAGACGGAGCGATCCGCCATACATTCGCGAATTCGCGGTTGGCCCGCAACTCACCGCCGAGATGCGTTTCACGCTCATGCATATGCGATGGCAGCGAACCGTCGATACACTGATGCTCATGGACGCGTTCAGGCCAGCATGGGCGCGCGTCCACCCGACTCTCTAAACTGAAAACGGCCCGCCTCTTTCGAAGCGAGCCGCGTTCAGGAATGGAAGGAGGACGCCGACGTGCGAGGATCAGCGGGACGAACTGTACGTCACGGAGCGGTGCGTGTCAATGGGTGGCGGAGAGTGTAGGACTCGAACCTACATGTGCCGGGTGCGCCGACACTAACCTGTTTTCGAGACAGGGCCGATAATCCAGTTCCGGTCAACTCTCCGAATGAATCAATTGGAGCCGCAACTCGGATTCGAACCGAGGACCCGCGCTTTACGAAAGCGCCGCTCTCCCGCTGAGCTATCACGGCTTGATATCTGAGCGGCAGGGATCGAACCTGCGTAAACGTGGTCCCAGGCCACGCGGACAGCCACTATCCCACGCTCAGGCAAATCGCTTTGGCGGAGAGCAAAGGGATCGAACCTCTGTGCGGTTCTCACCGCAGCCTTCGTTTAGCAAACGAGCACTTTGCCGCTCGGTCAGCTCTCCGCACATTCCCAAAGAACAAAAAGCGACCCTCGCGGGTCGCCCAGTTTGACTGCCTGTCCGAATCTACCCGCTAGTTCGGCACACCTCGGCTGAGCGAGGGGAGCAATGAACTCGGCGAATAGAGGCTGGCAGCAATCATCGAGCGCTCATATTGCGACGCACCGGCCTGTGTGTCAACCGATTCGTTTCGTGACGCGCTTCTTCTTCGGTTGCACCGCTACGGAACATTCGGCGCAGAGGTGGTCATTCGCGAGGAACGTCTCGGTATCGACCGGCTTCACGCACTTGGTGCAGACGGACATCCCGGTCCGCCCCTCCTGTGGGGCCGTGGTCGCCGCAGAGATCACGTCAGATCCTTTCGGCCGCACGAAACGGAGCAACTTTCCCATCGCGATGTCACTGCTATGTGACAGTACGACGGGACGGGTGCGAATGTCAACGGTGCGGTACGGCTCACTCTTTCCGCTCCAGTTCGTCGCGTTTCGTCCAGAACCAGTAATGTCCTGTCCGATCCATCCGCATCGTGACGGGCCGATCCGTCCAGTGCGCATCGGAATGCTGCGTGACGAGCTGACCGAACTGACGGAGAACGCGGACCGGGACGCGACGTTTCATTTGCTCTCTCCCAATAACGCAACATCCCATCCCCCTAACCACAGGGGCGGGACTCTAAGCACAGTCAGGGTGAAACAGCGGAGAGCCTTATACTCGTGATTCTTTCCGATCGTTCGACCGCGACCGGTAAGACTTGGGGGATTTGGACCTTGGCGTCGTTGCGTAAGAGCGCGTTTGCGCAATGCAGGACCGCAGCACGGCTATCGCGTGTGCGGGCTTGGGTATCAAGCCAAGCTCAACCACCTGCCCGTTGCAAGGAAAGACTGGACGCAGCCAGGAACCACGATTTCGGTTTGTGTCCGACGACGTATCGCTCGGGGTTTCGGCGCGAGAGATGAGAACCCGCCGCGCGGGGATCTGTGCTATCCTGATTCCGCGATTCTTCACGCGGCAAAGCCTACCACGACTTTGCTGGAATCCAAAAGGGCGCTCCTGTGCTGGGCGCCCTTTTTCTTGCCTACCGATCGGCGGGCAGCGGCAACTGCCGCAGGTACTTCACACCGAGCCCGCACGCGATCAGGTGCGGCACGCATGGATGTTCTGGCTTCTTGGCGTTGAAGAGCCGCACGGTGATGAGCGTTCCGGTCGAGTGTTCGCACGGCAGCGCGCCGAGGTACTCGACGTAATCGGCGATCTTCGCGTTTCGCTTGTAGCAGCGTTGCGAGAATGTTCCGTTTTCATCGGACGGCCTAAATTCGCGGAGCAGGTATCCGTGACGGCGCGCATAGGTCGCTGCGATCGTATCGACGCCGGACGCTCCGCCGCTTACGATCTCGACCAACCGTTCGTCATTCGCGGACCAGGACAGTTCGAGCATGGCGTCGATGAATTCGCAAACCTGCTCTTCGCTGACCGCATGTCGCGACCCGACGATTCCGATGGCGCGCGTCGGATTCACTCCTCCGCCTCGCGAGCTTCTTTTCCGTGCGCCCGCACCTTTCCGCGCAGCTTGGTCAGTTCGGCCCGCATCGCATCGTACTCCTCGCGCGGCAGTTCGACGTACTTGCCCGCCAGCCGCCACGCTTCTTCCTTCAGTAGCCGCTTGAACGTTTTCGAAATAGCTCCGTGCGTCGCGCCACCTTGCGAATGAAGCCAGTCCTTCCAGACCGTTGGCAGCCGGATCGAAACGATCTCAGTGTCCTGTTTCGTTCGGGGCGGCAATGTCGACTCCTTGCGCGAAGACCTGCCTCGTAGCGTCAAGTAGCTCAGCGCGAAGTTCCACCAGTTGCGCCAAGATGATGGCCGCTTCGTTGCTTGTCTTCGCGGCTTCATGAAGCGAAGCGATCAGGAAGCTGTGTTCCGCTCGCACCATGCAATCGCCGACCGTTGCGGCCAGTTTGTTCACGTTCATTTCGACTCCTTTCGCGCGCAGTTGCATCGAACCACTCCACCAGTGTATCGCCAGCACGCGTTGCAAAAGTACCGCGCCACTTCGGCCCGTTCCGCATCGGTCAGCGCGAACATGGCAAGGTACGCAATGCGCTGGATCGGGCGAGTCATTTCGGTCTCGCTCTCGACTTCGATCAGGACGGTCATGCTTCGTCTCCCATCGCCGCAATCCCTTCCGTGGTGACTTGTTCGATCGTCTGGTCCGGACGCGGCCCGACCATCCACGCCGGAGGCAGCGGGATCGCGACGTCTTGCGGCGCCCATAAGTGAAGGCACGTATCCATGAACGAGATGTGCTCGGCGGCCGGAACGTGAAGCTGCATCGCGACCTCATCGTCCCGGAAGAACATCCGCTTGATCGCATCCATCTCGGGCCAGTTCGGGCAGCGTTTGGCGCGCGAGACCGAGACGTGATCCCAGCCTCCGCCACTCGACGCAATGATCCGCAGCGGTCCGTTGTCGATCGGTGATGGCACCACGAACGTTCCGCACGTTTCGTCGCCGACGCCGAGATGCGTCACGATGCGGTACTTGTTGAGCGCTGGCGTCCAGAGGTTCTTCATGATTTCCTCCGTCTCTTGAACCGAAACGAGCGGCACACGCAGTTCCGCTCGTGACCGCCTGCGATAACGATGCATTCGCACTGGCCGGTCTCTCTGTCGTGCTCGGCGCGGTAGTGGTCGCACATGCAGATATCCCACACGCTCCACGTCATGGCCGCTCCCCGCAGTACACGCAATACTTCTGGCTCTTCTCGGCGGGACTGATATCGCCGCCGCACGTTTGACACGTCTCGGTCAGCTTGGCGCGATAGTCCGGCACTTCACCAAGTTCCAACCGGCAGTCGAGGCAGATGCGCCGATAGCCGGGCCGCTCGCAAATTTGGCAGCTCACCAGCGATCCAGTTCCGCTTCGTACGCGTCCATCGCGGCCTCTTGAGCGGCACCAGCGTAATCGCGCTGTAGTTCGCTCAGTTCCGCCCACATCTCCTTGTTCGTGATCTCGCCGCGTGCGTAGCGCTCCTGGATGTCGTTTTCCTCGCGTTCAAATTGGCTCTCCCTACTCATCGCTTCCTCCATTTCGCTCCGGCATGATTGCCTCGCATGTGATCTTGAAGATGGTCCCGACCGGGAAGTCCTTCATCTCGGCGTAGTAGGCAGACCCGCCGATGAGTATCCCGTGATGGCCAGAGAACTTGCCGTACGACTCTTGCCGGACCGCCTGGGATGTCCACTCGACACGGGTCCGCTCGGGCGTCACAACGCGATCCTTCATTGAGTGCCGCACACATTGCCACGCCTTGTACCTTGCTGTGAATTCGTGGCGATCTTTCTGGCTGTCGAATTCGTAAAACGCAGACTCGTGACATCCAGGTTCCTTGCAGCTCACCGTGACGGTCGATTTACGCGCGCCCATCGGTCACCTCCGTTTCGTTTCGTTTCGCCAGCCAGTCGAGCCTTTCCGTTGTGAGCTGCCCGACCTCGCACTCCGGCACGTAGCGGCTCGTCACGATCTCGCCCGTTGCGCGATGGTACGTTGCGAACCATTCGCCGCTCCGGTCCTGAGCGTTGCGCTTGCCAGTTCCGCACTTTCGGCAGATGTAGTTGTGCAGCTTGAGCTTGACCCATGCATGGCGTACCGGACGCGAGAAATCATCATTCGGCAGCGGCATCCGGTGCCTCCATCGCTGCCTGTTCTTCTGGCGAGAGCGCATCGAACTCGGCGCTCGCGACGTTGCACCACGCGATATGCGCGTTGATCGGAACGTCGTAATCAACCCACTCGAAGTTCCCGACGCGGTGCGAAACGACCGCGACAAGTTCAAGTTCGATGAGGCGGTTGATCGACTTCGGATGGAAGATGTTGCCGCGATGGCCCGTGGAGAGTTTATCCAGAATCTTCCGTTGCGCCTTACTCAGCTTGCGAATGACGGTTTCGAGATCGCTCACAATTTCGGCCTCACGGTCAGATACGAAACGGTCAGTACGAAGCCGACCGCTACCCATGTCCAGTCGGTGCGCTCCACTTCTACGACCAGAGCAATCGCTGTCGTGATTCCGAGGGCAAAGACGATACAGCGAAACGTGTCCTTCATGCCTCACCTCTCATCACGACACGGCGACATACTTCGCCGCTCCACCGTCCGCCACGCAGCGTCGGCACCTGGTCCACTTCGAGCTGCGCCGCAATGTCTCGATACGGCCGCTTGCTTCCGTCCGGCTTGACCCGCAGCGATCGGATACGCTCGATCACGGTCTGCTCCTCCGGTACGATTGCCCACACGCCGCCGTTCACCTTCCGATCATTCACGAACGTTGCGGTCGGTCGCGATCCGTACGGGACGCCACCGATGCGCTTGCCTTGGCGTTTCGCTTCGTCGAGACACTCCTTGGTTCGCTCGCTGATGATGTCCAGCTCCCATTCGGCCTGAACGGCGAGCATACCCATCACCATCTTGCCGGTTGGGGTCGCGACACTGATGCCGAGGTCCAGAAACGTCACGTCCTTTTTCTGGCGGATCAGCTTCGGCACGAGCGTCAGGGCGTCCGCAGCGTTGCGAAACGCACGGGCCAGCTTCGCGAAGATGATGACATCCGCGTCGGCCAGGAGCGCGAGGGCTTTCCGCCCCAGCTCGCGATCTTCGAACCGCATGCGCCCACACGTCGCGATATCAACGACGATGCGATCCTCTGGTAGATCGTAGTCGCTGAACGCCGCGAACTGACGGAGCCGCTCCTTCTGCGCTTCGGGTGACAGCTCTTGCTTGGCGGTGGACACTCGCACATACGCCACCGCTCGTTTCTTTTGCTCCATTCGCATTCCTCCATTCGCTTCGGTCCATTCAGTAAAGGCGTCCGAAATCGTTCTGTCCGGCCGGGGCAACCAGTGAGGATCTGGTGCGCTGCGTCCCGAACGCCTTTACCGTATGGATCGAAACCTCCGAAAAACTCCGGAGCGCGCCCTAGCAACACGCTCCGGACCAACCCTCACCGCTTACCGTCCGATTGCTCGGCACCGCGCGCCACCGTGACGGGCTGCACCGAAGTGCCGACGCGGGCCAGTGAGGATTTTATCGGTCGCCCACTGCCGGACCGCACCTACTAGAACGATGCGATTCGGTTTGGCGGCGAACGAACCGGGTGGAGTCGTTCGCGACCGGGCTTCTCGTTGTATACCGAATTGTCAAAGACTTTCGCTTGAGTTGTATGACACGATACGTCCGGTTCGGCGCGGAGTCAAGAGTCGCGCCGCGAAAAGCTCCGCAGCGGATCGTGCGGCTCGCGTTGACGTTTGAATGGGACCGGTGCGGCCCGCTGCACTCGGCGCACAACGGCCTGACCGCCAAGCCGCAGAATGATCCGCTCCTCTTCGGTCGGCTCGATCATGAGCACCTGTTCGGCCCGGAGCCCCACCGCCGCCGCGAGCTGGTCGAGTTGCTGCACCTTGAGCGATCCGA
>ERZ1292644.670-Hain-H14-01um-R2-670-length-21173-cov-5_pt1 | contig 21173 bp, 31 predicted proteins | sample MGYA00564402_ERZ1292644 | MGnify/ENA primary metagenome ERZ1292644 (study PRJEB36523, sample SAMEA6512644) | groundwater metagenome | collected 2019-01-09 | study: AquaDiva: Metagenomics assemblies of 32 groundwater samples
CTGCTTCCGCACCGAGGACAGACTAGCAATCCTCATCCTCCATTGAGCCGTCTAGCAAGCTCCACAAGAGCTGCCGCTGCCTGGAGAGGTACGACCCCATTCCCCAAGAGCCTGAGCCGGTCGTTGCGAACGGATCGGTGCGGAAACGGCGATTCGGAAAGCGAGGTCAAGTCCGCCTCCTCCGCTGCATAGGCTGAGGACGCGGAACCGCGGGACGCGGAATCGGTCAGGCACTCGGGCGGTAGATAGAGCCACATGTCACTCCATTCCCAACTGATTCAGGACCGTCAGCAGTACGTTCGGCTGGACGATCCCAGGCGGTCGATGCACGACTTCCCCTGTTTCTGCCGTAAACAGCACAACCATGAGTCTCTCCTTCCCCGCTCTCCCGATCATGTCAGCAGTCCCGCGGCTCTTCCGAATGTCGTTGTGAAACGCAAACACAAGGTTGGGACGGCCTACCGTCAACATCTGCTGGTTACGGATCATCCCGGCACTCCGTCCCCACCGATCCCACTGAGCGGGATAGCGCGTCACTGGAATGCCGAGCTTGACCGCCACATCTCCGGCCAGCGTATCGGCACCGCGCGCTCCGCCGTGGATCACGCGTGAGAGGAAAGGAGCGGCGGCCGCAATCGTACGGTAGATTCGGGCACCGTTCGACCAGTTGCGGTCTCCAGTCACGAGCAAGACCACGTTGTTCACCCTGCTTCCTAAAAGTGGAGAGATCCCCAGGTTATGCAGTCGGGGCAGGAAACTTCACCTGGATCGGACGTGTACTCCCCGGCTACCCCGCACGCCGTTTTCGGTCCGTTGACACTCTGGTGGACATACGCGTCCCAGGAGATCCAGTGCGCCGCCGTCTCCATCGCGAATTCCCGACTCACACCGCCGTTGGGAGTACCTACCCAGATGTAACGGTCTTGGATAGCGTCTGTAGCTGTCCACTCGAACCCTAGTCCGGTCAAGCGAGCGTCAAGTTCTCTGGCTTTTTCCGACAGAACGAAGAGATCGGCGGGACGCAGCGACAAGAGTGCCGTCCGCAGAGCGACAACGGATGACCAAGTCGTAGCTCCGCCCACGATAGCAGCCATCAGTACTGCAGCGTTCAACCAGGGGAACTGCGGCGTAAGAGAAGCGGCAACTACCGCGATCAGTAGTGCCGCGGCTCCTAGCAGCATTCGGAACAGCGATGGCAGTGCCGATTTCATACTCCCGCTCCTTTCTCTCCTCCGTCGACGCTCTTTCCAGCTTCGTCGCTAGTTTCCCCAGTTTCCGAGATGAATCCGCGGCACGGACACCCGAACCGCTGACACGATCCCCCCTGAATGACGTGCACGGCGTAGTGATGTGAGCAGGAGCAGTTCCCCGTCCTGTCCACCTGCTCCCGCCGTAGCTGCACCTCCGCGCTGTTTCTCGTCCAGAGTAACTGTGCAGCTTCTTCCGTCCGACGCTTCCACTCGTACTCTTCCTGCCACCGCTGCATACCGGTTCCTCCCTCTGCCAGCCATGACCCTGAGCGCGCTACTCTGCCAGCTCTCCCAGGCTCCGTCCGATCTTGCCGATCCCGGTGATCGGCACTGAGATTCCTGCCAGCTTCCCGGCCTCTTCCAGCCGCTCCAGCACTCTCTGCCGCCACGCTGGTGCCACGTCCAGAGGCGCCTCAAACACCAGAGCGTCGTGAAGCTGAAGCAGCGGCTCAATCCCGAGCCCGGACCAGTCACCCGCCGTCAGGTCGTACCAGAGCAGCGCCATTGCTATCTTGATCACGCCCAACGCTCCGGACGAGATCGGAAAATTGATCGCCTCGCGCTCTGCTCCACCCCGTACTTCCTCGCGGCGGCTCTGGGCGGCAAGAACCAGGCGGCGGTAGCCGAACATATCCCGGGTCTCGCCGGTGCGCCGCGCGGCGGAGGCCGCCAGATCCATGTACCGCTTGACTCCGGGTCGGGCGTCCAAATAGGAGCGAATCCACGATTCACAGTCGGATTCCCGGTAGCGGCCGGGGACTTCCTGATCGAGCTGGATGAAGAGGCCGTAACCTTGGATTCCGTAGACGATACCGAACCCAGTCCGTTTGGCCGGCAGCCGGTACCAGTCAGTCCTGGCCTCGGCCTCGGTGCAGCCGAAGATCGCCACGGCGGTCTCGGTATGCGTGTCCCTCCCCGTCCGGAAGATGTTCAGCATCTCGGTGTCCTGACTGACGTGCGCCAAGACCCGCATTTCGATCTGACTGGCGTCCGCGTAGACCAGCACCTTGCCGGGAAACGCTACGAATCCGTCCTTGATCAGCTTCGACTCCTTGGAACGCTGGGGGATCGCCATCAGGTTGGGGTCCCGGAGCGCGAACCTGTTGTTGACCGTCATCCCGGCCGAAGCGTGAATACGACCGTCCCGCGCCGACATCCGGAGCAGTGGCAGCGCGTAGGTGTCCCGGAGCTTGGACAGGCGCCGGTACTGGACCACGAGATTAACCAGAGGATCGGCGTTCTGGAGCGGCAGCAGGTAGTCGTCCTGGGTGCTGGGGAGTCCCGAGTCCGTCCAGCCGCGTATCTCCAGGCCGCGCTGCCGGAAGAGCACGTCCCGGACCTGGGTGTCGCTCGCCGGATTGAAGGGAGTACCGGCTTCCGTCCAGCACTGATCTCGGACGTTCAGAGTCCGATCGCGCAGATCGTCTGCTGCTCTGGCCAGATGCTCCCGATCCACCGCGATACCGACGTACAGCATCCGGGCAACCATCGGAATGGCCGCCATGTCGATCTGATAGGCGCGCTCCAGTCCGTTATGCTCAATCTCGCTTCTGAGAATAGGATAGATCCGGAACGTCGCGTCGGCGTCTCGGGCGGCGTACCGCGTTGCTCGATCCGGGTCGACATCGGCCAGACACGCCTGGGGATGTTCCCCCAGTTCGACTTCAATAGGGGCGGTGTCCTCTCCCCACTCCCGCCAGCGTTTCAACGGATCGATCCGGGACCCGTCCTTGCCGCGCTTGTCGGCCTCCAGGTCCGCAATGAGCCGAGCAATCCGCCCAGTGTCCCGGCCCTGCTTGTTGACCCGGGACAGCGGCGTCGGTTTCCGCAGCACGATCCCGACCCGGCCATCGACCGTGTCCTCGACCCAACGGGGATCGCAGGACGGGAAATCCGGTCGAGAAGCGATCTCCCGAGCAGAATAGAGGTAGTCGAGACTGATACGGCGCTGCTCCGGCTTGACCACGTCGTCGTACTCGGTCATGGTCATACCGCAGAGACGAGTTGCGAGGTTCTTGAGCCCGGTCGATTCAAGTTGGAGCAGCCGAGCCATGACCATCGTGTCGTCAATCGGGATAGACGGGGAGACGACGTCCTGGAGCTTGGGATGGTCGTAGAAGCTGTTGTGATAGATGACTTGGATGTTCTCTCCGTCGTCTACCAGACTGCGTAGGAGCTGGGAGAGAGTGGCAAGATCCTGCGTAACCCAGGCGGTACCCGGGGAAGTAGAGAGACTCACGCACCAGAGATCGCCGGACGGGAGTGTTTCGGTGTCGATGGCGATCAAAATCGGAGTCTCGGACATTCTGCTCTGTTCCTTCTTCCCCTTCCTCGTACCAGAGATAATCATCCACCGGAACCGTCACCGCTTGACCACACCACAGCGTCGAGTACAGTAACCTCGATGACATGTCCTGCCGCTACGGCAATCCTGATATAGGCACCTGGAATGAGAAGAGCTCGAGCGTCGACAGAGAAACCTACTGAGCTAAGTCCCGTACTCCAGACACCGCCGTAGTGCAGCTGGGCGTATCCCGGCGGACAGTCCCAGTCAATCGAGTCTACGATTACGGACCGAGTCTTAATCACCGCGACCCTCCCACGACCGGCAGTCCCCATCGGTATTGCGCCTTGCCGGTGTACGCATCCACCGGTCGCTCCCTCACCCGCGCTGCTCGTCCCTTTAACGCCTCGATCTTGAGCGCCGCCAGATACCGGAAATCCTCGTTCAGCGCCGCTCGATAGCGGTCGTTGTGCAGGACCGCGGCCGGATGGTAGGTTGGCAGCACCCAGCATGACCACGGCTCCCACCATACCGGGAATCCCCGGACCTCTGACACGACAACGCCAGCGTCTTCGAACAGTGAGGCGATGGCGATCTGCCCCATGAGCACCACGATCCGCGGCTGGACGCAGGCGATCTCAATAGGCTTCCACGCTTCCCAGCATTCTCTGGCGTCGTCGTAGGTCGGATCATTCGGCGGGCGGCAGAAGACGCTATTGGAGATCCAGACCACGTCCCGGTTGAGTCCCGCCAGTTCCAGCAGCGGTTCCAGCTCCAGCCAAGTCGCGCCGACGATAGGGGCGCGGGGGTCTGCTTCCTCCTCCGAGGACGCCGGCGCCTCCCCGATCAGCATCACATGAGCGGGAACGGGGCCTACTGGAGGAACGGGACCGGAGCAGAAATTGACCATAGGGCAGTAGGTACAGTCCGAGATCGGGTCGTAGAGCTGGTGGTCGGTACGGGAGCGAGGAGCGGGGTAGCGGCGCGGCACGGCAGTCTACTCTCGCCGTCCAAGGTCGACTAGCAAAAGGAGCGCAGCGGTCGCCCACCCGACCACTATCCCTATCACCAACCAGTCGCCGAACGTCACCCGTTGCTCCTCTTCTCCTCAGTTACCGGCAGTTCTACCGCCAGCAAGTACCGCATTGAGGTTAGCTCCTTTTTCTCTCCCGGCTCGCCTTAGTCTGGAGTTTTCGCGCCGTGTAGATACGCCCAGGCATCCATAATCTCCGCTTGGCGCGAGACAGCTTCTACCTTTTGCGGATCGACCCCAGCCGACCGAGCACGCTGTATCCAGTCCAAGACGACGTCTACCGCCAGCCGATCTTTCGCCCGGAGGACAAAGAACGGTTCTCCGTGCTCGATATGCTCAAGACAACTGTCGAACTCGCGAAGTTGAGCGCGTGTCCACTTTCCGAGCCGCTGGCGCGCGTCCTCTAAGAGATCCGACTTCTCTTGCCATTCCTCGTCGGACAGCTCATCAGGGCTGTACTCGGTTCCTGCGCGGGTAGACATCAACCGCCGCTCCTTCTCCTACTGCCGCTGCTCGCCACCACGTCATCACGGTAGACTCTGACGCCTGGAATCTTGGTCTCGCCCCGCATCGCCTCAACGACCTTGCGGATCTTGCTCAGATCGGGCGTACAGAACTCCCGCGGCACGTCCCGGCCATCGTTGACGAGCTGGAACTTCCAACGCTCTCTGGTGGCGAGTCCGGCGGCCTTTGCCGGGATTTCGAACGGGACAGACGGCAGGATGAAGTTCTGCGCTTCGTCGAATAGCTCAGCGGCCCCCGACTCCAACCCGGTTGCCGAAGTTGTGTCTCCCGCGGCCTCGGCCTCTGCCGCCTGCCGTAGTAGCTCCTCGGCCTCGACCCGAGCCTGATCCGCCAGCGCCTGTAGCCGCCGTTCCTCTGCCGCCGCCCGCTCTTCTTCCTCCCGTACGCGTCTGCGCTCCGTTTCCTGGAACTGCTTAATAGCTCCGTCGATAACACTCAGCACTTGCAGGAGCGTTTGCAGCGGTGCCCGGAATCGGTCGTCGACGTTCTGGGCAGCAGCAAGGATCGGTCCCTTGAGCGCCTTCCGCAGGTCCTCGATCTCGTTATAACGTTGCCTGACCCGTCCCCGCTCATCGGCTGCCGCCTGGAGATCGGCGGCACTGGAGACGGTGAACCCTCGACTGGCGCGGAGCAGGTCCGTGGCCTCTTCCGCGGCGTCGTCGGCCTCAGGGATAATGACGGTCTGGGCTGCTCTATTGGTCACGCGTACGGTCCTCCTCGCGACTATTGCCGTCTCCGTATCTCGTAGTGGCTGCCTAGAACCCTGTGACCCTAAACTCAGCAGCTATGCCGTACAGCCCCTAACGTGTGCTCCTCGGCGTTCCCTTCTGAAATCGGTCCTTTACCTCCCTTCCGGTCCCGGAAACACGAGTCTCTGACCGTTCCACGGCGCGCCCGGCGCCAATTCCAGTAGACGCGACTGGATCGCTTCACGGTTCACCGCTATGAGACGAGAGCCTTCGTCCCATAGGCGGACGCTTTCGTCAGATAAGCTGACTCTCGCCCCGGTCCTTTCCTTCTCAGTCCACGAACGGTCTCCTGCTACCAGTAGTCGGTAGCCATTCTCCCACGGCTGGTCGGTAGGATCGAGGTAGACTAAGCAGTAGAGCCGTATGGTGCGCTCATGTTCCGACTTATTCTCTAGAATGTATATAACTCTCTCGCGGATGTCGTACGACCACTCGAAGAGACGGTTATGGTGTACCCACCCGAACAGACCGCTGGTTGGACCGACGTACTCCGGAGTACGCCCAGGATACAGTGTATTCACGGCTTATTCTCTCCTCTTTCTCTTTCCCGTAACTCTTTCAGCGCTCTTAGAAACTGCGAAAACGGTCGGAACGGACTGCCGAACATATGCAGACGGTAGGTACCGTCCTTCCTGAGCCGGATAGCGGCGTGGCTCCACGACCGCAGTTGAGGGTTCTCCGTTTCCTCATTCCACGCGTGCAGGTAGGCCGCCGTCTGCAGCTCTACCCAAGGCTCGATACCGGCAGCGGTCTTCAGGTCCAGCACAGTGACTCTACCGTTGAGCAGCACGACGCGATCCAACGTCCCGGCGTACCGCCAACGCGGGTGATAGACCAGATGCTCCGAACGCAGAACGACGGCGCGTGACTCTGCCCTGAACCGTTTCCAAGCGTCCAGGTACGGGACTATTTTCGGTCCAACGCTCTCCGCAAGCGGGTTCCCGGCGTCGTACAGCTCACAGGCCAAGTGGACGGCGGTACCGCGTTCCTGGGCGCGTTTCAGAACGTCCGGATCGATTGAGGAGTAGTCCGCCAGTCCAGAGCGTTCCAGGACCTGGGTAACGGACGGAACGATCTCCCGGGATAGGAGAGAGTAGGTATGGGTGGTCGGGTCGAAAGAGATGGTTTCCTGTTCCGAGATACGCTGGTGAAGCTCTTGGCTCCGGGGAATCTGGAGTACAAGCAGCTCATCAACGCTCGTTAGAGCGCGGGATGCCAGAACCGGAGGAGCTTCAGTAACAAATTCTTGAGGCTTCATCGCGGCATCCCCTGTATCTCGGCGGCGGCATCAGATCCTAATAAGCGACGCTCTATGCTAGTCACGCGACCATCAAGGGTCTTGGCTCCTTCAGTTAATTCGCGCTCCTTTTGTTCTCTCTGCCCCGTGCTAACGCTGTAATCGCTTCGATATTGCGCTATGGCGGCTTCAACCTGCTCAACACGCGGAGTGACTGCCTCTATTACAGCCACTCGCTGAAGGAGATCATTAGCCACCGCTTCTACCCGGGTGATCCTAGGTTTCCAGTGACGCACTACCTCCTCAACTTTTTCAAGCGGGGTTGGCTCACGCGGGAAGCGGGCTCTAATACGAGAGGCTATTTCTTGAGGTTTATGCGTATACAGCGCAAAGAGCCACATGAGCGCTAGCATGACCGGCCAAGGCGAGTTGAAGAATCCGCTGATAGCATCCATTTACGGTTTGCAGCTCCACGGCTGCCAGCCCGACCGCTGCCACAGCCTGACGGCATATTGTATCCTGTCCCGCTCCCGGTCGTAATCGAGCCCTAGGGCCGCCAGTTCTGGACGGTGTACCGGGTGAAGCTGAAGCAGGCCCAACTCGCCAAGCTTACCCACCCGCGCCGGGTCGTAGCTACTCTCGCAGGCGATAACATCGTTCACTTGGCGGGCCATCTCGCAGGGCATTTCCACTATCCCGTCGGGGACCGCGAAAGCGCACGGGGGATGAGGGATGTCCAACTCAGGATCGTCGTAAGCGTGGGCCAGCATCGCGGTGGCCAGGACCAGGGCCAGCGTCGCGAGGATGATGACGAGGATGCGGGGTATCATCGCGGCCTCCGCATCTTCGGATGCTGGCGCACGCGGCCGTGGGCGAGCGAGTTATACGACCATGGCTCAGGGGCGTCCGTGAGCTTGATCAGCAGCTCATCGAGCAACTTGTTGAGTCCCCGGATGATCGGGAAAGCAATCTCCCCCACACTCCCAGCATTCTCTATGACCTTGAACAGGCGCATGGTCCGGTCAGTGCCGGACACCCACACATGGAATGTCGTGGTACCCGGATCCAATGTGAGCACTACCACCGGGACGCCGATAATTGCCATCGCTCCGCGCTCAGCAATCCAGTACTCCCACGGGTGCGGCGATGCTAGGTGCCACAGGTGATCGAGCAGCGGCACGAAGGGGATGTGCCCCGCCGCCACGACGGCCTCAGCAGCCGCAACCATGGCCCGCACGTTGAGCACCGGGTCTCCCAGGGTGTAGGGTCCGCACAAATAGATGTACTTCGTTCGTAGGTGCACTCCGTCGCTACGGGTCATCGTTCTATCCTCCGTTACGGTTTGTCGCTACGGCATTCTTCCGGCCGAGCGTGTATCCAACCGGGAGCCAGATAGCCGTATCGCCTGAGTACTGCCCCGGACGCGTAGTCCCGACCACATGCCCGACATCTCCCGGGGTATCTGGAGAGAATCGCCCCAGGCGGGATCAGTTGAGCCGCCGGGGGTTGAGTGTCATTTCCGGTCTGCTTCAGAGACACTATCGGCACTCCTGATCCGTGGTTTGACCCGCTGCAGGAGCAGACACACTCGTCGCCCACGGCGTTCCAGCAACGGGGATCGCATTGCATCGTCTCGCTCGGCCGCCCGTAGATGGGCTTCCCCCAGGCGAACGGCATAAGGCGGCTGCACGCAGAACAGGGGACGCGGCTGTCGTAGAACCGCTGCCGCTCGTCTGATGGGAGTCGCCAGAAGTCTTCCCCGACCTCGACCCGCGTCGCTGGATTGGGGTCCGCGCACCGGTGGCGGTAGACGAAGTAGCCAGAAAACCGACGGCCATCAGTCATTGTCGCGGCTCCTCTGTTCTTGCCGTCTACCACCATCTCGACCAGCCGGCCTGCTTCCGCTGATTCTCCTCAGCTTCCGGATCGGTCTCGAACACCAGTCGGGACTTGGACCGAGTCGCCGCGACGTACTGGATATTGCGCTCCTGATCCTGATCCGCTCCCACCTTAGCCATCGGGTGGGGCATCAGCCACGGTGACAGGATGCCGACCGTCTCTGCTTCGTCGCCCTTGGCTCGGTGGACGGTGCTGAACACGACCGCCTCACGCTGCGTATCTCCAGAGCTGTAGAACAGATCCCGAATAGCCTGCTCAGCTTCACGGACGGACGTGGAGTCGGCCATAATCGCCTCGACCGTGTCGATACGGTCGTTGAGGGCACTCAGCCTGGATTCTGAGGCATTCTCCCGGTTCAGCCGCGCCATCTCGGACTCCCGGTAGTCCCAGAGTCGACTCATGACGACCGCCGTCTCCTGAGTGCCGTCCTTGCACATCTTACCAAGCAGGGACAGAGCCGACGCGCCGATGTCCCGGCCCCGGACCTCGACCGGGACGCGGGACCGCAGCAGACGGTAGGCGGTCGACACCAGGGGGGCGTTGGTCCGGCAGAGGATCAGGGACTTGCCCGGACGGTAGACCCCGGCGTCGTCCCAGCTCTCCTCAGGCAGAGATTCCACCGAACCATCCGGGGCTCCGTCCCGAGCCTGGAGATGGGGGACGAACTGCTGTGCGAGCTGGACATGAGACTCGGGACAGCGGTAGGTCACGGACAGAGGATATTCGGTAGCGTCCAGTGCTGTGACCAGATCGGAGTAGGCCGAAGTCCCGGCTCCCCGGAACGCGTAGATCGCCTGGTAGGGGTCGCCGACCGCCACCAGACGGGAAGACTGAGCTAGTCGGGTCAGGATAGAAAGCTGAGTAGGATTCGTGTCCTGGACCTCGTCAACCAAGACCAAGTCGTAGGACGGGAGCGGCAGATTGTATTTCGCCGTCCGGTAGAGCTGGTCGCTGTAGTTGTACAGTGGCAGAGCGTCCAGCCGATCCATAATGGTCGGGAGCTGGCGGAGATACGCGGCGGCCCGCTCGCTGGCTCCTGCGTTCCCGCCGTTGTCTCTGGACACCACGTCCAGATCGAACCGGTCCACCAGATCGGAGACCGCCATCGGGTCGTTCGGGTCGGTCATGGTGTTGCGGACCGCCTCAACGACCTTGGCGTACTGGGTCGCGTCCCTGGGCTGCATCCGGACGTTGCTCTCGCGGAGGAACAATACGACGCTGTCTTCGTCGAACTTGGCGCTGCGGTTGTCGTCCAGGATCGCCCTGTTGCCCAGGGCGTTCATGGTCTTGACCGTTACATTCCCGCCGACCGGATCGATGCCATACTCCCGCAGTTTGCGCTCGAACGCTCGAGCAATGCTCACGTTGAACATGAGCACCAGCACCCGGGCGTCTGGGTTGGCTCTCAATGCCGTCTGGATAACTCCGATCAGCACCGTGGTTTTGCCGGAGCCGGCGACGGAGTTAGCAGCTAGATGATCCGGGGTTGAGACGACCGCACTGTAAATTACTTCGGATTGCGGACTGGTGGGGACGGTCGTGTTCCCGAGCGGTTCCGGAGTCTGCATCTGGCTCGGGCGGTATCCCACCCGACCGCGGCTGTTTGTTGCCATCACTGCGATCCTTTCTCAGGGTCTGCCGATACTGGTAGAGGAGTTTCCGAGTCGAGCTGACGCTCAATAGCCCGCCGCAGCCAGTCCGCTACGGTCACGCGGCTACGCCATGCTGCGTCCCGAATCCGAGCATACAGTTCGGACGATACGCGTAACGGGTAGGAACTCATGCGCTATCTCCCGGGACATCCTAGATACCAGGGGTATCGTAATCCCTCGTCGGAACGGTGTCAAGAGGAAGACCAGGAGACCGGCAAAAAAAACTTCGGCAGGAGCCGAAGCGCGCGACCGGCAAGAGGAGAACGACCGCCGGACTGGGGATAGGCTACCGAGACTAGGCTACCGGGACTAGGCTACCGGGACGGAGGATTCAGCCTTCTTGGCGGCGTCAAGGCCGCGTACCTCGCGCAGGATCCGCCACGCGTACTGACGGCTCCAGCCGGTCAGCCGCGCCAGTTTCATTGTCGTAACAGCGGCATCCTGGGCGATGATGTCTTGCGCGACCAGATAATTCTCGGAGAGGACGGTACCGGAGACAGGAACGGTACCGGAGTCGGTGATGGCTGAGTTGTCGACTTCCGGGATCGTGGACACAGATCGAGAGCAGAGCAGACAGGTCAGGTACCCCGGTTCACTGTCCCGGTCCCGTACAAGCGTCAGCGTCTGGCAGCGCGGGCAGCGGTTCATCATCACGACACTACTTCCCCGGTGGCGTCTCAGCGTCGTGGCGGCGCCGGAACGGGAGGCGTGACCCGATGGCCGATCCCAGCGCTCCAGGGTTGATCCCGAGCTTCCCGACCTGGTCCGCGAGAGCGCGGCTTAGGACCGGAGTCAGGAGATCAATGATGGTCTGACCGTCGATGCGTCCCCGGATGGCGATCACCGGAATATCACCACCATCGCTGTCGGGGTCGGGGTCCGTCTCTTCGATCTCGATATAGGTACGCGGCATCGGATCTACCCCCTCAGACCTGTCTCTAGATCAGACCCACCCCTGCTTTTTGGCGACCTGGAGCAGGAGGACGCCCATTCCGGCCCCGACAGCGGCGTAGAGCGCCTGTCCCCAGGGGTCCTTACCGGTACGTACGGCGAGATCCCAGAGATAGGCGCTCGGGGCGACGACTACGGCCAGCTCCCCTAGATTGGTGCCGGGGTTGGCTAGTCCCTGGAGCCAGCCGGATTCACTGGACTCACCGGAACCGCCGGAACCGGACTCAGGAGCAGCTCCGTCGTGCTGCTTCCGGTCGATGCGGATGATGTTGTCAAATGGGTCTGAATCCGACCCCGCGTCCATGACCGTGAACTCTCCGTCGATGGTTTGCTGCTGCATCGCATCCTACTCCCTGCCCGCTACCTCGTCCCGGTCTTCTGCGCTTTCTGTTTCTTCCGCTTCTGATCGATCTTAGCAGACTTCTGCAGGTGCTCGGACCACGCTCGGCCTGACGCAGGATAGCGGTCTCTGGCGGATAGCTCCGGGTGCTCCTGGACCCACCGCGTTCGCCACTCGTGCATGGCGCTGCGTGTGGCACCGATGGTAGGATCCGGCGGAATGGAGCCGGTATTGATCGGACCGGTACCGTTCGTCCCGAAAGTTCCGCCCGAGCCTTCCCGATCTTCCATAGTATCGGAATCACCCGAATCAGATTCTCCTTCAGTCTCACCGTCTCTACCGAAGCGGACGACGTTCTCCTGGTCCGGTTCGTCTTTCCCGTCCTCGTCCTCGTCCTTATCGTCCGTACCATCGCTGTGCAACAGATCGTCCAGGGTTTCCCGGAAGACGGTGACCCAGTCGGGGCCGAGTCCTTCCATGGTGGTGAGCGTATTCACCCATCCGGCATTCTCACTCTTGAGCCGAGCGAGAGCCAGCGGGACGAACAGGGCCGGCAGTGCGGCAAACCGGGCCAACTCGCCGGCGGCATCCAGCTTCCGATCGACCGGGAGATCGGCACAGCGCGCCGTGAAGACCGTGAAGAACGCCTCAGCCCCCGACTCCGGATCGTCAGCGTAGTCTTTGAGCATCCGATCGACCTCATCGATTCTCAGGACACCGAACAAAGGAGGCGGCCGCTGCTCCAGGGACGGGTCGGGGGCCTCGACCGCGGAAGTCGGTAGAGCGTCAACCGCTCCAGCGCCGGCCGCCGCCTCGGGACGGGTATCCGGACCTGCGATCTGCGGTTGTTCTGCTCCGGACCCCATGACCGGCTGCTGTGCCTGACTCTGCTGCGTCTGACCGGGAGCCGTCTGATCTGAACCGCTGATCCGGACCGCGACGGCGTTGACGAGATTGGCGACCGCGTTCGACATATACGGATTATTGACTACGAACGGAGTCAGGAACTTCCCGAACTTCATCAGATCCGACTCCGGCTCGCTCTGGCCGTTGCCGCCGCTCATGCCCAGCGACTCGGCGATCCGCTTCACCTTGTCAATCTGCGATACCGCGGCGTCTATCGGGTCCTGCTCCTCTTTCTCGTTCTCGCCACCGCCCAACTCGGCTACCAGATCCCGCTTGAGGCTGTCGATGAGCAGCCGCTTGATCTGGGGGTCCTCAGCGATGTCCTCGAACAGCCGCGTCTTGGCCCTGGACACAACCTCACGGACGCTCAGGTCCTCATCCTCGTCACCGTAGCCGTCGTCAGGGTCCACTGCCTGGCCGCGCCGGTTCAGGGTGATGATCTGGGGAGGAGGAGGGTTCAGCGCGCGCTCGGCATTGGCCCGCATCTGACCGACGGTGATCTCTTCTACCGCCTTCAGCAGCCCCTCCCCGACTGCTCCAGGTTTAGCTGGTGGCCACAGACCGTAGCGGGTCAGGATCTTGTAGACGGTGGCAACAGGAGTCCCGGTGTCGTCAGAAATGTCGGAGATTTCCATATGACGCTTGTCGTAGAGATCGATGATCCGGACTTCCAGCTCGGTCGAGGTACGGGAGTTGGAGGGCTTGGTGCCACCCTCCCGGCTCTGACCTACTGTTCGGTCCGGTCCGCGGAGTACACGGCGCCACCACGGAGTTTTCGCGTCTGTTGCCACAGCTATATCCTCCTATAAAAACCGCGTGAGAGTGTCAGCGGTCTCTCCTATTCTCCCAAGCTATCGATGCTACCGCTACCTTAGTGAAATCGGGGGCTTGCGTCAACCCGGATCCGGGGGATATACTGATCCTGGTTGATATGACGCACTCGGGCGGCTTAACGCGCAAAGCGGGGAGCCGCCCGACTGTTTGCCCCGGAGATTCTAGGCCGGGGCACTTGATCCGGCACGCGATCAGGAGTATCGTTACGTCGCCGCAACCAAACGCGGCCATCACGGGCTTCGATTTTGCGATGCAGGAGCAATGCTTTGGCATATCAATCTTACGTCAAGCCGCTGACGGTACCCCCTATTCCGTTCGCCTCAGCGGACTACGATCCCGATACGGAAATCGACTACCTGGAGGAGGGAGACCGACCGGTTCAGTACGAGCGGCACATAGACAATGAGCTGTCCTCCAAGCGGTGCGGTAGCCGTCCGACGCTGATCCGCAACGAGCGAACCGGCAAAGAGTCTATCCTGATCTACACCTGCGGCCGGTGGAGCTGCAAACGGTGTGTGAGGAACCACCGTCACCCCAACGGCGGCAACCTCGACGGCAAGGTGCTGAGCCGAGCTTGGAACCTCGCGCTGTACGCCGCCGCTCCCCCGGAGCACTACGGCGGCAACCACTTCAAGTGCGCCAAAGAAGTGATAGACACCCTGGAGTTCGCCGGAGCTGGTGTCAACTACTATTTCGCTGGAAAATCTGGCACCGGACTCTATCTGCTGCTCCACCTGTCCAAGGGAATCCGGCAGGACGAAGAGGACGGGGTGTTCAAATCTCTCGCCGGGCGCGGCTACGAGCTGTACGCCGGCGATCCGACCGATCCTCCCGATCTCTTCTGTCGGGAGTTCGTCAAGAGCCTGAACGACCAGATGTTCTGTCTGGAGAGGACCGCGCTCCAGTTCGGCCGGAAGTTCAGCCACACGTCCCGCCTGTTCGATCCCGGGGGAGAGGATCAGGAAGAGCGCCAGAAGCGGCGGGATAGCGAGACAGAGGAGCGGGCGTACAAGGAAGAGCAGCGCCGCGACCGCAAGTTCCTCACCCAGGCCGCCGCCGTCATTGCGGAGATGCAGCAGGGACCCTCCGTTCCCCAGTGGGACTACGACGCGTTGGAAAGACGGGATCTGGAGTTGTGCTCCCTCCAGATCCAGATCCTAGAAGCGATGGATAGGCGCGAGAAATCCCTAGTTAAGTCGTTAGGAGAAACAGAGAGGACAACTAGGGATTTTTCCCAGATCCACAACGAACTAGGACGGATCCGGTTCGCCAGAGCGAATCAGGTAGCTTTCCAGAAGAGCGATATGGAGCACCTGGTTGTAGGCACGATCAGCGCCTACGACGCGACCATGTACGGACGGGTGTGCATGGGGCAGAGCCCGGATCCGGGACCCGAGCATATACCGTTCGACAACCGTCAGCAGGCTGCCGAGTACATTCAGCGCCGGGAGCAGGAGGGCTGGGCCGTGTGCCGAGTCAACGCGCTCATGACGACGCTGCACGCTCCCGATGCGATCCCCGGCTGGGTCAGGGATCGGATGAAGCGCGCCGCCGCCTCCTGACAAGAATTTCGAAAATATGCCTATCCTGTTGACTCCCAAGGGTACCAGATGTAGGATCGGGGCATCTCTCGAAGAGGGGCGTCTCTGTGGATCCTTTCAGTATCGCTCTGAAGATCGCGGACTTGACGGGCCTACCGTCGAAGTTGTCTCGTATGATCGCTGACAAAGTAGGCAGGGCGCTGATACAGAGAAAAATCGAGCCCAGGATAAAGATAGTAGAATTACGGGAGTTGTACGGATTGCAGCGCGGTGAACCAGGAATGCCCTTTCGTATTCCCCTTGAGGTTGCCAATGACTCCGCGTTGTCGATTATTATTCTGGCCGTACACTACCGGCTGTTTGACGATAAGCAAAACGTCATTGAGGTTGTGAGCTGGAGAGATCGCGACCCGTTCTCCAGTAGCGGCTTTACAGCGGTACCAGAAGCGAGGATAGGGAGTGACGGCAAGATCGGTAAGATTTATATGCAGACGTTTAATAGGAGCCAAACCGTTACGCTGGAAGTGGTAATCGTGGCGAGTTGCTTATGCGGTGAATTTGAAAAGCGCATGTGTGGAAGACCGATCCCCTTGCCTGGAGTATAAGTGATGCCCCGTCCCGACTTCCCCAAGACGATAACCGAGTTCCAACACCGCTTCGGAACGGAACAAGCCTGCCTGGACTACCTCACTGAATCCCGCTGGCCGGACGGCTTCATCTGCCCCCGCTGCGGTAGCCAAGACTACTACTGGAAAGCGCAACGACAGCTCTTCCAATGCGCTGTGTGCAGTCTCCAGACCTCCGTCACGGCAGGCACAGTGATGCACCGGACCAAGCAACCGCTAACTCTGTGGTTCTGGGCCGCGTATCTCGTTACCACCGTGACGCCGGGTATGTCAGCCCTTCAGTTTCAGCGACAGGTAGGTTTGAGCAGCTACCAGACAGCGTTTACGATGCTGCACAAGCTCCGGGCTGCGTTCGTAAAGGAAGAGCGCGATAAGCTGCACGGCACCGTCGAGGTGGATGAGACCTATATCGGCGGCGCAAAGGAAGGGACTCGGGGGCGTGGTGCTCTCGGTAAGGTCATTGTAATCGGTGCCGTCGAGGTCCGTGGAGAAGGATCAGGCCGTATTCGCCTGAAAGTCATTCCACGCGTGAATGGCCCTACTCTGTGGGGATTCGTCCGCGATAACGTGGAGCCGGGGTCTACGGTGAGAACCGATCTCTTCGCGGGCTATATCGCGGGCGGTGACGGCTATATTCACGAGCCTAGCTACGGGGATAAGAGCGAAGGTATGCCGCGTATTCATCACGTCTTTGGGAACCTGAAGGTGTGGATAAATGGAACGCATCACGGCGTGAGTCCGCAGCACTTACCGGCGTACCTGAATGAGTACGTCTACCGATTCAACCGTCGCGCTACACCGATGGCCGCGTTCCAAACCGCGCTCGGGTTGATAGCGGAAAGAAAGGGGCCGACGTACCGAGGATTAGTCGGGGTGAAGAGCGGTACGGGAGATTATCAGCATCCTAATCCGACGGAGGAGTGACCGTGAATTATCTACAGGTAGTGCCGTTGGGAGTCAACAGGATAGGCAGATTCGAAAAAATCCCCGTACCCCTCTTGCGCTACGCCGCGGTTAGGCGTATCGTCTCCTTGCGTACCTCATTCTGAGAGAGGGTAGTTATGCGGAAACCGACCCCTCGGGCGCCGATCTGCGCGCAGTGTTCATCCGGCGACGTCTACGTGAAGGTGGACTCCACTGCTGTCTGCCGCCGCTGCGGATACCGTGCCGAGCGGCCTACGTTCGTGCCGCTGGTGTCGGATCAGGTACCGCCGGATCCGGTATTGGGTGAGATCCCCGAATCGCCGGAAGTTCCAAATCCGGAACCGGAGTTGCCGGTAGAGGAATCTAGGGTCGAACAGGTTGCCGGATCCGAGCATCCCAGGAAACGGTCACCGCGTCCCCGTCGGTCCTATCCGAAGTCGCCGTCGTGGTAGATAGCTATTCCGGTCCTTCTGTACGTACCCCTGGCGAGTACGGAATGCCGTACACCGAGCATCGACCGGATCAGCTCGACGCTATCCGCCTCATCCTGCAATCTCCTGCCCGGGTTATCGGCGTCTGCGGTCCTCCGGGATTCGGCAAGAGCGAGCTGCCCGTCGCCGTCCACGCCACCACCGGGCTGGAGACTCGCATCCTGGTCGGGACCAGGGCATTGGAACAGCAGTATATGGATAGCTACGCGGCTCCGTCCCTGATCAATCTGGTAGATGTGCGGGGACGGGATAACTACCGGTGCATCATCAAGCTGGTTCCGGCGACCGCGGCCCAGGGAGTCTGCCGGGACGGCGTCTGGTGTCGGTACCGTGCTGAGGGCTGCCCGTACTACGACGCGGTCAAGATAGCTTCCGAGGCCGGGATAGCTGTCACCAATTATCCGTTTCAGGTCAACCGACGTTCCAGCCTGGGAGACGTGGTCTATCTGTTCTGCGACGAGGCAGACACATTATTCGATATCCTGTCGGACTATCTGCGGGTCGTACTCCGGTCTGGTGAGGTCCGCCGCCTTCTGCATTGCGATCTACCGGGCGCTGAGTGCAACCAGGAGGAATTGCGCTCTTGGGCTGTAGCGGCGCGAGAGACTATCACGGTACCGCCGTCTGACAACCCGGTGAAACGCCAAACCAAGTCTGAGCCGAACGGTCTCAGGGAGCTGCGGGAACAGTTGAGCCGTCTTATGGCGATGCGCGGTGAGTGGGTACTGGAACATGTCTCGGGTCGCGACGGGGCGCTTCAGACAGTGACCGCTACCCCAGTCTGGCCGGTGGACTATTTGGAGGACCTCGTCTACCGTTCTGCTCCCAAGATCGTCCTGATGAGCGCGACCCTGACCGAAAACGACGTACGGATGCTGACGCCGGCGAGCAGCTCGTACGACTACCGATCCTACCCGAGCCGTATCCCCGTCCACCGTCGCCGGATCATGCACGTCCGTTGCACCCCCATGCGGGGACGGACGGGGTCTAGAACGGACTGGCAGAGATGGACCGTTACCGCCGACCGTCTGCTGCTCGCCCGACGCGACCGCAGGTCCATCTTCTCTACCACCAGCTACGAGCGTCAGCACCAGTACCTCAAACGCTCAGAGCTTACCGATATCTGTCCCGCGTTCACGGTCATAGCTCCAGTGCGGGGCGAGCCGCTGGACGAGGCCATTGATCGCTTCCGGCATACCGATCCGCCGACAGTTCTGGTGAGCCCCGCCATCGTCCGGGGATACTCGTTCCAAGGTGACGACTGCCGACTCCTGATCGTGGGAAAAATGCCGTTCCCGCCTCCGTCGCCGCTGCTGTCTGCCCGCCGCAAGCGCAATCCGGGCTATCAGTCCTACGCCGCGATGCAGACTCTGCAGCAGGAGATCATGCGCCCGGTTCGAGATCCGTCCGACTGGGCTGAGCTGGTGATCATCGACGACGACTGGGCCTGGCTCCAGAAGAGCCGATCCCTGATGTTGCCGTGGTTCGAGGAGGCGATTGGCTACTCCGTAGACTATCTCCCTCCTCTGCCGTTGGATTGGTCGGGAGAAGGAGGCAGCCCCATGCGGTAGTGTGCAGATCGCAGGAAGCGTCCCGGATCCCGGACTAGGTTTACGGATGGATAGTTCAATCGAGGAGGAAACACCGATGGGTGTAAGTATGCGACCGAGTGAGATGTCTGAGGGCGGATTTTTCGTCCCAGGCGTCTACCAGATGACGAAGAGCCGGTTTCAAATCTGGACCTACCCGACCACCGGCCAGACGACCTTTGCATTCGTGTCACACCTGATCCCGGTTCCCAGTCTCGGTGCCGAGGCACACGACCGCGCGTGGTCGATTGGAGATCAGCAGTTTTTCGGCCCCAGCGCCGACGGTCGGGAGATCGTCCAGATCGGTACCCGGGAGAGGATAGCCAAGAGCAGTAACTTCGGGGAGCTGGTCAACGAACTGGTCAGAGCCGGCTACCCCGACTCACTCCTGACTGACTTTGCCGACACCAACTTCGACGGCATGTTCGTCTCTTTCGCTACCAAAGAAATCAAACGCGAGGGGATGAACAGCCGGAGAGGGGGCGGCGGCGGTAGGGAGGAACAGGGGGATCAGCAGACAGCCACCATCGTGATCCCGGTCCATATCCAGACGCCCCCGACCGCTCTCGCGGACAAGTGGGCGGTGAGCGGCGGCGGACTGGTGAGTCCAACTGTCCCGAATCCGACCGCTGGGATTGGAACCGTGTCAGCCGTTATTACGCCGATCAACGCGGCCGCAGCGGCAGAAACGAACGGGAGCGCGGCGGCTGCTGGGTTCGGCTCGCCGGAGGACGCCTTTATGTCTGTGGCCATGAGGATGTTGGAGGATGGCCCGGTCTCGGTCTCGGCGCTCAGGACGGCCTTTTTCGGCGCCCCGGAGCTGGCGGGCTATTCCGACAAGAGCAAGGTTTCGGCCCTGGCAAACAATCGCGCTTTTCTTTCCGGCCTGGACGAGAAGTACGGGGTGAAGTACAACCCCGACGGTCGCGGCAAGCTCAGCATCGAGTAGCCGCATTCTGAGAGCGATAGACGCGGGAACGGGGGGGCCGGGGGACCGGCTAAGAGCGCCGGGATCTGAAGGTCTCTATCGAAGGCGTCGCCCCTCTTCATCCGGTCAGGAGGCGAAAATACATGAAAATACAGCAGGGAGTTCCGCTTTTAACGCTGGACTGGGGTCCCCACCCGGACGGTGTTCAATTTGTCGTTGAAATCCGCGCCAACAACGTCCCGATGTTCCAGTTCTTCCTGGATCAGGAGGCCCGGGACGATCTCAGAGCTGCCGTCAGCGGGATCACGGTGCCGAAGTCCGCTCTGGAGAAAGCCCCGATTGTGGACCTGCCGTCGGTGCGTTCTCTGCCGATGAATCGGGAGCATAGGAGACACCAATGACCAGTGCCGTTTCTGCCGTAACCTCATCCGGCGCCCGAATCCCGACCGGATTCAGTCCGATGGGGGATATCCGTCCCCGGACGCGTCTCGTCGCTGTCAGCTTTGGAGAGACATCGTCAGGCAAGACGCACTGGTCAATCTGCACCGCTCCAGAGCCGGTATTCCACCTGATTCTGGACCGGAATGCCGACGAAATCAGGAAAAAGATCACGCGTCTGAACGGTCGTGAAATCTATCCGTCCCTCGTCGCCTACACCCCGAATCTGGGGGAAGCCGAAGCAAAGAAAGCCTGGAAAACGCTCACCGACTCCATCGACGCGGTGCTGGCAGTGAATCAAGGGACGCTGGTCATCGACACCGCATCCGAGGTCGATTCTCTGTTGCGCTTGGCGACCTATGGACGGCTCGAAAAGGTGATGCCGTTCGCCTACTCCGACCGCAACAAGATGTGGAAAGCGCTGTTCAGCCAGTTCTACGACGGCTCTATGTCCGTCATCCTGATCCATAAAATGAAACCGAAATGGATCAACAATCAGAAGACGGCCGAATATGAGATCGCCGGCTGGGCCGACGTGTCAGACGGCGGTGTGGAGTTCGAGGCCCAGATGGTGACACAGCACCGATGGGACTCTAGGACCAGGCAGTTCATGGTACGGGTCTTGAAACAGAACATGTTCCCCGATCTCATGGGAGAGGAGAGCGACGCCGACACGCTTTCCCTAGGGAATATCCTCGATCTGACGTTCGGGGACGAATAACGTGGACGTTACACGTTCTTCGCGCGTCTGGACGACGAAAGACGGCCAGCGAATCCCCGTCAGATACAGCGAGGGGCGCATTCGGTCAGGATTCGTGACCCGGGCTCAGGCTGAGCGTACTGCTTGGCGGATCGTGCTCTCCTGGGTCGAGGCCCAGATCGCCATAGTTGAGTCTGGAATGGTGTCTATGGAAGAGGTGTTTCTGCTGTACCTCCTGACCGATAGCAAGAGCACCGTGCGCGATCATCTCCCCGA
>ERZ1292644.671-Hain-H14-01um-R2-671-length-21166-cov-5_pt1 | contig 21166 bp, 11 predicted proteins | sample MGYA00564402_ERZ1292644 | MGnify/ENA primary metagenome ERZ1292644 (study PRJEB36523, sample SAMEA6512644) | groundwater metagenome | collected 2019-01-09 | study: AquaDiva: Metagenomics assemblies of 32 groundwater samples
AGCAGTTGGCAAACTAGCTGTTGGAGCTTTAACAACTACGCAATTTTTAAAGATGACAATACGTGAATAGCCATCTTGATTTGGGTTAATGCGACCATAAGCTTTAGGGTCATAATTCAATTCAACATCAACCGTGTACGGTATTTGTCTTGTATCAGAGGCGGCAGAATAGACTTTATCAGTAGGGAAAAATAATGGCTTCGGGCTTACATTAGTTACATCGAAAGCATCATATATGTTAGAGAATTTTTCTTCATTGGCTTGACTGTTATCAAATAAAGAGTAGCTAGGTTGTCTCTGAGTTTGGTCAAACAATCCCGTAAATGGGGGAGGGCTTTCAATATTGACCTGTCCAATGTATCGAAGATTACCAGTTAATCTAGTATAATTTCCATTAAGAATGAATGCTGGGCAAACATCTGGAGTACAGCATTCACTAGCATCAGCAGAAACGCCAGATTTACAAGGTGGAATCTTAAAAGAAATCTTTAAAATGTCTTTGATAGCAGACATAATGAAGTTAAAGATAGCGAAAATAATAAACAATTGCTGGAATAAACATAGCAAATCGCTAATTTTTCTAGTTGCCGTAAGAATAGCCTGAGGGTTTCCTACTCTTAAAGCATTTTTAAGGGCTTCAATGTTCTTCTTAATCTGATCAATCATATTTTTGATGTAATTAACAATGTACTCAATTACTCTTATGATCAAATAAAGCAACGACATTAGCATCGCTATTAAAGCAAAAATAGGAAACATTCTCAAGAAGTCTGGTAAACAGTTTCGAAAGAGTTTCTTTACAGCTTTGCGCATCTTAAATGGTCTTGGAAATGCACATAAGACTTCAATGATGCAAACGATAAGATTTAATACAGGAAGAAAAAACTTATACATCATAAGAAATGGAAAGAACTTGTTTAACAAGTTTAAAATTCCATCGAAAATGTCTTTTTGAAATTTAATGTTAAGATTTGGCTTTAAAATGCCTGATGGTAACAATAAAGAAATTTTGTCAAAGATTTCAAGAATGTCTTCGGGGAATCCTTCTGGAAATAAATTAGTGGGCAAACCAATTGATGTTGGTAATCCAAATCCAGGAATAGGAATGCCAGGTCCAGACGGAATATTAATATTTAAGTCATTGGGGTTGCAGCTCATAATTTGTTCCTTGAATGCCTGGTTCTATTAGTTCCATCAATTAAATTTTGTTTAGAACTCAATGGTCTTAAATTATCTAAACACCAACATTTTTTAAAATCTGTATGATCATATGAATCATATTTAAATTCAGAATGTGGCACTATATGATCAAGTTGCCAGGTCCAAGTTGACTGATCATTATCTTTCCAGTTATTTTTGTTATAAACACCATAATTATCCCAATTCATCCATGGCTCAAATAGTGATTCAATATGAATTTTTAATTCAATCATAGAAAATCCTACATATTTTATGCATGATTCATTATTTTTATTTATAGAGTGTCTAATTCTCCTAGACATTGATGTTTTAATTTTTATCTCAGGGTGTTTTTTTAATTTTTCTTTTAAAGCTATTAATCTTCTAGATTTTATTAATTCTTTATTATTTTTTCTATAATTTGCGCTTCTTTGTTTTTCTTTTTCTAAATTAGATAAATATCTTTGATGGCTCTTTTTTGAAATTTCTTTAATATTTGAATTATAATAATTTTTAATTGCCGCTTTTCTTGAGATAGAGTAACAATTGTAACAAAAAGACCTGGTCTTTATTTTGTCTTTGTAAGAATAAGTTGGAAAAAAATATTTTTCCATTGTAAGTTGGCAGTTGTTACACCGTTTCATAGTTTATTTTCTCAGAAATACACAAGTATATTTTATTTAACTTTCTGATAGAATCATAATCAATTCTACCCTCAGTTTTTCTTGTGTTATCAATTGTATTTATGTAACTCATTATTACTAGAAGGTGATAGATATGTTCTTGTGGTATTATCACTGAATTTTCTACAAAACAATTTATTAGAAGCTGATCTAATAAATCATTTAAAACAAAATCTCCAGTAATTAAAGAATCTCGGCGCATAGTTGTTAAACTATTATATGTTTTTTTACTGGTAGCAATTAGCCTCATTACACACCGCCGTGGTTTGATCCCTTATAAACTAAGCGATCCTGAACATATAGCTCTTCAGCATCTATCTTCATAGCTGCATCAGATTTGAGAGACATATCTCCTGCACTATATAACTTCATTTGTCCTGGAGTCATAATAGTTACTCCACCATTTTCAATACGCACAATCGTTTCTTGTAATCCAGAATTTAAAACTCTGATGTCAATTTTGCCGCCGCGGAAAGTGTTATTTAATTCAGTAAATCGACCATCAGTTGTTATTCCAAAGCCACCAATTTGAATAAGCATATCACCATCAAAAGATCCAACAAATGAATTGTTGTTTTTATCTCTTCCTACTTGCGCCACTATGCCGCCAGCCAGATCTGCCCATAGACTTTGTCTATCAACTGTGTTAGCCCCAATATTTAATTCAATAAATCCATCTGAACTAAACTGCCCCGATCGTCCACCAGCATTCTTACCAACTGTGATTGTTTTAGAAACAAAGTCACCAGTAAATAAGTAGTCGGTAGTATCTACAATTTTATCTGGATGTAATTGTATATTCTCAAAGAAATCAGATCGTTTAAATGAGTATAGAATATTGGAAATATCATGAAAGGCTGTGCCATGCTTGATAACTTCTTCAGTGATTCTATCAATAATGTTAACTTTGTTGTCAACATATTCGATGTTAATACATCCTTTTGATTTGTCAGCTTCATCTTTAAAAATATCATATGAGTCAGCAGTAAAAGAGTCATGCAAAATATCTAGGTTGTCATCTCTTTTAATTACTTTATTTGGATTGCCTTCATCTTCATCAGAGATATAAGAAAAATTTTCATATCTGGTAAGTAAAGGAATGTTTCCGCTTTCAGAAGAAGCAGGAATATTAATCTTGAACTGACCCTCTTTATCAATATCAAGATAAAGACGACTGCGCGTCCGGGCATAGTCATAGTTATCATTTATATTGGGAATTTTTAATTGACCATCAATAAGAAAATCTTTTCGAGCGTTGAGTTCAAAATGATATGCGATGCCACGGCGGTGAAGCGCTCTAAGATTTAAGTACTTATCTTTTTTACTATCGGTTTTCGACTCGTCTTCTGATTTAATAGTAAACTTGCCTTGACCAATAGGTAATGGATATCTATTGATATCCAAAATATTACCGAAGTAGTCTACTACTGTACCCTTGATTGACTCAATCAAATAATTGGGATTAGTTAATGAAAGACCCAATGTATCCGACTTATGTAGTCTTCTGTTAGGATATTTGTAATTAGGCTGCTTAATATTCTCAACGCCGTAAAAATCACTTTCTTTCAGATCATCTAATATTCCAGAGCTTTCTGGAAATTCAGTAATAAGCTGGCGGCTTTCAATTAATGCAGGATTCTTAAGAATAGTATTCTTATATTTATTAGGTGATAATGTATTATCAAATCCAATAGGTCTAAGATAATTATCATACAAGGTATCTTGTAGCTTTAGATCATCGGGAACATTTGTATTAGGCTTAAGATCTCGTTTAATTACCCCAATAACACTACGTGATCCTTCGGTAAAGGTACTAATGTTATCAAAGTAAGCATTGTAAAAAATATTATTAGCAGATGTTTGTACAGTAACATTCTTACGCTTGTCACCTATAATAATTTGATCTTTTTTATTTACTTTAAGAAAAGTATTTTTGTTACTGAAAATACTAAAACTTTCGCTATCTAATCCGGTGTTATCAAAGGTACGATTAAAAAAACTTGAAAAAAACCACTGTCCTCCAGAGCCTTGTTGAATAACGATAACTGTGCCTGGAGATGGTATACTTCCAACGGTTATTCCATTATTACTGGAATAAGGTTGAGACAAAGGAATGGTAGCTTGCGTCGCCGTGGAACCCGGCGAAAAGCTTTCAATTCTAACTTCCATTGTGTTTTTGATAGTGTTAACACTAACAACAGAAGCGAGCTTTACCAGACCAACTTGTTCATGTAACATTAAGTTTCCTCAAAGCGGATAAATACATCTAGGACAGATGTATACAAATGATCTAGTAGATTAGGTGTACGATTGTTCAAATAAAAATCATGAGTAATACTCATAGCCTTTTGTGACGGACTACGACTTTCATTTGGTCCTAATAAAATAGATACTACATCTATATCTGAACTAGCTATAGGAGGAGCATTATTAAACCCTTGTGATAATAACTCTTTGAATGAATCTGCAGCAATTCTTGTTGAATAGTCTTCGGTACCACCTTCTTGACCATATGCGCGAATTTCAACAATAGCTCTTATTTTAGTATTGCTTGTCTTGTACTTATCAATCATTAACGCTGCGTCAAACAAAAGATCGGTAATTAACTGAGAGTTGTTTTTTGTAAAGCTTGAAGCATTGCTCGTGTCAGTACCAATGTTCAATAAATTAGAACTTGATCCTCTGTCAAGAATGAATACACCATACGGCTTATAATTATCACTTTGCTGTTGACGAAAGTTGATAAAGTTTTGATTGTCTCTATTTTTGTAAAGCAATTTGCCAACAATATCAAGGATAGTAGGAATATACTCTCCCGGCGCGTGACCATAAGTAAGAGTCAGACTAGTTCCAAAACTAGAACCTTCAGCATAGCTTTGCCCTACTGTTTCAACATAAAATAACTTGTTAAGGCTTTCAATATATACAACATCGCCAGCTTGGTAATATTCATTACCAATAACATCCGCTGTGGCAGTAAGAATACTCTTACGAACACGATTTAGAAGTGAAACCCCATAAGGCGCGCATTGAGTTTCTGGATTAGTAAAGAAAGGAACATTAATTGAACTTGTTTTGCGTGCCCCATATCGACGCCACATATCAAAATCAACACAAGTAGCTGATACTTGTGCGTTTCCTCCGTCGCCAAAGTTAGCTCCTATTTGACTGCCTACTCCAACAAAGTCTCCTAAAATACCAGTTACTGTAACTACTGTAAACTCAGGTTCTTTGTTTGTTATGATAAGATTCTTAATTTTGTCATCAGTAAGAATATATCTTTTACCAGATCCCGGACCTAAGTCATCATATGACTCATCTTCAATTAAACCAGAATACATTTCGGGAATGTATTTATTAGGAGTAAATAGTGGCAGAATATCTTCTGCGTCTTTACCGTCAATTGTATTAGCTTCTACTAGATTTTTAAGAGAGAAGTGAAGAACACTCACCATTTTCTCACGCTCTTTAAGTAGCGAATCAAGTGTTGTTAAAACTTTGTTTACATCTAAAAGATAAGTTTTAACTGTGCCTTGACCAATTGTATTATTAAATTCTTCTGAATTGAAATTCTCTCCACGATTACGAAGTCTTTCAATGGCTCTGCCACCATAAGTGTCATTGGTTGGCTGTGGAGAAATTGGATTCTTGCTTCCAGTTAAAAAGCTAACAATTTTTAAACGTGACTGGGATCCTAATTGATTAGCTGTATAAGATTGGTTCTGAATGTCTTTGAAACCTGTATTAGATTTAAGATCTCGAATCGATCTAACATTTCTAATGTTATTGATATTGGTTAGAACGCCATTGGCATCACTAAGAAATTGAAAATCATTTCTTTTATTTGAAGATGTAACACTGGTATTTGATCGTACAAATGAGGTTGTTTCATCGTCGTTAGTAATTGTATAGTAGATAGTGTTTAGAAATGAACAGATAACTCTTATTTTGTCTTCTAGGATTTCTACTTTGGCAGAGACTGTGTCAATCTGAAGTCCAAATAAATCCTCTAAGAATTTCGGAAAAACACGAAGTCCAGTTCTTTCTTTTAATTCTAACATTCGATAAAAAACCGAGCTAGGAATTTTGTTATACTGAGGAGGTCTAATAACTATATGACCCTGAGAATTAGCAAAACATTCTAGATCCAATAAGGCTGCTACAGATTTTACCTTCTCATCTGGAGTCATATATTCACTATTAAATAGTTGAATATTTCCAGAGATTTTGTTCTCGAAACTTGCAATGTCATAATCTTTATCATATGAATCATCAACGATGAGATAATTTTTATCTTCGTTAGCTCTAACGTTGTATGACAATCTACGAGTTAAAAATCCTACTTTGCGCTTTAAATTTTTCTTTGACTCATCATCATTTAAAGGATCCAGACGATTAACATCGGTAATATCAAAAACAGATGCTTGATCTTGCTCAACAATTTCATTGGCTTTTGTGGAACTTTCAATCAAAATATTATTGGCATCATTACTCAGAGTTGATAGTCGATCTTTCAAAATCGCAATCTCTGCTGTTTCAGCGACACCTTCTCCAGCAACACGCAACTGTGCGCTGAGAGAAGCAATCTCCGAAGTAATCTCATTGATTTTTTCATTTGCACCATCAATGATACTTTGCTTTAGTAAAATATTTCTATATGTTTGTTCGTTGTTAGTAAAATTTTTGAACGGAATAAAGTTACCATACATACGATTAGTCTTACGCAAATCGGTTCGAAACTTATCTGCAAATGAACTGCCAGCTACTTTATTTCCTAAAGCATCAGTTGTAGATGTGTCATATTGGCGCACTGCTTTAAGGTATGTGGCGTAATTGTACGGTACACCAGATATCAACAAAGACAAGGTGTTCATGACATCTTGACCAGCAAAAGGATTAGCTGCGATGTTAGGGTTGCCTATTCGCGATGGATCGGCTAAATCATCAAATTTACCAAATTGAGTTAATGTACCGATACCTTCTTTCCAACGATAAACAAACCCATTCGGAGCATACATGGCACGATTGACTCTACCTTGTTTATCCACATGAATATCACCAAAAAGATTATCAAAATTAGCCGGACGTCCAGATAATGGACCAGCTGGTATTTTAATCTGATCAAAGTTCTTACTTAGTAGAGCTTTATTTTCATCTAAAAGATCATTGGGTTTATAATCTTTACTAAAGACATTAGAATCAAACTTGCTCTTAAATGGAGTAAGCTGTTCATTAATAGATCCATTGAAAACATCCACAGATGGCTGGAAGTTTACTTGACCAAATTTTAGATATTGCTTATTATCGGACAAGTTTACATCTGTCACGTATCCAGAGCTAGGATTGTAACTCATTCTGCTATTTGTTACAAGTCCACAGAAAATCTGAATACCTGTTTTCTCTGTAACAAACTGCTCTCGCATCATGGTCCATAAAAGATTAGGAAAATCTGGACCAGCAAATACTGATTTTTCAATATCATAGTTAGTGCCACCGGCACCAAAGATACCAGCAATGCTATTGAAAGTTTCTTTAATATTAGCAACTGAATTACCAATGCTTTGTGTAATATTTAGCCTGTTAAAGTTATCGCGTAGTGATGAAATTTTCCCATCAACCGTTTCTTTACTATTAACAAAGATATGTACTACATCGTTTACATCAATAATTGGTCTGGTAAGAAACCAAAACATCATTTTTTTGCGAGCATAATTAATGGGCGAATCTTCTTCTCCCTCAATTGGACCGAAGTTTTTCACGCTTTTGGTCGTTGCATCATATGACATTCTGTTGAAAATATCTTTGATTATTTTTTCAATAAGATAAACTTCTCTACCCTGTATTCCTTCAATACCAATTACAGATGTACCATTGGATACAATAAAGGCTGGATCTACACTAGTAGACTCCAAAGCACCTGTAGAGAATGGTATTTCAATTCCCAATCGATCATTAATAACTCTGACACGTTTACCAAATATTGTGCCAGGATTGATCTTAAATTCTAAGCGACTAACGCCTCGGGCGTCTCTAATAGAGTTAATTTCTGAGATGTTCTTTTCAATCAATTCATTGTTAACATTATTAAGCGTTGAAAGAAATTGATTATTATAAAATGCGTTACCGGCGTCGCTGATGGCTTTTTCAATATCGGCTATTGTGATAATATTGAAATTGTATGGATCAACAATGGCAAGGCTTCCTGATCCGTCACCGCTAACAGAGACAGAAGTATTAAAACTTCTCACATTGGTTAGCTCAAGTACACCCGTACCAGCACCTAGAACATTTTTAAATGGACTATCATCTGTAATCCAGGTAGTAAAAGTACTGGGTCGATTATAGGTAGTAAGTTTTTTAATTCTATCTGTTACACTTTTAATAGAAGAGATAGTGCTGTTATCTGGTAAAAAGCTTGATAGCAAATCAACTGATCCAGAAATGATTCCAAAAAGATCGGCATCCATTTTCCCAGTAAGATCTACGATAGCACTTGCCTTAGTTAGCTTTTCATAGGCAGCAATAACTTGTGTCTTATTGGCAAATAACATTTTGATAGATTTATAAAATAACTTCTCGCCCTCATCCATATAATCAAGACTAAAGCTATCTGATAAAGATGAAAACATTGCCTTTTTTACTAGGATAGTATAAGATGGCTCTTGTAAATGTATTTGTGTTTTAGCTGGGAGAACAGAGAAGCTATCATATTCAATGAAGCCTTTCTCTGAGTATGAGCGCTCTTCAGTTGTATCTATTTTACTTCCTGCCAAGCCTAGTGATCCATATGGATTTACCTGACCATTTTCTATGGTAGCTAAATCTACATTGGTATTCTCTCCAAATTTTAATTCGTTATTTAAAAACGAGTTAAGAATTTTTAATGGATTATTCATTTTATCCCTTATAGCTTAGTGGAACTCCCAGACTACTATTGTAGTTACCTTCGCCTCCACCGCCAAATACATTATTAGATGGACCTTGATTGGCAGCGCGATGATGGGCAAAATAGTTTCCGCGATAACCACGTTTCTGGGTGACAGTAAAATTCAAGGTATAGTTCCAAAGAAAATTATCCGCGGCTTCAGTAACTGAGAAACTATTGAAGTAGCCTCTATATACCCAGCCCATGTAATACATCTCTATTCCGAAAGCTACAGATGCTAGTGTTGGAACATTGCTATTAGTTCCACCAGCTAATCCAGTACTACCAGCTCCTCCCAAAAGAGCATCACCTACTGCAGAACCAATAGCTCCAACTATGCCACCGCCAAGTAATCCGCCTAATTGATTTGGAAGATCATTATTAGCCGCATAGAGCTGAACAGCCATTGGATCAAAAGCAATCTGTTCACTACGGTAAATTTCATCCAGAACGTTAATTCCCTCAATACCAGAACTACCAGTGTGACCAGTAATAGATAAGGTTGTTAATTCTTCTCCAAAATATTGCAAAGAAAAACCATTTTTTGTTTTTTCTTTGTTAATTAATTTTGATTTGCTATAAGTAATATTTTGTGGATTTATATACATTTGTACTACGCCGATTTCCGGAATAAACCAATGTATAATATGCCTTTTAGTTTCAGCTTGATCTCTATTACTTCGAACATTCGCACTAGGCAAACTATTTCCAGTATTTGGATTACCAGGCACCATTAAAGAATTGTCTATAAAATCCCCCGCCTGACGAAGAGCGCCACTAGTTTCGTCAATAGCTGATTCCACGGTGCGACCAACAGAACTAAGTAATTTTCCTACTGAAACCATATTAATCCTTATAGACCTGATGCGGGATCAAGTGACATTCTTGTAGTTGAAGGCTGAGTTTTCTTTCCACAATCAATACATACTCCTTTGGTAACAACATCAATAGTGTGAGTATGCTCTACTGCTGTTTTAGCATCTGCTTTTGGGGCATTTGCTGGACTTGGATTAACACTTGCTGCTTGTTTTGCCGTTTCTCTAGCAGCTTCTGTTCCCTTTTCAATTGAACTAGCAGATATACCTTTTCCTAAACCTAATACTGAATCTTTAGCACTAGTGAATGTTTCTGCCATAAATTTATTCAATCGATCTATTGGATTCATTGACTGTTCTGGTTTAGATGCTTCAGAAGCTTTCTTAATATCTCCAAGAGCTTTACTGGCTTTAGGCATCTCTGCCGTTTGTGATTTCTCTGACTCTTTACCTTGCATAGTTGCGTTGATAGCTTGCGTTAAATTGCTTTGAACCATCGGCTTCAAACGATTGGGTGCTTTTTCTTCTTTTACAACTGGGGCAAGTAATGGTGAACGTGGCACTGGATTTGAAATTGGATTTCTATCAGATGTAGATGGTTCTAATTGTTTCTCGCCTTGAACATTAGAGGCACCTTGTGCCAATAAAGATTTGCCAGTATCTACAATACGATTAGTTAATCCAGAAAAATCCATTAAGTCACTCATCTTAGGCGTGGCAACTGGTGATCCTGTTTTTTGAGCAGTAACTCTGGTAGTTGCATCTTCAGATGCATTTAAACGTGACTGTCTTGAAGCAACCTTCATTGCTTCGGATGCACCAGTATCATTTAAAGTAGTACCATCAGTCATCGTACTAATTCCCTCAACGCCTTTTTCAACACCCTGGATACGCAACATAGCCTGAAGAGTACGATCGATTCCAGTAAGTGCTGTGGCGCTACGATTGGCTATTTCATTTCCAGTAGAGATAGGCTCAACTAGCGCATCCATGCCATCTTTAGTGATGCCCGGCTTATTCGGATCAACCTTCTCGCCTCGTTTAAATGCTTCTAATACCTTAGAGGCTTCGGCGTCGCTTTTAACAATTGATCCTAGTGGACCCTGAGTTAGCATCTGGCGTTGTTTAGTAAACATAGAAGCATCTTCTTGTGTTTTGACATCACCAAGAGTCATAATTTTTCCATTGAATTGTTTTTGCAAAGTATTTTTTACTTTATCAAAAACCTCGTCCATTTTTCCATCAGCCATCATTTTTTCAATTTGAAGACCGCCAAGCAATCCGCCTGGACCTCCTGTTTGACTAGAAAGAAAAGCTTTTTGAGAAAGAGTTAGACTAGTAACAGATTGACTAAAACTTTTAATCATTTCTTGACTATCTTTAATAGATACACCGCTTTGACGAAGATTGTCATAGAACTTTAAAGTCAATCTACTCGCGGCATCAACGTTGTTACCATATAGTCTGTAACTAGAACTAATATCACCAAGTATGTTTTTAGTGGTTTCTAGTGGCACGTTGCCATTTTTGGATACTTCTGAAATTCTAGAAGTATACTCAATAGCTTTTTGAGCTGAGAATCCAAAATCATTCATAGCTTGAGAGATATCAGTTTGAACGGATGCAAAATCTCGCCCCGTACCTTTGGCTAAACTTACAGCTGCTTCTAGTAAGCTCATTTGCTTAACAGCATCTGATCCAACAGCAACAGTAGCTCCAAGTGTTCCGGGAATTTTACTGAAGCTAAGATTTAATTTTTCAACCTCATTAAGAGTTATTCCAAGACTTTCAGCTAATTTGGTATTTGTAGCAATATCTGATTTGAGAAATCCATCGAGATTTTCAAAGTTAGTACCTACCTCTCTAAAGAATGAGGAAAGGTCACCACGAGTTGCAGCCATACTCATAAGAGATGATCTATAATTTTCAACACCTTCAGCAGAGTCTGCAATATCTTTAATGCTTTTTAACACTGATGACATTCCATCCCTGTCATTCAAACCTATTTTTTCTAGAAGACCTAGATTTGGTAGATTTTTACCAGCATTCTTCATGATACTCTGAATGCTTTCCATTGACTCAGTTGTCGATGTTTTAATATCATCGTTCATTGTTTTGGAATAGTTTCCAAAGGCTGACGCGGTGGAGATAGCAAATTTACTTATCTCGCTAGAAACACGACCCATTTGTTTGGATGCGTCAGCAACAACATTGCTTTGACGAACCATATCAGATCCAGTTGTTGATGCACTCTTACGGATGGCTTCCATAGAATCAGAGACACCATAAGCGCTTCTTTTAGAAGCGTCTGAAAGAGTAGAAACGGCTTTAGAGCCTAGCGAGCTATAGTTCTCGACAGACTCTCTGGCTTTATCGTAAGATTCTTTTGACTTCTCGGCAGCTTCAGCTATTCTAGCCTCAGCCTCAAGTCTTTGTTCGTCTTCTTCGTTCATTTTCTAATAATTTTCCGTTTCTTCTTCCCTGGCAAATTATTAGTTTGAGGAGGTTCTAATGGCTTAGATTTAGCAATCATTTCCATAGTTGTATCCATATCCTCTTCAGACGACATCTTATTACCGGTACCTAATAATCTTTTAACAGCTTCTGGATTAATAAATCCACCAATAATATAGGCATGATTTTTTGCCAACTCGTACTTGTTGTTATTTGCATTTAACCAATGGAAAAAGAAAAATAACTTATGAACTGGATTCATTTCTGTAATAAACGGGTCGCTTGGCAATTTCTTAAACGTTATACACAGAAAATATAAATACTCCATATCCAGTTCATTTACGCTTTTTTTATTTCATTAATCAGTTTGTCAAAGTCTGCCTGCGTTCGTACACCGTATTGTTTTTCACATTCTTCTTGAAAAATTAAAACTTCTTGATGTAAACGAGTTGCGACTTTCTCATCTAATTTCTTAACAAAGAAAAGTCTGCTTTCCAAACTATCATCACCAAAAATATCTTGTATCTTCATGCCAGAAACTTTGGTAATAGACTGAGCTAATAGATATTCGCGTAAAATTAATGATTCTTCAATTCTATATTTAACAGCTACAGAAGCCATTAATGCTGTTGACTGTTGCTCAGTAGTAAGATTAGAAATAGTAAAAATTAATTCATTGGTAATTTCAATATCTTTTGTTAATACCGTACTCTTAAGCAAAAGATCAAGCTTGCGAGTGATATCATCCATACGCTGCTGGATGCGTTGTTGCTGAAATTGCTCTACTTGCTGTTGATATGTAATCTGAGGATTCATCATAGCAGGCGGTGCAATAAAACTAGATTGCTGTTGTGGAGGTCCACCGGGAAAACCAGGTGGAAGTTCTCCAGGCATACCTGGAACAAATTGTTCGGATTTACCAGTGTTTAAATTATTTACAAAAAATGATTGGCTCATAAGTTCAGGGCTCGGGTTAGGAATAAACTCAGATGGAATCGAAGCACCATCTGGAATAGTATAGTTTCTCATGGGCGAACCGGATTGTCCGGGATTTCTACGTTTACCAATTGATGTTTTCATTTCACTCATGCTGCTTATATAACGAAAAAGAGAGGGAAATCCCTCTCTTTTTTACCGTGTATGGTTAATTATTAGAAATTGAGACCCAGATCAATAAGACCGGAAGCATCAAGTGAACCACGACGTCTGCCAGTATCAGCAGCAACCATAATATCATCTTGATACATTGGAACAATAAGTCTTTCTCCACCAGTTGCAGCACTAGCTACTCCAACACCGCCGCGTTGTCCACCACCAGCGCGGAATGACAAAATCTGTTCCGCTTTCCAGTTAGCTGTATCAGTAATAATCCAGTTGTTAGCATCGAAAGTATATGAAAGACTTTCAAACCATACATTTTTAAGAATTGTAATTATCACACTATCTGTATCATTTTTTTGAATATCTTGAATTTCAATATCAAAAGGATAGCGTTGAGCGGCAAGGTGAAGGTATCCAGCACTAAAAGCTTCGGTGAGGCGAAGTCTATCATAACGAATACGAGAAACTGAACCGCTGATAGTTGCAGATGATGTTGGGGTTGAATCGATTGAACCATCACTACCAACTTCATTAATCATGCTAATAGCACGACCTTCTGAAATTGATAGAGATTGAATGGCGCCAATTGCCTGAGTCCCAACTTTGAGAATCATATGGGTCGACAAACTAGTGCTTGTTCTATTGTTACCGTTTGGGAATGTGTAAGTACTGCCGGTATTAGGAGCTGATGACATTTATATGTTCCTCTTAGAGATTTCCAATAGATACTCTAATATAGATAAAGTTAACTGGATAAATCGGTTTAACTCTTACACTAATATTCCATTGTGTGGGATCAGAAGCGTCCTGAACAACCACAAGATCTTTATAGCTACTGATCAAATCCTTCATGAAGCTGTTTAGAACAACAACAGCGCGAGCTACAAGACTGGCTTGTAGTGTATCATCTTCTGGATTTCCAATGTAACCATTGAAAGAATTGCGGAAGCGTTTAGCAATTGCGTCACGAATGAAGACAATTGACATTTCTTTTTCCTCTACGAATCCACTTTGGCTAGTAGTCAGACCCCAAATAACTCGTCCACCACCTTGAACGGGCTGAAGAACAGTTACACCAGAACTAGCAAGAGCTTCCTGAACACGCATTGGAAGTAATTTGCTACGTTGGATAGTAAAGCCACCAAGAACTTTGTTCGTTAGAGGCATGGAGGTTTTACCTTGACCGGCAAAGTAACCAGCTGCCGCTGCTGCCTGATAGAAACCATCGACAATAACATTTGAACCAGTATTGACAACGATTTCATCTGGGTAGAAGTATGAGCATCTAAAAGTAGATCCAAAACCATCTTTAACAGAGTAGTTGGTAAGATCTTCAACAGATCCAGCAAGTACCTCTGTTACTGAGTCGCCCTGAATTCCTTCAAGAACACCAATATCTTCAACGGCTGCCGGAGTAACTCCAGTAAGATTATCAGGAACAAGACCACGAATGGCTCCAATAAATGCAACGCGTTCTTTTTTGTTAGTAATAAAGCTCATGGTGCGGCAGTGAGCAACAGTGTTCTGAAAGATAACACTGATAGTCTGTTTTGGAAGCGGAACTACGATATCACATTCAACAGCTTCTAGTGATTCGAGAGCAGCGGTCCAACCAGCATCATAGAATGTAGAATCTTTTTCGTCAATCAAAGTAACACGAAGTCCGTAGTTATTCGGTACAACGTTTTTGTTGATGACTACGAAAGAAGAAGTATCATTCGTATCAAGTACCTCGAAACGAAGATCTGATTCTACTACGAAAGCCTTAGCGATCGTTAGGGTATTGGTTCCAGCATTGTAACCAGTAATATCGTACAATGTTTTGTTATCAGTACCGTTAGTAATTCTAATTTGTTTCTGAGTAATATTTGAAAGCAAACTAAAATCATATCCGCCAGCACCGACAGTGCTTGCAAGAGTACCATTACCAGTTCCAGGTGAAGCAACAACAACGCCATTTGTTCCTGCGGCTCCATCTACATTGGCACCAGTCTGAGGATCAAAAACTTGGAAAGCAGCGCTGGATTGAGCAACTAGATCAGTAAATGTAGTCACGCTGAAGAATAGTTTACCATCCGTAACTGAGGTAACAACGAAGCTGCCATTGTTAGCGTTGTTAGTGGCATCAATTACTTTGAGAGTTTTACCAACGTAGGTGCTATCAAACTGAATTGATCCGGTAAAAATACCATTTTTAAGAGCTGGTAAATTACGAGCCATGTATCCATCAAAACCAGAGAAAACAGCAGCATCTTGCTGGATAACTGTATAGCAGAAGCTATAGCCACCAGGAGCAGCTGTGTTATCAGTGATGAACTGATTAATTGTTGGCTGACCAACTTCACCAAGAGTATTGAATTCAACTTTGTTTGGTAGGAGTTGAGTTTCAACGCTTGTAGCGGGGTTCTCAATGAAGAAATGAATATTTCCATTTACATCTGGAATAACACCAGCGGGAAGTGGAAAAATAAAATCATCATCGTTAGTTGATGTTGAACGAACACCATCAGAAAGAAGGAATGACTGTCTACGGGGCATCGAGGGTGCTGCCTGAACTGCTAGGACTGAGGGAGCACCGTTTTGGAAAGCGAGTTGAGCACCAAGTGAAAGAGTGTTATCAACTGAAGGCAAACCTCTATCTCCAATCATATTACTAAGACCATCATAGGGAATTGGAATATTTAGATTAGTAACAGGAATATAGCTAGAGGTAAGTGAGGCATAGCGAGGAAGAACGCCGCCTTTGACTTTAATTGAAAAAGCATCGCCTTCTCTAAAAGGAGTGATTGAGCTTCCGCCTGATTCGGTTTCACTGATTGCAAATTCAAGAATACCATTGCTGACAACATATCCATCAGCACCCCAGAGAATTGGATTACCATTGGTGTCAACTGGTGAACCTGAAGAGCTACCAAAAGCAGCGAATTTAGCAGTTTTGCCAATTGGAGCATTGTTTATGTCACGCTGAACTGAGACGCAACGAATGGTCCAAGTCTCAGTAGGGGCATCGGTATCTTCAAGAACCAAAGAATCGATGGTACCAAGACCTACGGTTGAGCTAGATTTTTTCCAGAAGGCGCCACCTTGATCGACAAGGTAAGCAGTCTGAAGTTCAATCTGACCAAGGTCAGGATCAATCATAGCATCATAACGATTCGAGAAAGGCTGACCGGTTATGGCTCCCTCAAGAACTGAAAGTTTGACACCGTTGATAAAAATTGATGTTCTGTTAGGAACGAGTGGAAATCTGGTTAGCTGAAAATGGCGACCATCAGCGTCAGAAGTTGAGGTGTAATCTTCATTAACACCATCTGCACCATTGCCGGCGGCAGTGGAAACAACCACTTCAGAAGTAACACCTTCTCCAATAATTGCAACAACACGATTGGATAATCCAGCGGCGACGCCGCGTGATTCGGTTACAACTTCTAAAATGGTTCCTGGAACTATGTTGGACGCGCCTGGAATATTAGCCATATACTATCCTTTTAATTAATACACACTAAACACATGCATTAATATTGAATAAATTACTTGCTTCTTAGTAAGGGTTTATTTTTTCACGACGTATCTATCAGGATCCAATAGCAAATCTAAATACGATACCTCTGTATTAATGTTCAAATTTGGCGAGACAGGACTATCATTTTCTGTATTTCCTATAGAAATATTAAAAATGATACGTTCAATATAATTTTCAATGGGAATTTCGCGCTTCCACTCTGTTCTGATCTCCAAATTAATTGAAACTTTGTAAAACTTTTTAGTTCTATCGTCTCCCTCAGATGGCGATCCAATACTCACATTTTTAATTACCAAACCTGCGTGACGAGAATCATCAAAAACGATGTCTGTAAAAAGTAAGAAAATTAGTTGAGCCAAATGATCACGTGTTGCTACTGATCTCGTAGTAATATCAATAGATAAAGATCCCTCAGCGGCGCCTTCAAAACGAAAAGCTTTTGGTTGGCGAATAACTCTAATATTACCATAGCCATCTTCATACTGTCGTTCAGAGATAATATATTTTCCGAACTCACGATTCATCGAAATAGGAACTGATCTCATTCCTCCACTTTTTACAATTACAGATGGATAAAATTGAACATCATCACGAAAATTTTCCCCAATAAAAATACGAGTAATGTCATCATCGTTGACACCAGATCCCACTGGAAGATCAGTATGATCTAGTGTCTTAGGAAATCCCCACTCATCGCTAACATAATGATAAAAAGAATCTAGTGAGAAAAATTTTCGCATCTCTGCAATAACTAATTCTTTTGGAAATACAATCATAGATGATTGTATTAATCCAAACAATCTATATAGATCTGTATCATACCAATTGCCTGTTGCCATTATAGTGAATATCCTTGTACGTATTCAACTACTATAGGCGAGAATGCTGCTTCTGCAATAGCACCACCTGAACATTTCACAATGATGCGCACTTTAAGGTAAGCAACTTTGGTTTTCAAGTGTTTACTAACATACAAATTATCGCCAGTAAGTGTAGCGTATGTTGTAGTTGTAGTATTTTTACGAGTATTTAGATCGGCGATACTCATAGAGGCTGAAGTATAGCTATCAGCTGTTAGAGTGCTATCTACTGTTGGACTAAGGTTGTTACCGACATCATAAAATGAAGCCATATCTGTCGGGCTTTTAGTAGGATAGTACAACTGCATATCGATTGTAGAAGTTACATCGATAGAGTTAGCAGTGTTAGTGCTATTTCTTAAGACGCCACCTAAAGTAATTTTGGTTATTCTAGATCCGTCTGGAATTCTACTAGACAAATTTATAATCGCTTCATATTGTCCAGCAAGAACAGCTCCGGCGTCATCAAATGAAAGATAACTATAAAGACTTCTACTTGATCCACCAGGTGATGTATCATAATACATATTCATTGAATTATAATCAGCAACAGCAGGAAGTGTGTGGCGTTTGATTGCTTTCATTTCATGAAGTGAAATGATTTCAAAGTTACGCTGACCAATATTATTTGAAGTGATAATATGGGCAACATCTCCAAATAATCCAGTTGATCCAAAATTTGTATTATCACCATTTAGAAAAATATTATTAGCATACACAACTTGCGTTTTATCAACCGGATCATTAGCAAAAACCTCGCCCGTTGTATTTTGTAAAAATACAGTATTATTTGTAAATGTTCCAGCTCCGAAATAAAATACAAAAGCGGTTACAGCATATCCGACGCCAGCAAAATTGTTATCAATAATATTCGCGGCGCTCGTAATATTTGCATATCCAAAATATTCATTAAAAGAATCGCTTTTAATTTTATTACCAATAACATTGAGATAATTATGATAGTAAAAACCACCAGTATTACTTGATACTACTTTTATTGGATAATTATTTGTAGTATATTTGAATGTTTTTGAATTTCCTTGAAAATTATTCAACATTCCAATATCATTGGCGCTAAATTCATTATTTCTAATAGTTGTATTTATGTGAGAATTGCTAGTTCCTATTGAAAGCCAATTCATGCTATTATTATAAACGTTAGCACTAGCCACATAATTGTGCAATTGCGCATATGGTGCAGGAAAGTAATTTTCTGATGGAGTATTACTTAATAATGGATAATCAGCACCTTTTATATCAGACTGATGCATTAAATTACAATGATTATCATTAATTTCCCAAGCAGGAGGAGTTGCGGCAAGGGCTCCGGGATATGCTGCATCATGTCTAACAGAAAAACCAAAATAAGCGATTCTAGAGCAAGTGTTCTTCTCAATTCTACATGACTTGACAGAAAAAGCCTTGTATGGTAAACTTTGAGTGATAATAATTGATCTTGAGCGTGCTTGTTGTGGCGTGGTAACATCAGTTATTATTTCAACTCCATCATTATAGCAAATATTTCCAGAGATAGTTAAATCTTCGATTAGAAATGGGAAGCCTACCGGCGCTGAGGTGGGGTTGAAATAATAGCCGCTTTCAATACTAGTTGACTTATTGATAATGGCAATCATAGCGCTTGTCATATAGACAGCATCATAAAAATGATTGTTTTTTATTTCAAAATTTGACATAACAAGTGCCAAATTTAATTTTCCAGTATTTATAAAAGTACCATCATTTGTACTATTTACTTGGCGATTTGCCTCAATCAAGATGCTTGGAACTGTTTTAGATTGTCCAGTTGTTTTAAACGTATTGTTATTTATTTTTACGTTATTTTGTTTCGTTCTACTAATTGAAGATGATGATTCATCATAAACATAAATAACACCTTCAAAAGCTTTTAGATCATCAGAGGAATCGTCTGTCCAAAGGCTATTAGTTGAATAATCTATTTCGCTAATAAATGAGCAATTTTCAATTTTTATGTTATTGATTAAATGTGAGAAACCAATTGCTTTTCCATAATGCCCAGTGAATGTGCATTTGTTAAAATCAATCAAGCTAGTATCAGCTGAGTTTGTAATAAGTACAGCAGTTGAGCTTTGATTGTTTATCAAATCACTTGATGGCATTTGAAAAGTACATTCATTAAAATCAAGATAATCATCAACATCAGACACAGTGATAACAGTAGCTCTAAATACCGGATTAAAGGCGTAAGCTACGGTTCCAAGTGAAGTAAAGTTAAAAGTACATTTGTTGAATTTAACATTACCAGTGTTAATTTTGATAGCAACATTTGGATACGTTACACCGACGGCACTGCTAAAGTTTTTAAACAAAACATTGTCAAAAGAAGTATTTGGTGAGGTAACCAATGCTGTTGATCTTAGATTGCTATTACTCATAGAAAGATTAAGATTTTTGAAATCAAAACCAATCGGTAAAGTAGCATCTGCTCCAATAGCTGTAGTAACAATTAAATCACTGCCATCGCCAATAATTTCGATATTGTTATTGCCAAAATTACCAAAATCATAACTAACTACTGCACTCGATGCCATGTAATACTGAGTGCCTTTAATATAGGCTTTTGTTGAATAATTATTATCAAGTGATAAATAATTAATCATTGCTTGAAATGTTAAAAAGTTACAATTTTCTTGAGAAGCATTCGCGGTAGCCCCTTCCATGTCATTAGAAGATAAAGAATATTTTCTAATATCTAGCGCATAGTATTCGAGATCATTTTCCGGATCGCCTCCGCTAAAGCTAATTACAAAATATAGCGGTGTATATTTTTTGTTATATCTTATTTCTGATAATGTTGCATTATCAATTGAATATAGATTTGCAGAATCAATATTGTATACTTGTTTCTGTACGCCAGAGTTGTTTAAGAAAAACTTGTAATTTCCTACCTCATCTATTGCTAGGAACAAACCAATAGTTCCGAAGCCTGCCTCATCTGTTACTCGTGGTATCCAAACTTTTTCTCTATTTTTTAATACAACTTTGCCATTGACAATAACTTGACCACCTAGTATATCAATAAAATTTTCATTTACATACGGAGCGCCAGAAAAGGTATTATAGTCCCCTGCCTGCATTTCTTCTTGAGTGGGTCGACCAGCAATGCTAAATCCATTGATAATACCATTTGATTGTGATGCGGCATTGACAGATGCAATATAATTTAGTGATTCTGTGGATAAATCTTTAACACCAACGTTACCAAATTGACGTAAATCTTTGGTAATTTGCAATGTCTGATTGGTAGTAAATAATGGTACCCAGACTCCCGCCAATGGAGCAAATGAAGTATTGCCTTGCATTGATGAGAATAATTGAATTGAATACTCACCATTAAAAGTGGATGCGCTAAATGGTACAAAGACTTCGATAAAATCATTTGCTGACTCATCAAAAATCTTTATTTTTGAATTTACTTTGCCGCGAGAAATTGGACCACTAACTCCAGTTACGTTATCTTCAAAAAATGCTGTTACAATGCCAAGAGAGCTATCAACAGAAAGATAAAAGTGTTTATAGTAAATTTCACCATAATTGTAGCCTTTTAGTTTTGGAGAAATATTTGTTACAATAAAGTCATTGCCAGG
>ERZ1292644.672-Hain-H14-01um-R2-672-length-21166-cov-4_pt1 | contig 21166 bp, 42 predicted proteins | sample MGYA00564402_ERZ1292644 | MGnify/ENA primary metagenome ERZ1292644 (study PRJEB36523, sample SAMEA6512644) | groundwater metagenome | collected 2019-01-09 | study: AquaDiva: Metagenomics assemblies of 32 groundwater samples
CTGTGCCAAGTGTGCCTGAGCCAACATTTCATGAGCGCATGAATCAGCTGGAGTATGCGCTGGAATCCGATGTTCGCCGCCTTGTACGCTGGCACATCGAACGCTTCGCTGTGTTGGTGATGTAATGGCAGCAATATCCTATGCAGCACCCGGTACCAAGTGGGGACCGTGCAAGGACGCGTGTGAGCACACTGATTGTGCCGAGGCACGTCGGCTCGTCGCGTGGGTCTGTCGGTTCTGTGGCAATCCCATCGGCTACGACACACGATGCTACGCTGACCCTGAGGGAACAGACAAGTACGCGCAGGTGCATGCATCGTGCTACGAAGACCTGATCGAAACCGAGCGTAAAAACACTTCCGCTCAGCGGAAGTCCGAAACATAAGCATTACCCCGCCCGCCAGGAGCATTCTCGTGAGCATTTTCAGCTGGCATGTGAGGAGACGTAGCATGTCCATCGACCAGGTAACGGCGCAGATGCGCGCCGAGGGAGCTATCGCCTACTGTGTGTTTGTGACGACCCGCTCGGTTGCCCGTTTCTGGAGGTATACCTCCCAAGGGGTCGAAACACAACAATGGTACGGCTGTACCCAAGGACAGTATAGTGATACAGGTAAAGGTTGGGGTACGTCGATGTACTCTCGCCAGGAGATCGAAGCACACTTACTGCACAAGCAATGGATAAAACTCTAAGGAGCAGCATGGAAGAATTTGTTGGTCAATACGTCAACCACATTGGGTCGGGAGTACATCCGAATGGCACGGTGTTTCTGCTCGTCGCACACAAGACAGGCGTAGGAATCTTCAAAGCGGAGATATGGCGACACGACCCTGGCGCAAAGAAACCGGTCTACCACAGCACCATACCGCTAAACGGGCCAGCCGGCTACGGGACACTGGAGTGTATGCCTGATGGGAGCCTGCGCGTGTATACCAGTGCAGGACTCGTGAACGAACACAACATTGGCGGGAACTTCATAGGCATTCCGAACATGGCACAGCCGTGGAAGGTCATCGGCGACGTGGTGCTGCTGCCCGTCGTTCCTACCTCCACGGGTGTCGACGTAATGGCGCGAAATACGGCGCAAGTTGCGCTGAACGCCGCACAAGTCGCAAAGACAGAGGCCGCGACGGCACAGAAAGCCGCGAGCGCTGCGGCCAAAGGCGCGCTAAACGTCGGTATGTCTTTGGAAAAGATCAAGGTACCCACGCTGCAAGACATCAAGGACATTGCGTGGAGTCTTGCCGGTGATCGTATCAGCGCCGAAGCGTACGACGACGGTAGTGATCTTACAGATCGTATCGAGACTCTGAGCCAGGAGCGCCTGGTCGCGGCGATTGAGTACGCGCTGTCGAATCCAAAGCAGTCCCGACTTCGTGCGATGATCGAAAAGGTTATCGAGGAGAAACTAAGGCATGCCACCGCTCAAGCGTAGCATCACGATCAACCCGGCGCAGCCAGTGGAGGTTGCGCCGATCCAGCCGGAGCGTATTGTACCAGTCGGACGCATTGTTATCACCCCTGCTGCGGAAGAACTGCTCAACGCGCAGACCGTGTACCAGCTTGTCCAGCGACATACGCGCGGCGACTGGGGCGACGTAAGTGACGACGACCGACAGGGCAATGAAGACGCACTAAAGAACGACCACGACGGGTACATGTCGGTTTACAATCTACCGCAAGGAACGGTGTGGATTATAACAGACTACGGAAGAAAAGTAAGTACCGTGCTTACGCCAGGAGATTACTGATGACCTACGACGAACTGATGGCGTTCATGCGCAGCGAAGGCGCAACGTCATACTCGGAGATTGAGCGCGGGATACTCCCAGGTATTCGCTTCTACCGTGATGCCGAGGTGCTTGAGACATGTCGCTGGATGCGTGCTGGGGACATCTACACACCACACACTACGTGGGGCACGTCAACTATGGACGCAGAAGGTCTACGACTCGACATTGAAGCGGGATGGACACTCGTGATGCCGCAGGCCGCGCATGTATGACAATGTGCAGTCGCAAGACGATGACCTGACGGATTATACTGATCTTGAGTTGGCAGAACTTCGGAAACTGAACCATACTCTCGCCGTGCTACTAGGACGCGTGACGTACTTCCTAGAGTTTGAGCAAGGAAGCCCCATCACAAGACGGCGCACAACGGCTAAGAAGTTGCTCGACGAGATCAACAAGGCTACAGGAGGCAAGACGTGACAAAGATCATCACGCCGACGCGTAGCCAGTGGGCCACGCTGGTAGAGCTGGGTATCGTCGGGCAGTACGGCGTAGGTATTGTGCTGCTGCATCCCGACATTGCGCACAACCACTACGATACGCTGTACGAGCGTCAGTTTCTGCAAGACACCGCCGACAATTACGATTTCAGCGACGACGATGTGTCGATGGAGATTGTAGACCGCCCTGACCACCCGTTCCTTGATGTCTTGAACGAAGCCCGTCGCGTAGACTAGCCCTCTGGTACGCTTCTGGTAATCCTCTGGTACTACACTTCCTCAGTACCCCTGTACGGTATAGGCCACGAATAACTGTATCGGTTTACGTCAGAGTACGGCAAACCGATACAGTTTATTTCTCTATTGATTCTTTCACGATTAGTGCTATACTAGGACTAGATTAGTCCGGTTTTTGCACCAAAGGAGTTCACATGAATCCTGACACTTCCTCCAGTATTTTGAACACCAGCACTGCAAGCATTCCGATGGACATCGCGCTGTTTTCTGTTACGCGTGCAGAGAAGCCCAACGCGCCGAACGGTGACGAGAGCAACATCGTCGGCCAGATACTCTGGAAGCAGTTCTACGAGCAGCTGATGGCATTCGAGGATTGCTCGTTCGTGGTTACTGCGCACGTGGGCCGTGCGGTCATTCGCCAGGTAGGTAAGGACGCCGAGCTGTTGTTGCGTGCCCGTGGATGGATTACGCAGTGCGAGGAATGCCGTCGCTGGGCTGTGCCATCGTCAGAAAGCAAGGGCCTGTGCGAGATGTGCATGGAAAATGCGCGTGAGTTCGCCGAGCTGCAGTCGGAGCGACGTGCTGAGGCAGCGATGGACGCCTATGCCAGTGGGTATAGCTTTGTCGTCGGATAACTTCCGCTGAGCGGAAGTGGGGGTTCTATTGGATGACAATGAAAAATTGAGAACTATGGTAGGAAAGACTGTCGAAGTAGGGTATCAGGTATTCAACGGCAATGATGTTGCCTTCGAAGGGCGCATTATTGGCATTCTTTGTCATGACAAAGATGACACGTTCACAGTCGAAGGTACGCATAAGTGGCCGTTGTACATTTACGCTAACGCGTGTGACATTCACTTCTTAGATGGCTACGATGCCTTCAGTATTACGGTTATGGCATAGCGTTTCCGCTCAGCGGAAGTGGAGGAACTATGAGAATTTGGACACGCGCATATCGTCCTTGGATACACGGCGGCGATGTACATCAGCCAATTATCTGCGACGTAGACGTTACCGGCCCATACGAAGCGGGGTCACATCAGTTGTTCATCGCCCGGTCACCAAACGGTACGGTGTTCATTGCAGAAGGTGAAACCGGCGCGATTGTCGGGGGTGACCTGGCGGAAGTAACGAACGATATTGTAGCGGCGGAGCTTGTGGTGATCGAAAAGCAAATGATATGGGCACGCAGCCAGGTGACGAAGACTGCCGAGGTTACACGCGAAGAGTTCTGGAAACTCCTGCGTGCAGACTAACTTCCGCTGAGCGGAAGTGGAGGGAACAATGACCGCAACACAATGTCTTGTCGAGTTCGTAGGGCAAGAGACACCGTATGAGCGAAACATATACACGGCGGCGAAGGGACTTGTCGATAGTGGCAATGCCGAGTGGAAGTACCTAACGCAGTTCGTGAGTGGTACGACAGTATGGCAGCTTAACGAGCGTTCGGTGATGATTAAGGCCGACATCCCTGCGGAGAAATCTCTGTGATACAACGACCTACGGTGTTTACCGATATATGCCGCCTACCTGTAGACGTACTCGGAAGCGAATCTTCAGGTCTGGTGACGTGGATTATTCTCGAAGACATGGATGGGAACAAAGACTACGTTGAGTTCAAAGACCTCGTGTGTATCGAGGGTGAGCAGTGGCTTTGGCGGTGGATTCGGTTCTGTAGTCGACTGCGAGAAAATGCAAAGACTCCTCGCTACTTCCGCTGAGCGGAAGTCTTTTGCGACGAACCTCCATTCCCTACAAAGTCTCTACCAAACTAGCAACTCTTTCTATCAGCATACTACCATCAATCTTCAGTCTATTGGTGGATTTTTGTATTTTCCAGTAGACAGAAGAGGAGCGTCTCATGCAGGGGTTCAACCTTCACGGCAAGCGGCTAGAGTATCGTGGTAACCGCGACCGATACTATCGAAATATCCAGGCTATTGAATTGCTGCGCAAACTGCAGCGCGAAAACATCGACCCGTCGCGGCTAACGGACGCGCAGAAGCTGACACTGGCCCACTACAGCGCATTCGGGAACAGCGAGAACCTCAACCGTGCGTTCAGCAGTCAGTACGACCGGGTCACCCAGCATACGACACAAGACGAGCAGGAGCGGATTAAGCGGTCGAGTCTCACGGCGTTCTACACCAGCCAGGACATCTTGGATGCCAAGTGGAGCGGTCTCGCGCCGATTCTGCGGACACTCCCAGGCACGCTGAAGATCCTAGAGCCAGCCTTTGGCATCGGCATGTACGTGGCGACAATGCCCCTGGACATCAGGGAACGCGCAGAGATTACTGCCGTTGAGTTCGACGCTATCTCCTCGCAAATCGCGGCCTACCTGCACCCTGATGTTCAGCTGCACGGGACACAGCGGTTCGAAGAGACCGACCTACCAAGGGATTACTTCGATCTTGTCGTGAGTAATGTACCGTTCGGCGCTACCAGGGTCTTCGATCCACACATGGAGAACCGTCTGCTTACACGAACGGTGCATGATTACTTCCTCGCGCGGTCGTTGCAAGTGGTGCGGCCTGGTGGTCTGGTGGCGATCCTTACATCGTACGGAACGATGGACAAGCTCGACTCCCGTATTCGTGAGTGGGTTGCGGAGCGTGCCGACCTTCTGTACGCCGTGCGTCTACCGCAAGGTACGTTCAGTGCCAATGCAGGTACCGAGTGCGGCACCGATCTGCTCGTGTTTCGTCGCTACGACGAGGGCGACACCATCGAGCCAAAGCCCATGTGGACGACAACCGAGATGGGCAGAGTTCATTACGTTACTGACTGGCGTGGCGCTGGCTTCACTACGGCATCGAAACTCGATGAGAACGAATTCGAGATCGACACCTCGACATTGCCGGTATCTGCCAAGTTGCGTATGAACTACCTGTTCGCCACACACAGGGACGCAACCATCGGACAGATCGCGGTAGTGGCGTACGGCGATAATCACTTCTCCTACGTGCAGCTACCGCAGCAGGGTACCGTGGCTGCTGCGCTGGCGCTGGCGCTGGACATTGCAGCGTTCGAGTTGGAGCTGGAACCGCAGCGCCCGCTCGTCGCAAAAGCCATAGCGATCAAGCGCACGGTCAAGCCAATGGCTGACCGTGAGACGCCACTGGCGCAACGCATGCTGGGCATCGAAGTTGCAGCACAAAACCTCGTTCACGCTGACCGCAACGGACTTCCTGTTGCGGAGATGAATCGTACGAAACTGAACGATGTGTACGATGCATTCGTGGTGGAGTTCGGCATCATTCACACGCCGAAGAACCTGAAGGCGCTCAAGGGCGAACCTGAACTGAACTTCCTCAAGGCGCTAGAGAACAACGTGCGCGTCGTTGGAAAGACGATGCAGGCGACTAAGGCAACGCTGTTCGAGCGCGCTGTTGTTCAACGAAATACACTTAATCCCACCGAGACCATTTTTCCTGACGACGCGGTACTGCACGTCATGGAGGAGCTGGGCCGCTTCGACATGCCGCGCGTGATGCATCTCACGGGTATGACCGAAGTGGAACTGGTCGACGCGCTGAAGGGGCAGGTATTCCGCAATCCGTCTGCCGGTAAGAAAGACGAAGCGAAGTATGTTCTTGCTGACGAGTACTTATCAGGGGATGTGCGAAAGAAGTATATCGAGGCGCTCGACGCTGCGCAGACTGATCCGAGCTACCAGGAGAATACCGACGCGCTGGGGAAGATTATCCCCAACGCGCTGACCACGGACGAAATCAAGGTTAACATGGGCGCGCCGTGGGTGCCGATTGGATACTACCACGCGTTCATCTCCCAGCTTATTCCGCAGTTTGGCAGGTATTACTCTAAAGGGATCGTGAAGTACCACGAGTTGCTGGCGCGTTGGGTCATTGAAGACCCGCACTACGCTCGTAGGACAAACGAAGCGACGGTGACCTGGGGCACCGGTCGTATGCACGCGCTGGATATTATCGACTGTGGCATGAACAACCGTCCGATCAACATTCGTGATACGTTCGCGGACGGTAGTAGTGAGCCGAACCAGAAGGAAACCCTGCTTGCGCGGGAGAAGTGGGAGCGTATCAAGGAAGCCTGGAAGAACTGGCTCTGGCTCGACGAAGACCGTGCGAAAGACCTCACTGACCGCTACAATGTTTTGTTCAACAGCACGGTCAAGCGTACGTTCAGCGGCAAGCATTTGCGCTTCCCCGGTATGAACACGAGCATTCTGCGTGGCGGTGCCCTGGCCGACTACCAGCAGGACGCCGTGTGGATGGCGCTGCAGAAACGCGCAACGCTGCTTGATCTTCGGGTAGGCGCGGGTAAGACCTTCATCATGCTGGCGATTGTCCACGAGGCCAAGCGGCTCGGGCTCATAGCGAAGCCTGCGGTGACCGTGCCGAACCACCTTGTGGGCCAATGGGCCGACGAAGCGAACCGGCTCTACCCGGACATGCGCGTGCTGGCGATGTCGCCTGAGGACTTCACCAAGGAGCGGCGGGGTACGTTCCTGTCACGCATCGTGACCGAGGACTGGGATTTGATTATCCTGGGGCACTCGACGTTCGGCTTGATTGAGCCGGGAGAAATTGCCCGAGAGTACATCGACCTTCAGATCATCGAGTATCGCCACTACCTGGAGGACTTGACCATCGTCCAGGCCGGTGAGAGTACCCGTACAAAGAAGAAGTCGATCAAGGACATTGAGAAAGCCTTGGAGGGCTTCGAGACCACGCTGAAGGAAATGGACGCCAAGATCAAGCACGACGACGATGGTGTTATCGGCTGGGATATGCTGGGCATCGATTGGCTGGGGGTGGATGAGGCGCACGAGTTCAAGAACCTTGGCATTCCTACGTCGATGGGCAGTATTCCTGGCGTGCCCAAGGGGAATAGCCAGCGTGCGATGGACATGCGGATCAAGACGTGGGACATGTTGCGGCGCGGGCAACGTGTCGTATTTGCCACAGGAACCCCTGTCTTGAACACACTTGGCGAAGTGTTCATCATGCAGAAGTATCTCCAAGAGGAGGTGCTTGTCGCGCACGGCATTAACCACTTCGACGCCTGGGCACGGACGTTTGCCGAGACGCAGACGATGTTCGAGATGACACCGGACGGCGGCGGCTTCCGCATGAATACCAGGCTCAGTAAGTTCGTCAACCTGCCTGAGCTGTTCAACATGTGGTTCGAGTTCGTCTACTCGAAGAGCAACGAGGCGCTCAAGTTACCGACACCGAAGATCATCAGCGGTCGACCGATGGGCTACAGCGTTCCTGGTACGCTGACGCTCAAGCGACTTGTGCAAAGTTTCGTCGCACGCGTCGACGCCATCAAGGGCGGTCGCGTTGACCCGACCATTGACAATATGCTGAAGGTCACGAGCGATGGCCGCAAGGCGGCACTTGATGTCCGTTTGTGCCTAGGCGGGCCAGAGGAGCCGGTGTGCAAGATCAACTACCTTGTCAATCTGGTCGCAGAGGTTTATTATAAATACGAAGCGGCCAAGGCAACACAGCTGATATACTGTGAGCTATCAACGCCGAAGGGTCGCGCCGACGGTACGAAGTCGAAGACGAAAGCCAAGGATGGCGAGAAGAGTGTCGCAGCGCTCGCAAAGGACATGCAGCTGGCCAAGCAGGCCAAGGAGCGTGCAGCACTCAACAAGCTCGTGGGGAATGAGCGCGAAGAAAGTCCAACGGGTGAAGACGAAGAAGTCCAGACGGCGCAAGAGGAGCAGGATAACAACTTCGTCTATCACGAGATACGTGCAAAGCTCGCTATCCTGGGTATTCCTGCGCACGAGGTCGCGTTCATTCAGCATCACAACACACGCGCTAAGCGGACGCAGTTGTTCGCGGACATGAACGCCGGTCGGGTGCGTGTACTCATCTGCTCCAAACAGTCAACAGGAATGAACATTCAGCATCGGCTGGTCGCTGAGTGGAACTTGGACGCGCCGTGGCGTCCTGGGGACTTGGAGCAACGCTACGGTCGTATCGAGCGCCAGGGTAACGTGTGGCCCGAGATCTATATCGGGAACATTGTCACTGCTGGGTCGTTTGATGGGTACACGTGGCAGACGCTGGAGACTAAGGCGCGATTCATTCAGCAGATGCGCGCCCAGGACATCACGATGCGCGAGATCGACGACATCAGCACGGTTGTGCTAACGGCATCGGAGATCAAAGCACTGGCATCGGGCAACCCGAAGATCATGCGCAAGGTGCAGATCGAAGCGGAGCTGATGAAGCTCGACGCGGTGTCGTCGGGCTACAAAGACGCACAGCGACGCATGACGGACACGATACGGGCAACGCGCGCCGGTCGAGCGGAGCACAAGCAGCGCAAGATCATTCTGGGGCACGCGAAGAACACGGTTACGCCACTGGTACCGAAGGAGTTCAAGGCAAATCTCGTGTCGAGCGCCATGGCGTACGATATCATTCAGTACACGACCGAGGTAGCCGAAGGCGCGGAGCCTACAAAGCCGGGACTTATCAGGAAAGCAGCGGGCGAGCACCTTCAGCGGCTCAGGGATCAACTGAACGCCCAGGCCGAGATGATGAACCAACCTCTGGACAAGACAGTAGGAAACTATCGCGGACTCCTGCTGCGCATCAAAGCAGCACCAAAGCGGCACTTCTCGACGGGCATGGTGTACTTGGCAGTGGACGACGAGGACGACGTTCCTAGTCCGGTGTTCGAGATTAAGGGCGAGACCGACGAAGGCTTGTTCGTCAGTGCGGACGCGGTACTACGTGGTCTGGACGACGCATACGGTGCGTGTGACGGGCGTATCGAGATGCTGGCCGAGCAGATCCGCAAGGTCGAGACAGAGATGGCCAAGCCGTGGGACATGGCCGCGCACTACGCTGAACTGCAGCAGGAGTACTCTGCCGTTACTGCTGACCTGTACGGAGAGAAGAAGGAGGAAGAGGAAACAAAGCAGGTTCTTGTCGTCGAGAACGAAGTCGGTACGGTGGAGCTGCCGATGGTGATGCTGCCCGAGCCCGAGGACGTGGTGGCAATGGAGCGGGCAATGGCGTTCCTGATAGCCGAAGACCGCGCGCTGCTGATGCTGGAAGATGCGCAGCCGACCATCGAGATACCGAAGCAGGCAATCCACCTGTTGTCTGTCGAGTCGAGAGAGCAGGTAGGCGTACCAAGCATCGCAGAGTCGCTGTTCACGCCTGCCGAGATCGAAGAGGCGAAGGAAGTACTGGAAGCGCCAGTGGTACGGGTGTCGAGCTTCGCGAGGTTTGTCAAGGCAAACGAGATGGGCAAGAACAAGCACAAGCCCGTGAAGGCACCGGACAACGTCGAACAGGCGATCATGTTCTAGGAACACGTGGGGACGTGCGATGTCCTTACGTCGTATAAGCGTTCTTTGACGAGGTGAAAGAAAGGTAAAAAACAATGCTGGTTTCTCCGAATCCGTGGCATCAGCAAACACTAGACCGTTTGGCAGAGGTCGAGAAGATCGCACGCGATCTACTAGCTCGTTTGAGTCATGACTATGGTGATAGCGAGGATTTCCCACCAGAGGTACGTGCGCTCTTTGATCGCGGCGAAAAGTTACTACCAATCGTGGGGGCAGATGACATCGTAGCACGCACTAGGCTGACGCCACCGACGCCTATAGCCGAGGACGACGATGATTGGTTTTTGAAGACGCCACAGATCGATTAAGTGTCATTAGACGAGGTAGGGATAGTATGGCGGCACCGAAGTGCTATACAACGTATCTCAAGCGTAAAAACGTATGGCAAACAGTCATCCACGTTGCAACTCCATCGAAAGCCGAAGCGGATCGCTGCGCGGCACTGATCACCCAACTGGACGAAGGGGCGTCTGTACGGATACATGTCAGTGATGGGTTCACGACCGTTAAAACGGCAGGTGTCACCTACCGCTACCCGCGAACATTGTATCTCGTTCGACGTTTCATAGCCAATGAACCTACTGAAACTGCGGCACGCACGACAGTCGCACGAATCAATCGTAAGCTTGCAGAACTACAGATCGTCTAACGATAGCTAAATGATCTCGTTAGCGTGTAAGGAGAAGTAATGAACGAGAACGAAGAACTGCTCAAGGCACTGCACAAGTTACACATCGAACACCAGCGCGCACTATCAACGTCAGTCGGTCACCCCGAGATCGTGGTTCGTAAGCGCGAATTTCGGTACGCACTGTACGATTTTGTCACAACGCTGTGCTTTGACTCCGACACGACAGACGTGCTCTATCATGCAGCGATGAATCCTATTGTGCCGCAAGGGGACGCACTTTGGGACGATTAGACGACACTGCCGACGAAGTGTCATGATACGAGGGGGCGATATGCTTAACTGGTTGTTTTCTATCCTGTGGCTAGGATTTCCATTTGTTTTCCTGGTCGCAGCATTGTGGGTGTTTTGGTCGAGAAAGCACAAAGATTAGCGATAGTTATTCGCTGAACGGATATGGAGAAACCAATGCATATCAAAGATTTACCGCCACTACCCACGTTTTGCATCGACAACAAGCCCGCCACCGTTACCGTGACCCTACCGCAGCAGTGGATGGCGCACACGTTCGAGAGCTGGATGAGCGAACATGCCGACGAGTTCATTGACTACATGCTGGCGAACAACGGCGAGTACCTCAAGCTGCGCCGTGGCGCTGACGACGACATTATCTTTGAACTCGACGCATAACACTTCCGCTCAGCGGAAGTAAAGGAGCAGAACCTGTCATGAATAACCGAAGGCTTGAAGACATTCGAAATAGCCTGCGCGAACTCACTCGTGACTGCCGGTATGACATGCATGAGCCAGCTGAGCGGGGCGTTACAGCACGAGTAATCGGCGATCATCTGGACAATGCGATGGGCAGCAGTATCGACACGGAGTTGCTTGTTAGCGGTGCGCAAGAGTTCATCGTTGTCATTGAACGCGAAGACGGTCACCCGCATGTCCGAAAGTACAACCTGGCAGACCTAATCGCATTGGCACGGTTGGCTGACCTAAGCTAAGACGCGAGACACTTCCTCTGAGCGGAAGTCCATACTGAACCTGACGGCACGGCGTACAAGCGTCGTGCCGTTGCATTGTAAGGAACGGCAGTGAACATCGTCATGCTCGGGTCTGCCGTGCGCCACCTCTGTCAGACAAAGACATTCTAACTTTTGCTGAACGCCGCTGGCGGCTTCGAGACCTTCGGCGCGTGCGACGGCGGCTGCTTGATGGTCGCCAACGCGCTGCTCCAGGCAGGCGTCCCTGGCACACGCTACAGCTTGTGGGGTAAGCCGTGGCCCCCGCTGTTGAAGCCGTACACAAAGTATCGACGACGCTGGCAACATGTGCTACTCAAAGTCGGCCCAAATAGCTATCTCGACGGCGACGGGGTCAAGACAGAACTGGAAGTGTACCTCTGGTGGGTCAAAGTGCTTCAGATAACCGCGCTGCGCCCAACGACAGCACATTGGCACCGCATTATGTCGTCGGCCCGCCCAGGCGCAGAAGTGCCCTACGATGCGCGGGTCGTCGATAACCTGGCGATGTACTTCAAAGTGGCACTAGACAAACGCGGGCTTTTGTACTAGAATGGTGAGAATACCGGATTAGATTAGTGAGGTATCCACAGTGAATTCTGGCGTTATCAGTGTTACTGCACGGGCCGAGACCCCCGAGCAGACCGCAATGAGCATTGCCGAAGATCTTTCCGAGTTCATGGACGCGAACGGCATCACCAGTATGCAGAAGCTGCACGCAACCGAAACCGAAATCATGGACGCGAACGGCTACATGAACTACGTGCATACACTGGTGATCACGTACGGTATGGACGATGCACCGCGTATCCACAATGTGCCAGCGACTCGCGAGACGCAGCGTCTTGACCCGCGAGAGACGCGTCGACTACGCCCATTGCCTACGCCAGCGTGGAGCGCCAGAGAACTGCAACCGTATCACGATGCAGCGGACAGTCTGCTTTTAGCACACTTCCTCGGCTGTGCGGAGCCCTTGGTAGCGTTCTTGGTAGCTCCGTTATATGGCGTCTTCGAGCATGTGTTCGAGCGTGGCGCTGCGCGTGATGTGTTGCGCATGATCAGTGCCGACCGTGAAGACGCTATTGCAACCGTGACAACCAATAATAGTCCAGAGAGGTATTCATGATTACACGAGAACAGATCGTTGAAGTAGTGCGCCTGGATTTATCCGACGAGGATCAAGATTGGCTCGAAGATGAGTGGTCGTTTACCCGCGAAGACATGGGGTCGTTGCTGAATACGTTGGGTGCTTCGCATTGGGCGGAACGTCTTGACATGTATAACCAGCTGTACGACTTTGATATCGATGACCTGTTTGCCCTCGCGAACGTTGAGTTTCACATTATCAAGTGCGCCATGTGCGGTAAGAAGGTATACCAGATTGACACGCAGAACTGGGAAAAGTTCCAGAACATTCAGACGCACGGCGAGATCGGTACAATGATGATCAACGGCAGAGAGAAGCAGATTTGCGACAAGTGCGCGGATCATCCTGTATTCGAATAGCGAGGTATCCATGAGAGCTACCCATAAAGGTCAATGCCAGTGTTGCGGAGCTGTCCAGAAGCTCCCGAACGGTGTCTTGTCCCAGCACGGTTACCGTGTGCTGTGGAACTCATTCAGCGGTATATGTGCTGGCGCAAGCTATCCGCCCTACGAAGTGTCGTGTAACCTTATCGCGTCCTTCATTGTGAGCGCCAAAGGTCAGAAGGCGCACTACGAGAAATTCCAAGCCGAGCTGCGCCAGCCTGCAACGGAAGCAAAAGGATGGTGGCACGAGTACATCAGTGGTGGTTGGACGGCAAAGAGTCGGTATGCATGGAACCTCGTCGAGATCCGCGTTCGACCTGGGCATATTCGTACATTGCAGTTCAAGAACCACGAGGGTGTGTGGGATAGATTCGACATGTACGACTACTCGTGGAAGACACTGCTCGATGTGGCCACGATTATGAACAAGGCTCGCGCCGACGCGCTGAATTCCGACATTGCGGCACTCGAACGCTACATTGCATGGCAGACCCAGCGCGTTACCGACTGGAAGCTGACGCCGCTTACGGCTATGGAGGACTCATGATCCGCTGCCCAATGTGCTACTCCACCGACAACTATGACCTTGAAGTCTACCCACCAATTCATGTATGTAACAACTGCAAGTATTACAGCGCCGAAGCGTGGCCTGTCGATGCGTACTCGTGGAAGAACGAGTTCGGCCACCTTGTTACACGTCAAGTGCTTATCGATGCGCGTAAGCATGGGGCATCTGCGCTTGTGGTTGATCACATCAATCACGAAGAATGGGTAATGGATGGATACCACGACGGGCGCTTTGTTCTGCGCTGGCAGTCTCCGAATCGGCGCAAAGGCATCATCGAAGGCGGCTGGGTTATTTGGTACAAAAAGAACGACGAGGATATCGATGACAACACGAACGACTTGGGGCAACCCCTACGACCACAGTGAGTACAGTCGTACTACGTGGACAGCAGCCACTTGGCGACAGGGGTATGCGCGCGGTGCAAAGGCAGATTTCTCCTGCGACTGGTGCGGCTCTACCAAGACTCGTCTGTATAGCTACGACGGCGACGAAGCGCACAAGTTTTGCAACAAAGAGTGCAAGGAGTGCTATCAATGAGTATTGATGTGTACGTCGGTCCATACATCAACTGCGCATTCTCGCAAAAGACGATCATTGCGTATCGAAAGACATGTGCAGACACACAGTGTTTGAGGCATTACAAAGAACTGTCGAAGCCGTTCTGCGATCACTGCGGAAAGCCCACCACAGACCTACCGTACAAAACATACGAAGACACAGTCGATGCGCGACTTATCCAAGAGCAGATCAACGAGCGACTGTGTTCGCCAGGGAACGATAGCGAGTACGGGCTTTGGTCATCGTCGCACCTCACGCACCTGTGGATTCCGAACAGAGACTATCCTGGGCAACGAGAATATGTAGGAAATTACGAATGCCTTGTAACGCCGACAACTGCTCGGGATATTCAAGATGAAACCGTGGCGTTCATGGTCGCGTTCGAGGACGATATCAAGGTAATCAAAGAAGCCTACGGCCAGCGCTGGGTGCATGTTCTGTGGGGCGTTATTAGTATAGGAGGATGAGGATGACCACTAAGCTTCCCGTATTTCTCGTAATCAGCTATCAGATCGGTAGCTTTCATAACAAGCCAATCGAAGTGTTCCTTGACAAGGAGTCGGCAGAAGCGCGACAGGCCGAGATTCGAAAACTGGACTACATGCAAGCCGATCTTCTAGAGACAACGGCGACGGGTACATTGTACGTGTCCGTTATTCAAGCGGCACCCGGCACCCCTGAGGTATACACGGACGAGACTTAGGAGATAGGCAATGTCAAACGAAAAACAGACCGCGAAGAACTACGACCACAACGTGAAAATGTATCAGCTCTCACACATTGAAGGGGAGCTTCAGGTGTGGTGGGTGCCGCAAGTTCCCGGCAAGCCCTTCGAGGTTAGCATCGAAGACGCGGTCCAAGGTGTCAAGATCATGGACGTGCTGGCGAACTACGATGACTTTCAGTTCAAGAACAACATCAAGCCTGACTACTGCAATGCCGGTGGACTACGCGTGTGGGTACTGGATAGCGACGGATACGGGACACCAGGGTGGGAAGATTGGTACGACGACGCGACCGGTATCGATGACCCGAGGGAATGGCTGGAGAAGATGCAGAATGGCTAACTTATACTACCGCAACCAAGCGTGCTCCACGTGTCCATTCCGCAAGTCGAACCTCGTTGACTTGATGTATGGTATCGAAGGACTCGTACTCGAAGAGAGTCGCCAAGAAGAGGTGGCTGCTGGTATAGACAACGGTGACTATTGGATATGTCACAGTGCAAACAAGGCTCACTGTGCTGGAGCAGCAAAGGTACTCGCTACAAAAGGCCACCCTGTTGACCGTATCTCGGACGACCCTGATTTATTCGAAACCTTTGAGGAGTGGGGAACGGCAATGACTGCACTTCGTGAGCGCTGCATCGACGAAGGTATCAAGTGGCAGTAATGTTCCCGTAATAGTACCAGCGTACTATAAGAGGAAACAAGGAGGGTACAATGACACCAAACGAAACGAACATCGCTATCGCAATGGAACCCGTGAACATTCTACGTTGGCTGCGCGTCCAGACGCCTACGCTCGACTATCCCACAGACAGTGTGAGAAATATGCTCACGCGATATCTGGAGGAAATCTTCCAGGGCTACTCGTTCGATGTCTCTGCGGGATCGACCTACTGCAAGCAGCTTGACATCCTGTGCTGGCACAGTAAACCGCTGCGCTATGCGATGGAAAGCTTATACGCTGCCGTGTTCGCGACCAAGCGGCCTGTCGGTACCGGCCTGTACATCACGCAACTGGCCCAGGCTATCGACGGATCACCAGAGAAGCGGCCCACTGCTATTCGACAAGTCGGCTTTGACGAGTTTCGCTACTACTATACGGCTTCAGCCATGCCCAGGCCCGCCCAGCGTACCGGAAACGTGGAGTACGCGACGGAGTGGCTCATCGGATGGGAGCAAGCCGTCGATGGGCTGGCCCGACGCGAAGCAGCGTACGGCGACATCTACCGAAGCATGACCCCTGACCAGCTCGCACAGATCGCCGCTGAAGAAATTGCTAGTCGCGCATAGGACTTCCGCTCAGCGGAAGTGAAGGAATAAAAGTGTACAACGCAGATTGGAAGATCGAAGATTTTCGTGCTTGGCTCACGGCAATGCCTGAAACTGCCATCGTCGGGACAACTTCCAACTCTCGCCTTTGTCCACTGGCAAGGTGGCGCGAAGAACTTGGCGAGAAAGTGGCGGTAGATCCTGGTTTCGTCGAGGTAGTGGGAGACGATTCGTCCAAGACGAAACTACCTGACTGGGCGACGATATTTGTTACAGAAATCGACGAATACTACCTCGACGACAACGGCTACAGCGAACTGCCAGTAGCTGCCTATGCATGTCTTGAAGTACTACCAAGCAGCTAGTTTCCGCTCAGCAGAATTGAGGAAGGGATGCAAAAAGTACGCATGTTGGCGAAAGCACTGAACATCGCCTTGGCAGAGCTGCGAGAGGTGAGTACAACGGAGCGGCTCAATTCGTTCGACGATGTCATGTGCCATTTCCCGCAAGCAGTTCGCGACTACATCAAGGTAGACATGTCTCCGGTGTATTGGGAAAACAACGACTACAATCCCAAGCACGCCACGAAAGCTAAAAATGCGTAACTTCCGCTCAGCGGAAGTCGTGGAGATTGACATGTACAACCGAGTAGCTAGTTCAGCAGAAGTAGGAGGGTAATAATGAAAAGATACTGGCTTGGTAATGTCCTTCGCGGGGAGTTCGTGGGGGAGTTTGCGACACAAGAGGAAGCGTGGCAGTGGTTGTCCTATAGATTTCTTCTGTCGTATCCGTCTACGAGCGGGCGGCATGTCCAGATGCGAACTCAGGCTACAGTGTTCGGAGTTGACCAGCTTGTTGTTTGTCAGGAGGGCAGCACTTGGATGGGAAATTTGCCAGAAGCCCCTGTACTAGCACGATGTAAGCGAGGGTAAAATTGGCAATCTATCGTCCAAAGATTCGCGAGAACGGCACCGTCCAGGTCGGCGGTTATGTCTGGGCACTCCAGGGCCAGCTGGAACACTACATTGGAGAGAAGGTCGAGGTCGAATTCAACCCTGTGTATCCCGAAGCCGGTGCCGAGGTGACAATGCCGACCGGGTTCCGGTGTCCCATGCAGTGCCAACAGATGTACGCCGGCGATCTGATGATCCCCAAAGAGATCAACGCCACTATCGACGCCAGTGCAGTAGGAGGTAGCGGTAAGTACGTCTACGCCGACCTCGCGCGTGTGCAGAAGTGCCGCATTTCAAAGGCGCGCACGATCAAAGGCGTACTCGAAGTAAGAGCACTGTCGTCAGGAACCTGGCATGTCGCAAAGCGTGTCTACCAAGAATAATACTTCCGCTCAGCGGAAGTCGAAAGGCCCACATCAAATGTGCGCTCCACTCCAATTCGTCTACATCGATACCATCGAAGGATTTAAAGAAGTCAGCTGCTACCCTGTGAACGGCCAGTGGCGTTTTGCGTACGCGGCACCGCTGCCCGCATTGGCGATTGTCATCACGCACGCAGTAGAACTAGATTACTTCCTTGATGCGACGGTCGGCATTTATCTGGGGTTCTGCAAACCACGGAGGCCGGGGACGCAGAATGCCTGGGGACATCGCCCGCAAGACCCACAGTCGAAGATCAGCATTGTCTGTGGTGTGAATACCGTGAATGCCCGTACGAAACTGTCGGACTTGCTCAAGACCGCTCCGCAATACGTGAGTCACTAGTATGCAGCTCAACGAACATCCGTTTGCGTTCACCTTAGGGACACTCGTACAGCCGACGCTTCCTGCGCTGGTAGAGCTTGCATGGAGCCAGGGCATGGATGCCGGAAGCAGTAAGATCTTTCCGATGTATCGCAGTGTGCCCTATAACCAGCGACGCATGTCTCGGTCGGTGTTGACCCACATCTACGCGCACCTTGTGCAGAGCGCGTGGCAGTGGCGACAAGACGACGAGATTAAACGTCGCGTGATGGTCTATTACTATCTTCCGACCGAGGAGATGGCCCAGGGCGTTTTAGCGCGCTTCCCAAAACAATGCACGGTGCGCCATGTATACGACGAAGGGGTCAGTGGCATCGATGTACGCGTGCATGTCGCACAACTCGATGCGCTGGCGATGCAGGTGAACGCTGAACTGGCCCGTATTTTTCCACACAATACTATCGCGTATTCAAAGATTGATGGCCAGGTCAACTATCGTATCGCGGTATAACTTCCGCTGAGCGGAAGTAGGAGGTCTCTATGTGGAGAACAGTATGCCCAAAGTGCGGAGCAGAAATTACGTGGTATCAAGAAGGTTTCTTGGTCATCACAGACGCATCTGTGCCGCTAACGTGCGGATGGGACGATAGAACCGGAAAGGAAGGGTGCGGGTTTGAAGGGACAGCAAAGGACTTTGGTTATACTTTAGAAGTGCCTACCCTTGATGCTGCGTGGCATTTGACGAACGAATACCCCGAATACTTCTTTATATACACCCTCGACGAGCCGACACGACACGGTATCGAGGTGCGTGTCTACGTGTACGATAATCCTACGATTGCCGAAACGATTGGCAACCGTCTTGTACAGTTATTTCCATGTGCTACACAAGAGCGCATTGATGTGAGTACGCGCCAGGTGTTCTATCACGTTACGGTGGAAAAAATGATACCAGTAAGGAGCAACAATGAAACCCAATGAACACCCTTTCGCGTTTGTCATTCGCGCGCCCGAGCAGTACATCTTCGTCATCCAACCAACGCTCTGGGAACTGGTAGCAGATGCCGAAGATCTCGGAATCTATGCGCCGGATTTTGAGATTCATCCTGTGTATCGTAGCAAAGGAACGCTAGACAGTCCAGTGCCACCTGATTTCTACCAGGACGATGATACGCGTCAATGGCGTGAGCTGAGCAACATAAAAGCTATTGCCTTGAGCCGCTACTACGTGCCATATGCCAGCATGGTGGCGGGCATTGTTGATATGTATCCATCGTCGGTCTTCGTGTATACCATTGTGGACAGTACCGGGCTCACTGGTTTGGTTGTCAAGGTGTGGGCCAATGCGGTTACAAAGTACGTACCGACGCACGTAGGATTACTGCTGGCACAGCTGTTCCCGTTCCACGAGATTCAGTACAATGAAACAGATGATGGTCACGTGGAGTACCGCATTGGTGTGATGTCTGATAACAGAAAGGTGCGGGATTAAAATGGTATCACCGTGGGTTGGACTTGTTTATGCACTGCTGGGGTGCGCAACCGCGCTGTATGTGGGCGGCGTGCGTATACAGAAGGGCAAGGTTGTACATGGTAAGGTCGACGAACGTACATCTTGGACTATCGCTGTCTTGTGGATTATCGCAAGCATAATTTTCTATCTTCTCATACCGAATAGGCAGTGGTGGTGGTAGAGGAAGTGCTTGACATCGTCCTTCCTGAAGTATTCCGGCCAGTCGCCTACTATCTGAAGAAGGCACGCATTTGGGCCGACTGCCCTTGGCGACCATTCGTTGACGAGTTCGTCTACCAGGCGAGATTGGCCGGAGCAGTGGACACGACCGAAGTGTGGGCAATTTACGAACTACTACAAAAGGCCGAGAAGCGCGGCTACAAGGAGGTTGAACGTGTCCCAGACACTGGTGCTGAGCCCGCTACGGCTCGAAGAGGGCGACAATCCCGACGACATCAAGATAGCGGTGATGACGCGTGACCAGGAGACGCCCAGCTGGGTGCGGATCTTGTTCCGCAAGACCAAGACCGGCATTGTAGTCTCGGTCATCAAGCAGAAGGATACAGAGATCGTCATTGCGGAGGGCGTAAGCATTCCTCAGGTGTTCCAGGGGCACGTGCTGCTCGTGTCCCAGGAGTCTGTGGACGCCCAGAGGAAGTTGATGGAGGAAGTGGAAGAAATTGTGATATGTGAAGCGTGTTTAAGGGATTTCCGTGAGAGTGCGCTGGATAACTACAACCCTTGCCCCTCCTGTGGAATAGAGGAGAAAGAATAAAATGAAACTGCCCGACGGCACCGAAGTCGCAGTACAGGCGCACAGGGAACTGTTCAGCGACGGCACCCACGAGGTATACGTGCTGGTCAAGCTCACGACTGATGCAGTAGTCGCAAGGTCGGAGTATCCGCGACTTGCAACCAACATTGTCGAAGCCCTGTGGCTTGCCTGTGATAAGGGATACGGCATCTGCCCAGACACGAGCGAAGCATATACCTGTGAGATTGACTCAAGCTTGATTGGAGCATCGTGATGTACGAAGACATCGACTGGACAAAGGCTATTCTCATGTACGATGGCATCATTCGAAACATTATCGTAGCGTGTGAGACAAAGCATGAGCACTACGTGCCGACAATGTCAGCGTTTAAAGCCTATGCACAGGCATTGGAAGAGTTGCTCCCCGTATTGAAAAGTCGCGCCGACACTATCCTCATGGAGAAAAAGTAATGAACCCAGACATCAGGAGTACGTGGGCAGCACGCCTACGCCGACCTGGCTACGTACCGAACAAGGGAAGCTTACGCAATAGCGATGACGGTACCATGTGCCCGCTCGGGGAACTGTGTGAGTTGCATCGCTTGGCGACTGGCAACGGTCATTGGAGCATGGGACGCTACTGGTGTGGGCCGGGAGATACGGCAGTGTTCGGACTTCCAAGGGGCCTCATTGAGTGGGCCGGACTCACCTCGTTTGTTGCCTACCCCCAGCTAGGTCGCTACAATATCAGTGAATGGAATGACGGCGCAGAGCATGGTACGCGTATCCCATTTCCACCAGCAATGCCAGAAGCCATTGCAGAAATGATTGAGGAGTATCTATGAATCAGGAAATCGGCGAACTGTGGGTCACCGCGCTCGAAAGCGGCGAGCATGTCCAAGGCAGGGGTCAGTTGCGAAGTGGTGATAGTTACTGTTGTCTAGGCGTCCTCTGCGCCTTGCACCTAAAGACCACGGGCAAAGGGCAGTGGGTCGAAAAAAAGTACGCAACCACGAACGGCAAGCAAGGGTACTCGTACGCAGCAGAAGGCGACGACGGTAT
>ERZ1292644.673-Hain-H14-01um-R2-673-length-21143-cov-5_pt1 | contig 21143 bp, 32 predicted proteins | sample MGYA00564402_ERZ1292644 | MGnify/ENA primary metagenome ERZ1292644 (study PRJEB36523, sample SAMEA6512644) | groundwater metagenome | collected 2019-01-09 | study: AquaDiva: Metagenomics assemblies of 32 groundwater samples
AGCAGATGCGCCACAATCCGCCGGGGGCCGTCGATCATCACATCGCGTGGGATCGGCACACCAAGCGCGCCCTGCTCGCGTGGAAGGCGGCGCGCATCCTGCTGAACCCGACCTCCGATGCACGCGATCTGGCCAACTTCGAGCGCTATCGCCCCTCGAACGTCGCCACGCGCAACCTCTTCACCGACGGGCAGATTCCTGGCCAGTTCGCGCTCAGTCCCCAGGCGAAAGCGAACTACGACGCGATCGATTGGTCTGATCCGGCCGTGGCGGAGAAGATCCAGGGGCTGATCGACCAGGGGCTCGTCACGGTGCGGGTACGAGGGGCGCCCCACAAGCGTCCCGCCACACGGACGACCACGAACGCCTCGACAGCGATCACCTGTACGGAGTGCGGGACGACCTACCGGGGCGGCTTCGCCAAGTCCAATCTCGCCCGTCACATCGCGAAGGCTCACGCCGTCCGTGAGGAGGTGCCGGCATGAAGCGCGTCCTGATTATCGCCAGCGTGGTCGTGCTCGCGCTCGCCGCGCTCCTCGAGGCGCAGACGACCGGCATCAACGACCAGGAGACGCAGCGGTTCGTGCTGCCGGGGACGAACACGACCGGCTTTCGCGTGCATGCCAGCAACGCGCACATGAGCGTCTCGATCCCGCGAGGCAACATCGCCGCGATGGGCGGCTACAAGGTGGCCTTCGTCTACGCGCACGGGGATCAGTCGAGCGCAAGTCTGACCAACTCCGTGATGCCGGTGGCGGGCACCACGCGACCGAGTGATAGCGGCTCGGGGATCGCCTATCAGCGTGTGCCGTTCAAGGGCAGCGTTATCGGCGTGGCGATCGGCGCGAGCACGGCCCTGACCGCAGGGACGGCAACCGCCGAGGCGACGATTCTGCGCGCTGGGGATGTCGTGTTCGGCACGGGGCTGACGACCGTGCTCTCATCGAGCTCCCCGCAATACAATGCCGCCCAGCGAGAGCGTGAGCTGAGCACGTTCACGGCGGTAGAAGCCGTGGGCTGCCGACTCACCACGAACGCCGCCTTCGCGCCAGTCACGGCGGAGCTGGTCTGTACGGTGATTATCGAATTTTGACCATGCGCATCAATAGAGAAGAACTGGCCTGGGCCGCGGGCTTCTATGACGGCGAGGGTACGTGTTACGCACGATCGACTCGACGTCGCCCTCAGGTTCAACTTCTCCTCTCGCTCAGTCAGGTGAACGTAGAGCGGCTCGTCCGTTTTCGTGATGCCCTTGGGGGGAAGGGGCGAATCTACGGCCCAATCAAGCTGAAACGGCCGTCGCCGCCGCAGTGGCAGCCGGTCCATCACTGGTACGTCTCTTCTTTTGAAGATGTCCAGGCGAGCGTCGCGCTGCTGTGGACATGGCTGAGTAGGGAGAGGCGCCAGCAGGTGAGCCGAGCCTTTCGTCGTTTTCTCGCGTATCACCATGCCCAAGCACCCCAATGGAAACGCCGCGCTTTCGTCCGGAAACAGAATCAAATCACCACAAGAGCACAGCTCAAACTCGTTGTGTGAGGGAGAGCGTGAATGCCGTTGAGCGCGTGGTGGTTGATCGTGACCGTGCTGGCCGCCCCGCTGGCCGTGCTCCCGGCGTCCTGGGGGCCGAGTCTCGCGGAGACGAAGAATTTGGCGTTCCTGCTCCTCGGGGCAGGGACCGTGCTGGTGTTCGTCCGCAATCTCTGGCTCCGCGCCTTCGGGGCGTGGGTCCTCGTCGCGTATCTCGTGGCGGGGGCTCATGTGTGGGCACTCAGTGCGGCGCTTGGCGTCCTCGGGTGGCTGGTCTTCTATCAGGCGGGGCGCGATCTGCCGGAGGCGGGTTGGGCTAAGCTGCGTCTCGCGGTCCTCGCGGGTGCCCTTTTTCAAGTGGCGTGGGTGCTGCTCCAGCTCGCCCACCGTGATCCGATCTTCGAGGCGATCGTGCCGCAAAGTGGACCCGCTCCGCTCTTCGTCGAGCCCCAGGGGTGGCTCGGCAACCCGATGGATCTCGCGCTCTTTCTCGGCATCAGCTTGCCGCTACTCGTCGTCGTCCGTCCGGTCTGGCTCGGGGGCGTCTCCGCAGCGCTGACGGCGGTCATCATCCTGGGCGTCTTGCGGACGACGGTCGGCGTGATGGCGGTGGGCGTGACGACGGTCTGGCTCCTCTGGTCGTGGTCATCTTCATGGTGGGTGCGGGGCGGGATCGTTCTCCTCGTGCTCGTGGTGGGGGTGCTCTACTTTCTGCGGTGGGATCCGCACGTTGGCTTGCGGTTCGTGATCTGGAAACAGGCCGCCCACGTGGCTGGGCTGCGCCCCTTCGCCGGGTGGGGGCCGAATGCGGTGGATCACCGCGTCCTGCTCTTGGTGCCCGCGCAGGAGGTGCGCTGGAACTTCATCTTCAACGAGTGGCTGCAGGCGTGGCTGGAACTCGGTCTGCTCGGGCCTGGGCTCGCGCTGGGCTACGTCGTGTCCATGGGCCGACGGCTCCAGGCCCGGCTCGCGCCAGCCGCTGAACTCGCGCCGGTCTTTCTCATCGTGCTGCTCGCGTCCTTCTTCTCGATCCCGTTTCGCATTGGGCCGGTCGCGCTGCTCGCGGCGTTGGCGCTGGGGCAGATGGAACGGAGGCTTGCATGAAGTGCTTGTTGGGGGCGGTCGTGATGCTGGTCGCCCGTCTGCGGTTTCACTGGCTCATGCTCTGGGTGGTGCTCGCGGCGAGTGCCGCATGGGCGCAACCGTCCTCATTCGTCCCGGCCCACCACAGCATCGGGATCGCGAGCCCGGTCAGCGGAGCCACGAATATCCGCCCGGCGTTCAACCGGCGCCTCTTGGGGCTGATCAACAACAGCTCGAACGTGGTCTTTTGCACCGTGGACGGAGTGAATGCGGCCGTGGATGAAGGGATCCGGCTCGCGGCCACGGGGACGACGGGCGATCGGATCCTCTTTGATCGGAATGTGCCGCAGGGGCCGGTGCGTTGCTATTCGGCCACGGAGGGCAACCGCGTGCTGATCATCGAGGGACGATGACATGAGGGATGACATGGAGCCCATGGTCATCCGGGCGTACAGGACAATCTCATCATCGTAGAAGCCGTGGGGGGCGCGTGGGAGGGCCTCATGTCGCACGGCGACACGCTGGAGGAAGCCTTCCGCAACTTCGGCGAGGCCGCCATGTTCTACGCCGAGGTGCGGAGGAACGGATGGATCACGCCAAGATGATCGCGAACCGCGGCGAGATGCTCAGATGCCAGAAGTGCTTCTCGCCGCTTCACGCGGATCAGGCCATTCTCGATGACGCGCGCCGACGCGGCATTTCGCTCGACTTCCTCCCGTGGCGCTGCCGCTACGGCCATACGGCCCGGCAAGTGCTGGCGCCGCGCCCACCGACGCGCTTCTTGGCGACCTGCGGCTGGTGTGGGACGCCCGTCCGCGAATTCAGCCGGCGCGGCCGGCCCATGCTGAATCATGCGGCCTGCTTCCGCGCCGGCGTCGGGCCGCCCAAGCGGCATTCCTACGTGGAGGTTCCAGCGTGACGGAGATGAGCCATCGCCGCCGGTGATGCTCCCGCGAGTTTGAGCGAGTTGCGAACCGACTTCCTAGAGAAGGCGAAGGAAGTCAGCGGCGTCACGGCGATCAATACGATCGTAAACAGATTTTTGAACCAAGCGAATCACGATCTGCACTTAGAACGTTGGTGGTGGGCCGAGCGCCGCGCGACGATCCGGACGTTTGACCCCTACTCTACGGGCACGGTGGACGTGGCGATCACGAGCCTGACGACGCGTCGGACGGTGACGGGCACGAGTACCCTGTGGAACACGACGAACTCCTTCGGCGACGCGAACGCCCAGGCGCTCATGAAGATGACGCTGGGCGCGAGCGGGATGGTCCACATCATCAGCACCGTGGATTCCGCGACAGGAATCACGCTGGAGACGAGCACGCCCTTCATGGGGGATACTGCCCTCGACGACGCGGGCTACGCGATCTACCAGGATGACTATGCCGTCGCCTCCGACTTCGATGACGTGGTGGACATGCGCTTCTTCGACGAGGATCGGAAGATCCAGCTCGTCGGCTCGCAGGACTTCTATCTCCGCTATGCCCGGAACAGCGTGCGGCAGGCGCCGAAGTTCGCCACGCTGATCGAGCTCGGCCCATCCGGGTCCGTGAGCCTGCGGCGCCGCGTCGTGTTCGGCCCCGCCCCGGACAAGCAGTACATCATCCCCTACCGCTACTACACGACCAACCTCGCCGTGTCCTCGACTGGGACGGCGGCGGCCAACCTGTCGGCGGATGCGGATGAGCCGATCGTCCCGCTGCGCTGGCGCCAGGCCCTCGTCTACAAGGCGTTGCAGCTCTGGTATCTCTCGCGGCAGAAGAACGAGACGATGGCGACCTTCTGGCACGGGGAATACACGACGCTGCTCCTGCGCGCCCGGCAAGCGCACGGCCCCGCCGACGACCGGCCGATCATCCGCCCGCGCGTCGGGGCGTACTTCGAGCACGCGCGGCGGCCGTGGAGCGCTCCCTCGCGGCGACTCACGACCGGGAGTCGTTGGGATCAAATGGCAGAGTGACATGAGCATGCAGCGCCGCAGGTTGGTGCCGAGTCGAACGGCCATTGCCCTTGGCAGAGCCGTGTCACCGCTACACCTGCCAACTTCTCACGGGTCTTGGTCGCCGGCCTCACCGTGCGAACTACTTCGTAGTAGCTGCGACGCTATCGGCGAGTATACTCCGACATGCCGACGATTCAACATGTGATCGAAGGCGGCTGGTCCACCGAGAATGGACCGAAGGCACCGACGCTCGTCCGCGGCGAGCAGCTCGTCGGGGTGCCCTGGCTCCTGCGGGCCGAAAACCTCGTCTACACGCGCGACGGCTGGATCCAGAAAATGCCGGGCGCGTCGAATGTGAACGGCACGGCCACCGGGGCGACGGATACCGTCGGCGGCATTGTCGATTACTGGCGCTCCGGCACCGGCGGGAGCCCGGCCCAACAGCGCACGCTCTATGCCGGGACCGCGATCTACACCGAGTCCTCGGGCACGCTGACCTCGCGCATCACGGGCCTCGTCGCCGACCAGCGTCCCTGGTTCGAGGTCATGAACGATCTCCTGGTCATGGCGTTTTCTGGAACGGACGTGCCGCGCAGTTCCGACCAGACGACGTTCCAGAATCTCGCCGGCTCGCCCCCGAACTTCGCCTTCCACGTGAACCACAAGACCCGCATGTTCGCTGCGGGCGTCGCCACCAATCAATCACGCCTGTACTACTCCATCGTGGACAACCCCGAGAACTGGACGGGCGCAGGCTCGGGGTCGATCGACGTCTATCCCGACGACGGGGATGTGATCACGGGGCTGGCCTCCCACCAGAACGAGCTCGTCATCTTCAAGGGGCCGAATCGCGGACGCATCGTCCGCATGACGGGGTCGACGCCCTCGGACTTCACGCTCGTGCCGCAGTTCCGCGGCATCGGCTCGGTCAATCAACAATCCATCATCACCGCCGGCGGCGATCTCGTCTTCTGGGACAATCTCGCCATCCATTCGCTGGCCGCGACGGAGCGGTTCGGGGACTATGCGCCGTCGTTCCTGAGCGATCCGATTGCGAGCTACTTCACCTCCGAATTGAATCACAGCCGCTTCGCCTTCGTGTGGGGGATCAACTACCAGGCGAAAGGCTATGCCCTTTGGACGGTATCCCGCGCGGGCGCGAGCACGAACGACGCGATCCTCCTCTGGGATTATCGGTTCACGCCCGCCCGGTTCGCGCTCTGGCCCGCCTATGCCGTCGCCTCGCTGGCGATGGTGCTCGATACCTCGTCGGAGCCGACGCCCTGGGCGGGGAGCTATACGGGGCGCGTGCGGCGGATGAACCGCGCGGCCCGCAACATCGCCGACACGGCCTACAGCGCGGACATGCTCTGGCCCTACCTCGCCTACGGCAATGCCTCCGACGAGAAGACGATCCAGCATGGCCGCGTGAGCGTCGCCCCGAAGGGCGACACGACCTTTACGCTCGGCTGGCAACGCGACGGCGCGACCCAGCAGACCCAGAGCGTGAACCAGGGCGGCGTCTCTACCCTCGGCGCCTCCTCCGATCAGTTCACGCTCGACAATGCGACCTCGGGGGTGCTCGGTGGCGGGCGCTTCATCGGGCGGCACGTGCCGCAGATGGAAGGGACGTTTCAAGAACTGCAGATCCAGATGACGCAGGGATCACTCGATGTGGACTTCGAACCGCACGGCTTTGAGCTGGACGTGAGCGGCGCAGGTCTGGCGCGCGCGCCGTTGGCGGGCTAGGCGATGCTACACACGACGAAGAATGGCCCGCTTGCGGTGGAGACACGGACCAGCGTGCTCATACATCCAGTCGCGCAACGGGATGATGTGACGACGCGCGTCACACTCCATCTGAAAGATGCTCTTGTGTGGCCTCGTCCGGACGTTGATCCCGCGCTCGCGGCATCGCGCGGCGATGTCCTCGACCATGGGCTTGCTCTGGCTCACAATGCGCAAGACTGGGCGCTTGTATGGACCATAGGGCGCTCGGGCACCGACGCGGTAAATCCCAACCGTCCCGTCACCATCGAAGTATCCACGGACGAACGCGCCGATCCATTCGGTCGGGATCTCCGGCAGGCCATGTGTCGGATCGCGGGGCGTACTGAGGCCATGTCGCGCCAGGTCTGCCACCATCTCGGGCGAGGTCCATACCACGCGCACGAAGGTCAGCGCTCCATAGCGATAGGCATAGACGCGATTCCCGATGCGCAGACTCCGACGCAGGCGCTCCAGGTGCTCGGCGTCTTTGGTGGCGAGGGAGACAATCAACGCCCCGCGCGAGGGCTGAATCGTGCCATCCGCCCACAAAAAGCCGAGCCAGTATGCCTTCACGTCGGAGTCAATGACGCGAAAGAACAGATCATCGCAGGCGACGCGGGGTTTCGGACGGAAGACTACGCCGCGGCGCTTCAGCAGGGCAATCGTCGCGGTCTGGCTGATGCCGTGCGCTGCGGCAATGCGCGCCGTCGTCCACCCGCGTTCATACAACGAGGGCAGCAGGGCGCGATCAGCAGGCGAGAGCTTCCACGTAATACGGTCCATAACAATCAATGTAGCACACCGTCTGTGTGTGTGTCCAGGCGTTGGGGGAGGTGGTGCCAGTGGCCTTAGCAAGAGTGAAGAGCTGGGTCTCAGCTGAAGTGCTTTTTGCTTCGGACCTCTGACCCAACGCTGAGTTCAATTCGCCGCTGAACAACGCCCTCGCGTTGATCTCGCCCCTCACGGGCAATCTCGACGTGGACGGGTTCGATTTGCTGGACACGGGCGAGTACGAGTTCCGCGACGAGGCGGCGGACCCGACGGCGGACGGGCGGATGCGGCGCAGCGGGGATGTGGTCATGCTGCGGATGCAGGACGCGCGGACGAACACGACCGTCCGGCCCTGGGCGATTTGGGCGGACACGACGGGGACGCCGGCGGCCTCGATCGGCATCGGGATGGTCTTTCGGGCCGAGTCGGGGGACGAGAACCCTTCTGATTTCGGGGCCGTCGATTTCGTCGCCTCAGACGTGGGCGCAGGGACCGAAGACACCTACATGAGCGCGCTCTTGCGTGTCGCCGGCCGTGCCCTAGACGAAAAGTATCGCTGGTCCTCGACCGCCGGCGACGGCTTCGCGGTACTCTACACCCATGCGGTAACGGCAGATCGGACGGTCACGATTCCCGACCTCACGTTCACCATGGGCGCGCAGCCGACGCGCTCGACGCAGAGCATTGCCACGAGTGAGACGACCACGAGCACATCATATACCGACCTCGCGACGAGCGGCCCCGCCGTCACGCTCTCCCCGGGCCGGGCGACTGATCAGATCATTCTGCTCGGCGGTCGGCTGTCGAACTCGGCGGCTGACCGAGTGTTTATGAGTGTTGCGGTTGCTGGGGCCGGCGCGGCGGACGCCGATGCCGTCCAAACGTCTGGGGCCGCCGGGACGACCGTGGGGGCATCGGCGCACGCGCTTGCCAGTGCCGTGGCCGATGCCTCTACGCACACCGCGAAGTACAAAGTTGCCTCAGGGACGGGGACCTTCGTGGACCGCCGGATCAGCGCCTTCACTCTGTCATGAGCGGGGGGTTAGAGGACGGCGCATGCTAGGATCACACGCATGAGGATCCGGATCGGCAATCCGTCGAACGAAGCACACGGCCAGCCGATGCGCGTGTACGACTGGGTCGCGCCCGCGGGTACCGACCCGCACGCGGCGATGCTGGCCGCGGAGACGGCACTCGGCGTGAAGCTCTACCACCGCGGCGATGGGGAAGCGCACGGATTCATCAACACGAGCCGCCGGCCGGACGGCTCGCTCTACGTGAGCGTGCATCTCTATGATACGCCGTGTGTCGATCCTCTCTGCATGGCGGGACATCGCCCAGTCGCCCTTCGCGTCGCGCCCGATGTCACGCCCCAGCTCGCGGTCATGAAGGCTGCAGTCGGCGAGCATCCCCAGCATCAATTGCGCGGGATCGCTGTCGCCGATGCGGCCCTGCTTCGCCGACTCGGCTTCGGCCCGGCCGATGGCCCCTTGCGCGATGGCTAAGCCCGTCTACCGCCTCGCCCAGACTGACGATGGCCCCGCGATCGGCAAGCTCTTTGCCGCCGCGGAGTATGCCGATCTCGGCGTGGACTGGCACCGGGCCGACGTGGCGCGCGGCTGGCTCGTGGCGGATGACCAGGGCGAGATCGTCGGCGCGATCCAGTTGTGTGTGGGGCAGCCCTACGGGTTTCTGGGCGACTGCGTGGTGCTCCCCCGTGCGCGGGCGCGAGACGATCATGGCAATGGTCGCGTCGGCAATGTCGGCATGATCGCGTTGACCCTCTATGCCCTCGCCCTGAAAGCTCTGGCCGACAGCGGCACGCAAGTGATCTTCGGCATCACGGACAAACCTGCGATGAAACGCTTGCTCCTGCGGTATGGCGGAATGTCGCTCGGACCGACTGAACTGTTTGCGCGACTGTGCCAATGACCTGGAGACTCGACGGCCAGTGGTGGATCGGTGCTGACGGGACGCGCCTGTTCGCGATCGGCGGGGGCGGGTCGAGCGGCAAGACGACGGTGGTCAACCAGGTGCCCCCGAAAACCGCCGAGGAAATCGAACTGATCCGGAAGCAGAATCAGATTCTCGACATCCAGATCGGTGAACTGCGGCGCCAAAACGAGGCCCTCGAAGCGATCTTCCCCGAGCAGAAGAGGCTGCTCGCCGCCCAGACCGAAGCGGCCATCGTCGGGGCTCAGGCCCAGAAACTCCAGATCGAGCAAATCAGCGAGATGGCCCGCGAGCAATTGCCCTTGCTCAGGGAGCAGACGCTCCTCGCGCGCAAGCAGGTTGCGCTGCAAGAACAACTCACCACCCGGGCGCTGGCCGAACTCGAAGGCACGCCGGAGGAGCGCGAGATCCGGCGGTTGTCGAACGAACGGGCGCTGGCGATCCTGCGCGGGGAACAGCCGCCCCTGTTGCCAGGTCAGCGGGAGCGGATCGAAGAAGTGTTCGGGCGCGCCGGCGAAGAGGCCCAGGCGGGCCTGCGCACCTTCGGCGAGGAGCTGGCGACCTCGCGGGGGATGCGCGTCACCGACACGCCGATCGGCGGGGAGCTGCTGCGCCAGGGCCGAGAGTTGGCCTCGAGTCTCGGGGCGGCGAAGGCCCGAGCCGAGCTCGACGTCGGCCAATCGGGGCAGCAGTTCACCGAGGCTGTCCGGCAGTTTCAGGAGGGGTTGCGCCAGCGGGCGATCGAGAATCGCCTGGCCCTGACCGGACGAGCCGGAGGAGGAATGGCCGGACTCCCCTTGGCCCAGATGCCGATCGGTCAAGGGATGAGCCCTATTTTCTCGACCGTCACTGCCGGGCAGACGATGGCCGGCGCCCAAGGACTGCTGAACAACCTCACGGCCGACCGACTCGCGCAGAGCTCGCAGGTCACGCGGACACAACAGTTTCCCGGCGTGTTGGATTACATCCGGGCGGCGGCCTCCGTCGTTGGCGCTGTTTACTCGTCGGCCCGCCTCAAGACCGACATCAAGCCCTACGATCCCGACGAATACGATCGGGCGCTGGCGAAGATTCGCGCCACACCGATTACGCAGTGGCGTTACAAGTGGGAGCCCTCGACGCGGCGCCCGCATACCGGACCGATCCTTGAACTGGCCCCGGAGGACATCCGCGAGGACGCGCTGCGGATCAACTTGTTGGATTACACGGGCCTGCTCCATGCCGCCGTGACGGCCGTGGACCGGAAGGTCGATCGGTTCGCCGCGCAACTCGCGGCGCAGGCGGCCTGATGGCACCCTTTCATTTCGAGCAGGGCGTGCCCGATGCGGCGAGCCTCCCGCTGCCGAGTGGAGCCGGGGAAGCCCTGCCGATCAGCGGAGGCGACTTCACGCTCGGCGTGTCGCCCACGATCAGGGCGGATCTCCCGAATCCGTATCTGACGGCGGCAGACGCGGCCGTCGCAGAACCGACCCGGCTCGGGCTGACCGAGAAGCAGTGGGACTGGATCGGGCGGCTCGCCGCTGGCATCGAGGACGCGACGCTCGCGCTGCAGGGCAAGCAGGGGACGGCGGTCAGCGATCTGCTGAAGCGGCGGCGCGTGGATGTCTCCGAGGAGCGAGCCGCCCGGACGGAGGAGCGCGCCGGACGGACAGAAGAGCGTAAGGCTAGGGTCGAAGAGGAACGACTCGGGTTAGAACGTGGACGCTTCGGTTTGGAACAAATACGTGAAGCGAGGGCCATTCGCCATCAGGAACTGACTGAGGGGCGCATCTTTTTGAGTGACGCCTCGAACCTCGCGAGCAGACTCATCAATATTCCGGATCAGGGTCAGCGGGCGGAAGCGATGAATGCGATGGTGCAGGAGGCGCGGACGCGAGGTGGGGAACGGTTGGCGACGATCGTGCATGGCATTCTCCAGCAACCCGATGTCGGCCGCATGATCGGCCCGTTGATGCGCTACTTGCCCGAATCCATGGCGCCGGCCTTGATGCAGGAAGGGGCGTTGCTGTTCCATGCGGGCAAAGGCACAGAGGCGGTCGCGAAGGCGGAGGCACTCTCCATCCCGAAGGCCACGAATGATCTCTTCGCGCGCATGCAGGTTGTGAAAAACGCCCTCGGCGATCAGTATAAAAACAAACCGATCCCGCTCTCGATCCTTGAGGCCGCCGTGGAGGCCGCCAATCCCGGTGATCCGAAGGGCACCAATCCAGAACTAAATCTTCTGCGGGGCATCGGCGAGGTCTTCAGCAAGACTCAGCCGCGGATCAAGGAGGCGCTCGGCGACGCCGGCTTCGAGGTGCCGGGCGTGAAGGCGAAGGTCGCAGAACGAATCGCGCTGATCCCGGCGGAAGTGGCCGAAACGGCGGCGAAAGAATTGGTCAAGACAGCACCGGAACTGGTTGAGGCGCAAGCGAGAGCGAAAGCCCGCGAAGCTGAAGTGATGGAGAACATGAAGCGCCGCTATGCGGGGACGCAACCATTCACGCCGAGTGAAGCGAGCGGGGCGCGTCAGCAGTTCTTGACCCAGGCCAAGGATTTCTCCGATACCTTGCGAGCCTATCAGCGTGTCGAGGATGCGGTGAAAGATCCGTCAGCAGCAGGGGATATCGCTGTCCTCTTTGGCTATATGAAAATGCTGGACCCGGGCTCAGTCGTCCGCGAGAGCGAATTTGCCACCGCGCAGAATGCCGCAGGGATTCCTGAACAGATCCGCAATACGTGGAATCGGCTGATGACTGGCAAGCGTCTTGGTGACGAAGGTGCCCCGACGCGCGAGGATATTGCCGACCGCTCGCGGCGGCTGGTCCAAGGCCAATTGCAATTGCATGAGCAGACAGAACAGACCTTCCGCACGGTCGCGAAGAAACGGGGCGTCGATGCCGACGAGATCGTGCCGGATATTGTTGGCATCGATCTCCGCAAGCGCATCAAGGAACTCGGCGCGAAGCCAAGTGGCGAGCTTGAATTTGTGCGCGATCCGAAGACGGGTCGCCTCATCCTGAAGAAGAAGTAAATGCCCCAAACGGTCTCGCTGCCTGATGGGCGCCGCGTCCGTTTTCCTGATGATGCGACCGCCGAAGAGATTGATGCAGCAGTAAACGCATTACCAGCAACAGCAGCACCCGTGTCGGCTGCTCCGACGGTAGCGCCCACGCCACCGCCTGAATTGACGACGCTGCAACGGATCGTGCGAGGCTCAGCCGCCTCCATGATCGGCGGAGCCCTTGGCGCGGCGGGTGGCACGCTTGTCGCACCTGGCCCAGGAACCGTGGGCGGGGCCATGGTGGGATCAGGCGCGGGTGAAGCCCTGACGCAGTTCGTTGATCCGTTCAAGTCTGGTGTCACCGAAGCGAGTGTCGCTCAGATCGTCGCCGCGACCGGGCTCCCGATGGTGCCTGCCGCTGCTCGTCGCGTGTTCATGTCGCTTCCTGGGGCTGCGGCGGGTCTTCAAGAGTTTCTGTTCCGACGTCTCGGCAATGCGGGCGAACGCGTGCTGAGTCTCTTTGCGCCGACACCGGGTACGGCCACGCGCTTGTTCGAGGCCGCCCGGCAATCGGGGGCGACGCTCAATATCGCCGTCACTGAAACGGCACAAGTCACCAAAGAGATTGCCGAGGAAGTCGGCAAGTCGAAATTCGCGACTTCGGGCTCCGCAGCCCTGGCAAAGAAAGCTGGCGAATTTGTGGAGCCAGGCGCCGTGCCCTTTAATGAGTTCCGGCTGAACCAATCGGATCTCGGGGCCGTTGTCCGAAGTCTTGAGCGCAAAGGCGGGGCGGCCCTCGGACGCGCCAAGCAGTTATATGGGGCGATGTGGGATGACCTCAATGCGGCCCTTGGCCAAGCGCAGGGACCGACCGGTGAGACGCTCCGCGCTGCGATTGATGCGTTCAAACGCGAAGAGGCGGCAGCGTTTTTCAAGGAGTTTTTCACGGCGTCCACATTACGGCGGGTTGGGCGCCAGAATCTTGACGTGGACGCGCTGATGACGAAGATCGACCGTCATCGCGATGTGCTCAAGCGTCTTCTGCCTGAGTCGGAGATTGGTGAAGTTTTAACAACACTGGCCCCCCTTGCGAAGATTCCGACGATGGCCAAGACGCCACGCTTGGGCTTTGAAACGATGCCATTCGCTGAGCGAGCCGTGGTCAGTGCCGGAGCAGGGGCGATCCTTGGCGGTGTGACACTCGGCGGTGCGGGGGCTGTTGGTGGCGCGGCAACCGGCGTCCTTGCCACGGAAGCAATCTCGGTGGCATTGACGACTGCCCCTGGACGCTTATTCGTCCGCATGATGGCGGAGCGCGGAGCGACCCTCGACCAACTGGGCAATGTCTTGTTGCAATCCAGTCGCGTGGCGCTGTCTCCTCCGCGGGCGAGGCCACAAGTGCGCATTCCTCAGATGCTCCGATGACGGCCGTCGCGGGCTTCCTCGCGGGTCTTGGCCTGGTGATCCTGCTGGCGGTGCTCCTCGTCGAACTGGCGAAGCGCCGCGGGATGCGCTTGTGATGCGATGACCACCAACAGCGTGACGTGGAAGTGGCTCGCGGGCACCTTCCTGTCGATCCTCCTGCTCGGTGGCGCTGGCTGGATGCGAATGCTGAACGCCGAAGTCCAAACGGTCAAGGGCGACCAGAAGAAGGATCGCGAAGCCGCCGCGGACGCGCGCGGGAAAGTCGGGATCATCGAGGAGCGCACGAAGCGCGTCGAGCAGGACGTGCAGGAAATCAAAGAGGATCTGAAGGAACTCCTGCGCAGGACGCCCCGTGCGCCTGCTCGCTGAATTGCCCCTCGATCGCGAAGCGGAAGGGCGCTTCACGTGTGTTGATATCGCCAAGCTTGCTGGCCTCCTTGAAGGTGAGGGCTGCTTTACCTCCTTAGTCATGAACCGCGACAGCATTACGCCAAGTCCAATCATACAGATCAAAATGACGGACGAAGACGTCATCTGGTGGATAGCGAATATGTGGGGCAAGCAATGTCAAGGACCACATGCGACTCCACAAGGCTACAAACCGATATACCAGACGCGCGTATCTGGATCGTTGGCGGTGCAATGGATGCTGACCGTCTACCCGTTCATGGGGCTTCGTCGCCGAAGAAAAATCGCCGAGATCATTCGGATATGGCGCAGTGGTGACACTATCAGGCCACGAGCTCTCAGTGCTTCTGATCTTAATAAGGCCAAAATATCGTGTTCACTTGGGCATCCTTATGATGCCCGTAATAGTCGCGGCCAACGAGAATGTCTGCAATGTAGACGCGCTAGAAAGCGTAGAAGATGGTGGATTCGGCGAACGGCCCATGCGCTTCTGGTGGCTATATGAGGCTTCTAGCGGAGCTTCCATTAGACCGAGAAACGGATGGACGGTTGTCCGTCATAGGCGATGATGGTTCTATCTTGTCAGGACCACATCGATGCCGCGGCGAAGCGGACGACACGGAAGAACAGCGGCATGGCACGGCGGACGATGATCCCGTGCATCTGTTCGGCGATCACCCCTACGGCCAATCGCGGATCACCGCCGTGGAGCCGAACAAACAGCCCTGGCGCTCGTATGGTCCCTTCTTCGTGCGCCTGCTGCCGATCTCGGGAGAAGCCCTGCGAGGCTGGGAAGAGGGCCGGCGGGGCCTCGGGCTACATGGCGGTGATCTTGGGCCTGATTCAATCCTGCGGCCCACGTACGGGTGCCTGCGCTGTGATAATGAGACGATGGAGGCGATCGTGCAACTGTTGATGGTCGAATTCGGAGCGGCCCGGCCGGTCGTCTACGAATGCCGACTGCTGCCATGACCTCCGCGAGATTTCGCGACCTGCCCGCGCTCCTCTTGGGTGGTCTGGGCATTCTCCTGCTGCTCCTCGTGCTGAGTGTGGACGCGATCTGTCGGCCCTGGTATCGGCGCCGGCGTGAATGACGCGCCCGCATCTGCCGCGCTGGGCCTGGATTGTGCTGCTCGTCCTCGTCGCCTTGATCCTCTTACCGCTCTATCTGCGGTGGTTCGTCTGGGTGACCGGCAGTTGTGTCAGCGCCGGCCTGCTGCATTTCTTCGCGCCCGTCGTGGCGTGGTCGCTGTAATGGAATAGTCCGTAGAAAGGAGAGAGACCCATGTGGAGCACGTTGCAAGATGCCCTCAAAGGAAAGAAGACATATCTTATCTCTGCCGGCACGATCATTTGGCTCGTGGTCGGCTGGCTCATCGGCAAGACGCCAGAGCTGGACTACCGGGCGATCATCGAGCTGATCCTCGCCATGACGATCCGCGCCGGCGTGAGCAAGGTCGCCTAGGGCGTGGGCGGGGCGCTCGGTGCGATCCTGGCCCAGGTCCTCGTCGCGCTCCTCCGGCATTTCACCGAGCGCCAGGACTTCCGCACCCGTGTGCTGGCGGAGGTCAGCAAGCCCGGCAACGAGGCCGCGCTGGCGGCCCTGGCGTGGCAAGCTGAGGCCGCTGGCCGTCCTGATGGTGGGGCTGGTGGTCTCCGCGTGCGCGCCGGCGGTGGGGTCACTCCGCTCCCCGGTGACGATCCCGACGCTGCGCGCCGCCCCTAGCTGCTACTCGTTCAGTACGCGCGCGCCCGTGGCCTGCCCCGCGAAGACCGATCCTGTCGAGCGCGAGGTCAGCGATCTCGTGACCGTCATCTACTGGACGGACTGGGCGGCGATCGTTCGGGCGCTGCGAGGGGCATGCCTTGCGGCGGGTGGCTCGCGGGAGGATTGCGGGGCCGAGTAAAAAGGCTCGGGAAGGCCCTCAGTCGGCCTAGGAAGGGGCCTATTCTCCGGTGGGCGCTAGGAAGGTAAGCCGGGTGTCCCTCGCTCCCGCATCGCGGATGCGCACTTGGCGTGCCATCTTGCCGTGCCACCGACGCAAATTATTGTCACTGTCTCCTCTCTGACACGCTGCCGCTGAATGTCAGAAGTCAATGTTTTCGCGGGTCGAGGGTGACGAAAAGTGGCGCTGACTGACGTGGGCCGTCACTTTTTCTGCGGCATGCTGCGTGCATGAGAAGGGAGCCATGATCAGTAAGTGCAAATCCATTGTCCAGCATGGCCGTCACTGTTGGCATGGTGATCCCAATGATGGCCCACGCTACTGTTGTTTCTGTAGCGCGGTGGAACGAGCAAAAAAGCTTGAAAGGAGGACAGCCATGCGCAAGTGGATTGGCGTGATCGCGGTCGCGGTGGCCCTGCTCGCGTGGGCCGGCGAGGTGCAGGCGGCGTGCTCGACGATCACCTACATCGGGCCGGATGGGCGCGTGATGATCTGTACGACGTGCTGCTACGGCAACAACTGCACGGTCACGTGTTCGTGACACCGCGCGGAAAGTGGGCGACGATTCAAGCGATCCAAAGCCGGGAAGAATGACCGACCTCTATACGCTCGTCGAAGGCAGACCAATACGATGTGAGGACCCGGTCACATGGGGGCGCTGGTTCGAGACGGCGGATCGTGTTCTCCGGACCACCGTGCTCAACGATGTCACCGTGTCCACCGTCTTTCTTGGCCTGGATCATAACCGTGCTGGGCATGGCGCACCGATTCTGTGGGAGACGATGATCTTCGGTGGGCCACACGCTGAGTACCAGGAGCGCTACACGAGTGCCGCCGCAGCGTTAGAAGGCCACGAGCGGGCTGTCAAGATCGCCACAGCGGGCCGAGCGATCCAAAGCCGGGAAGAATGACCGACCTGTCATCCTCCGCGCCCTCGCGCGAGGAAATCGACCGCATCCGACGGCTGTACGCCGAGTGGGAAGAAGCCCCGGATAATCTCACGACCGCCGCACTCGTCGCCTCGATTCCTCGCCTGATCGCGCGGATCGAGTGGCTCGAACAATTGCTTCGACAGGCGGTGCGGGCTTGAGCCGGGCATCCTGCGCGATTGCCGTGCTTCTATGCGTGTGGGTGATCTGGCGGAACGAAGTCATCTACGGTCCAGCGGTGCCCAGAACGGACTCATGGCACTATGTGGGCACGGCCGCGACGGAGTCACGCTGCGACCACTATCTAACTAAGCTTGTGACGGGCCTAGCCGAGCCGACTGGACCGGGCCACACCTGGACGAAGACCACCGAGGCGAGCGTCCAAGTACAGATCGGTCGGAATACCTTGACGTGGTACTTCTACTGCATTCCCGACACCATCGACCCGCGAGGGCCGAAGAAGTGATCGAGCGCATTGTCGTGGCTCTTGTCCGCCATTATCCAGCACCGCTTCTTGAGCGCCTCATCGTCGGTCTTGGTCTACTGGCGACTCTCATGCAAACCCTGCTGATCGTCTGGATGCTGTCGTGATCCATAGCCTGAACACGCAGCCCGAGAACTTTGACGCCATCGTCGCGGGGACGAAAACCTACGATATCCAATTCAATCGGTTCAATGATCGGGCCAATGATCGGATGTTCAAGGTGGGCGATCACCTCCAATTCCGCGAGTGCCTCAATGGGAGCTATACGGGTCGCCAGACATGGCGTGAGATCACCTCCGTCTATCCTGGGACGCCCGATGATTCGCCGCTCAGCGACGAGTACATCGTCCTCGGGTTCGCTGAGTTATCATCGCCGCCAGCGCTCAGTGCCTCCCCACGCGCTCCGTTACCCTCATTCCACGCAATCTCGCCGCAGCCGTCCGGCGTGGTGTGGGAACCCGTAGCATCTTGCTACGCCGAAGTGACCGCGCGGGGTGGACTCTACGTCCGGCGCGAGATCGAGGCGGTTCACGTCCGTGCGTTCCTGACCTGGGCGAATGATGTCTTCCCCGATGTGCTGCGCGGGATCCATCCGAAGGAACGGGAACGGTACGAATGATGAGTCGGGCGGGTGAGCCTGAGATGGCGTGGCATGGCTACTCGAATGTCTCCAAGGTCTTTCGGGACTTGAACCGTTGCGGGTGTGGTCGGTTGAAAACGCGGACCGCTCGCCGCTGTCGCGGGTGCAAGGCGAAGGAGGATGCACGCCTGGCGCGAGGTCGCTCGCGGTGACTGTCTATGAAACCCTCCTGCTGCTCGCCCCCCGCTGGCGCTGGTTGGTGCTGGTCCCGCTGGTCGCGGGCGGGGCCTCCATTGGCGTCGCGACCGTGCTGCCGCCGGTGTATGAGGTCCAGGCGCTGATCGCCACCGAGGGGGCCGCCGCGCCGCTCGTCCCGATCCTCGCTCGAACAGGCGTCCACGTCACCGCGCGGAAAGGCGATCCGCAGCTCCTCGATCTGATCCTGCGGGCCGCGACGCCCGAGGAGGCGCTGGGGCTCATGCGGTCAGCCGTCGCGACGGCGATGGACCATGGGCAGCGACAGGATCGGGAGATCGCCCGGTTGGAACGACTTCGCAAAGCCGTCACGCAGCGCGTCGGCGAAGGCGTCGACGGCTTCGCGCTCATTGAGTATCAAGCCCTGACGAATCGTCTTGAGCGCCTGCGCGATGGCCTCGCGACGGAGGCGAAGTTGCTGGGCTTCATGGTCATCCCGCCAGAGCGCGTGTTGCTGTGGCCACTCCTCGTGGCGATGGGCAGTGGCGTCATCCTGGTAATCTGCGGCATCCTCGGTCACGCTTGGTGGCGTGCCGAACGGTCAATAGCTCGGTAAGCGGAGAGAGATATGACTTTGAGGCTGAGCGTCAACGAGGCGGAGGCGTTGCTCATGATCATCAATGAGCGCGAAGCCGGTGGGAGTGGCGATCTCGGCGATAGTCTCGGGCTCGATTACGAGGAGGCTGAGAAGGTCATGACGCGCCTGCTGCGCGTAAGGGATCGGCTCCAAAGTGGGAAAGAGGGGCGCGAATGATCGACGTGCCAGGCATTTATCAAATCGGTGCCGCCGAGTACCATCGCGACCCGGTTGGTCCCGCGCCCTCGCTGTCGGCGTCGATCGCCCACATCTTGCTCACGCAGTCGGCGTGGCACGCCTGGTGGGCGCATCCACGGCTGAATCCGGCGTATCAGCCGCAGGAGGATGAGAAGTTTGATCTCGGGACCGCGGCGCACGCCTATCTGCTCGAAGGAGAGTCTGGCTTCGCGATCATTCAAGCGCCGGACTGGCGGAAGAAACTCGCCAAGGAGGCGCGCGACGACGCACGGCGCAACGGGAAGATCCCGTTGCTCGCCGACCGCTGGGGTGACGTCCAGGGCATGGCGCTCGCCGCGGGCCAGCAGCTCGACGCGAACGAAGACCCGCCACGCCCGCTGGCGAACGGCAAGCCTGAGCAGACGCTCGTCTGGCAAGAGGATGGGGCGTGGTGCCGGGCGCGGCTCGATTGGCTGCACGACGACCGCAAGACGATCGACGCCCTGAAGACCACGGGCGCGAGCGCGAACCCGGACGTCTGGACGCGCGCCCTGTTCGGCGCCGGCCACGACGTGCAGGCGGCGTTCTACCTACGCGGCCTGAAGGCGCTGACCGGCATAACGGCGGCGTTCCGATTTGTCGTGCAGGAGACTTTCCCGCCCTACGCCTTGTCGGTGATCGGGCTCGCGCCCGATGCACTCGCCCTCGCGGAGGCCAAGGTGAAGTACGCGCTGACCCTGTGGCGGCACTGCGTCGAGCTCAACGAGTGGCGAGGCTACCCACGACACACCTGTTGGGCGATCACGCCGGCCTGGGAGACGATGCGATGGGGCGAGCAGGAGTACCGCACCCAGAGCGCCGCCGTGATCGACGACGGTCGGCCGGTGTCGGAGCAACTCTTTGGAGATCAGCGATGATTGTGGCGGAGATCACCAGCAAAGATTTCCCCGAGGCGACTCGGTTCGTCGGCCGATGCACCGAGCCGGGATGCTCAGAGCTGCCCCACGCGATGTTCGATACGCGCCCAGGCGCGATCGCGTGGCTCCGAGGATGGTTCAAACAGCACGTGATGGACACCGGGCATCGCGTTGTCATCGAAGAGGACGAACGCTGATGGCGTTCACGTTTCGTCCCGCCATCCGCGATAACGTGAGCCTGTTGATCGGCCTCGCCGGCAGCAGCGGATCGGGCAAGACCTATACGGCCATGCGGCTCGCGAGCGGCATGATGAGCGACGCGAGGCCCTTCGCGGTCATCGACACCGAAGCGGGCCGCGCGAAGCATTACGCCGATCAGTTTCGCTTCGATCATGGGGATCTCCGCCCGCCGTTCGAGCCGCGCGCCTACGCCGATGCCATCGCCGCCGCCGACGCCGCGGGCTATCCAGTCATCATCGTGGACTCCTGCTCGCACGAGCACGCCGGCGAGGGCGGCATCCTCGACATGCAGGAGGCCGAATTTGCCCGGCTCGGCGGGCGCGACCAGGTCAAGCTCGCCTCATGGGTCAAGCCCAAGGGCGAACATCGGCGCATGGTCACTCGGTTGCTCCAGGTCCGTGCTCATCTGATCCTCTGTTTCCGTGCAGAAGAGAAGATCGAGATGGTGCGCGGCCAGGACGGCAAGATGGAAGTTCGGAAAAAGCAGACGATGACGGGACTCGACGGGTGGGTGCCGATCTGCGAGAAGACCCTGCCCTACGAGCTCACGGCCAGCTTTCTCCTGATGGCCAGCCGCCCGGGCGTGCCGCTGCCGATCAAGTTGCAGGAGCAACATCGCGCGCTGTTTCCGCTCGATCAGCCGATCACTGAGGAGTCGGGCCGGCGACTCGCCGAATGGGCTCGGGACGGGGCGGTCAGTGCTCCGGCGCCGCCTGGCCCCACCACCCCCCTGACGGAGCGCGCGGAGATTCTCGCGGCCATCAAGACTCTGTCGAGCCGGATTCCAGTGGACGACAAGAGGACAGCGGCACGAACGTATCTCGGGGAAGCCACGCTCGAGACGGCCGACCTTGCCGCGCTGAGCGATCTCCTCACGTGGTGCCGGACGCGTGTGGCGGCATGATCAAGAAGGCGGTAGCGGTGGGGCTGGTGGTCGTGGCGCTGGCGGGGTGCAGCACGGTCGTGCGGATGCGGCACGCGGACGGGCGGGTGCGCAAGTGCGGTGGCTCTTCGGAGTGGGGGCCGGCGCGGGTGCTGGTGAACCCGGAGCGAGAGGCGCAGTGCATTCGAGACTATCAGCGGCAGGGATTTGAGCGGGAATGAGGGGGCAGGAAGCCGTGAGGACGGTCTTCGGTCGCGGCATCGGGCCGCGAGGCTGGCGGGCGTCCG
>ERZ1292644.674-Hain-H14-01um-R2-674-length-21024-cov-8_pt1 | contig 21024 bp, 28 predicted proteins | sample MGYA00564402_ERZ1292644 | MGnify/ENA primary metagenome ERZ1292644 (study PRJEB36523, sample SAMEA6512644) | groundwater metagenome | collected 2019-01-09 | study: AquaDiva: Metagenomics assemblies of 32 groundwater samples
CGCCATCGTCGCGGCCGTCCGGGACGGCACCATCGAGGTCGACCCGTGGGACGAGGCGCTCGTGAACCCGCTGGTGGGGGAGGGGGTGGAGCGTGCAGGCTAGGCGCTACGCGGAGGGCACGAGCGTCGCCGTCGATCGGTCGCGTGCCGAGATCGAGAAGCTCGTGCGCCGCCACGGCGCCGCGGCGTTCGCGTCGATGTGGGCGCGGGACCGGTACGTCGTCGGCTTCGAGATGCACGGGCTCCAGGTGCGGCTCGACGTGCCGGCGCCGGACGCGAAGCGGTTCCGCACCTCGCAGAAGTGGGAGGCCGAGCAGCGCCGACGGTGGCGCGTGCTGCTCCTGCTCCTCAAGGCGAAGCTCGAGATGGTCGCGAGCGGGGACGCCGACTTCCAGTCGGAGTTCCTCGCCTATCTGACCCTGCCGGGCGGCAAGACGGTCGGGCAGGTCGTGCTGCCGGACCTCGAGCGAGCGATCGCGGGGGAGGGGCTGCCGCCGCTCCTGCCCGCGGGAGGAGGTGCGAAGTGATCGAGACCGTGAACCACCCGCCGCACTACACGGCGCACCCGAGCGGCGTCGAGTGCGTGGACGTCGCCGAGCAGTTGGTCTTCAACCTCGGCAACTGCTTGAAGTACGCCTGGCGTGCCGGGATGAAAGGCGACCGCCGGACCGATCTCCTGAAGGCGCTCTGGTACGCGGAGCGCGAGGGCGAGCGTCGTCGTCTCATGCGGGCCGAGTTCGAGCAACGCATGGAGGGCGTCGTCCGTGCCGGTCCGAACCTCGTCGACCAGGCGATGGCGATCACGTTCATCGGCTGGGGCTCACCCGTCGAGCTGCTCGTCCGGCGCGTGATCGAGTCGGACGCGAACGGTTTCGTGTCCCGACTGCTCCGGGCGATGGTCTACGGTCGTGACTACGACGCGGTGATCGCGATCGTGAGGGAGGAGGTGGAGCGTGCGGTTTGAACTCCTCGACCACGGCTACCTCTCGCTCGTCGACTCGTGGGGCTCGGACGAGGCGATCATCTGCGCCGCAAGGATGTCGACCGCGAAGGGCTTCCTCGGGTGGGGACCGAAGGACGAGGGTCCGTGCGAGGTCTGCGGCAACTTCTCGCACAACTGCGCCGCCTGCGGCTACACGGGACGGAAGATCGTCCCCGGCGACGAGAAGCTGCTCCGCTACCTATGGGAGCACGACCATTGGACCCCGTTCGAGATGGCTGGTCTCACGGTTGAGGTGAAGGCTCCGATCATGACCTTTCGGGAGTGGCACCGGCACCGCGTGCCGTTCGGCTATAACGAGATGAGCGCGCGTTACGTGCCGCTCCCGGACGAGAACTACTCGCCGACCGTCGAGCGGATCGTCCAGGGCTCGAGGAAGACGGCGAACCGGCAGGCGGCATCGGTTGCCGGAGAGATCGCTCCGATCGATGCCGAGGCGTGGCTCGACGAACTCGCCAAGGCCTACGAACACGCCGAGCGCGTCTACCGACTCGGGCTCTCCCTGGGTGTCCCGAAGGAACTCGCCCGGCTGCCGGTTCCGGTCGGCCGCTACTCGCGGATGCGCGCGACCGGCAACCTCCGTGGTTGGCTAGGTTTCCTCCGGCTCCGCCACGCGCCGCAGGCGCAGCACGAGATCCGCGTCTACGCCGAGGCGATCGCCGGCATCATCGCCGAGAAGTTCCCGCGCACGCACGCGCTCTACGCGGAGGGGCGAGCGTGACCTGGCTCGACCTCAGCTCGGACGTCGCGGCCGAGTTCCACCAGGAGCACCCGCTCGCCGGCCTCCTCGAGCGCGCGTTCCGCGAGCAGGTCGAGGACGAGTGCCAGCGCGATCTGCACGCCGAACTCGACCTCGCGATCGCGGCGGCGGTCGCGGTGCGGTGCGCGTGCTGCTATCGTCCGGCGGTCGAGGCCGTGAACGGGGTCGGTTGCTGCGCGTCGCACGCGCGGATGCGGAGGGGGAGGTGAGCGGTCCCTGGAACGAGCACGCGCTCGCCTCCGACCTCCCGTGGGTCGAGGTCGGGCGGCGGTGCTCCGCCGGGCGACGGTCGATGTGGGCGCGTGTCCACCCGAAGCCGGAGGCGATCCGGGACGACGGATCGTGGTACGCCTCGGCGGAGGACGTCGAGTGCGTCGAGCTCTGCGCGGGGCGCGAGGGTGGGGACGCCTCGAACCCGCAGTTCGCGGAGGTCCTGCAACTGGTGCTGACGGCCATCTACGCAACGGAGACGTGAAACCAATGAAGTCCAAGCTCGGCAGGATCGTGCAGCTCATCGTCGTGCAGAAGACCCTGCACGCGCTCACCGACAGAGGCAGCGTCTACGCCTACCGCGAGGGCGCGCTCGAGGACGACGACGGGGAGCCCGTCGACGGGTGGGAGGCCCTGAGCGACCTCACGCCCGGTAACCTCGTCCCGGGCGAGGAGCCCGAGGACGAGGAGGAGGACGAGCCGGACGAGGGGTGACCTCGCGCCCGCGGGGCGCACTTGACGGCGGTGCCGGCGGCGTGCCACCTTGGCACCGATGCGGATCAAGCGGATCGCCCACGGGCAGGACGTGTACGAGGTCGGGCAGCCGTGGCCGCGGGAGTCGGAGGTCGTGACCGGCAAGCCGAGCGGCACCGGCAACGGCGGCCAGCCCCAGACGACGAGCCTCGTCGTCGGCATGATCAACTACACGGCCGCGTACGAGGTCGAGACCGAGACGGAGCCGAACGGGTTCGACGACGAGGGGCAGCCGATCGGCGACCCGCTCAAGGAGCGGGAGGCGGCCCACTACGAGGCGGTGCGCGTCCCGTCGGAGCTCCTCGCCCTCTACGTGAAGATCGAGCCCGCCCTGCTCCGCGGCGAGTGGTCGGAGGAGATCAAGGTCGCCGTGTCGACCACGCTCGACCGGCTGGACGAGCGGCACCCGCAGGTCATCATCCGCCGGATCTGGCGCGACCGCGTGGCGGTGCAGGTCGAGGACCGGCAGGAGGCGACGCGGGGCTTCTTCCTGGGTCTCTTGAACAGCCTGCTCGACGCCGTGAAGGCGGCCAAGTCCGCCCAGCCCGAGGTCGCCGCGCCGTCGTGAGCACCCGGCTCTGGTTCCGGATCAGCGCGGCGACGGCGCGGAAGTTCCAGGAGATCGTCTCGGACCTCGGGGTCGCCCGGAACGCCGCGATCAGCGTCATCGTCGACCAGGCCCACCGCGCGCGCTTCGGCGCGCCGCGCCCGGGGCCGTCGGAGCGGCAGAGGCTGGCCGCCGAGGCGGCGCGTGGTTACCGGAGGCGCAATGGCTCGAAGGCGACGACGGCGTAGCCCGAACGTGGTGAAGGCGCGCCGCGCGCTCGTCCGGTCGAAGTTGTCGACTGCCGAGCGGCTCGCCCACGCGGTGCTCTCGTACGCGGAGCGGAAGCCCCGCGAGTTCGCCGAGCTCGTGCGCGCGACGGCGGACGGCCGACTGAAGCGGGCGGTCGTGGCCGAGCTGTCCGACCCGGAAGTCCAGGCCGCCGTCGCGAGCCGGATCGCGGGGGCGCTGAGGAGGTCACTGTGAGCGACGAGCAGGCCCCGCCCGAGAAGCCGAAGCGGAAGAAGAACTACACGCCCGGGATCCGGAAGGGCGCCGGGCGGACGGTGCCGGGCCCGAAGTACCCGGCGGGCACGCCGCTCGACGAGGACGGGCTCCCGGTCGCGGGCGCGCCGGTCGAGCGCGACTGGGCGCGGGCGCACGGCTACGACTCGCAGGCGTCGCGCCTGCAGCAGCAGACGCGGAACGTGCGCGCGGCCAAGGCGCGGGGCGAGCCCGTGACGTACGACATCGAGGACCCGCTCCAGAAGTTCGAGACCGTGCGCGCTGACCACCCGAACGCGCGTATCGTGGTCCGGCAGGTGCAGCCGACGCGGAACGACCTCGTGCCGCCGACGTCGATGACGAGGTGCCGCACGTTCGAGGACCTCGTCCGGCACTGCGCCGCGCACTGGCGCGGCGGCGAGGACGTCATGTACCAGTGCGACGTGTGCGTGTCCGGCAAGGGCACGGTCGCCGTGATCCACGTCGAGCTGTCGGGCGAGAAGCCGGTCGAGGAGCCGGCGGCTCCGGTGCCAGCGGCGGCGCCGCCCGCTCCGGTCGCGCAGCCGCAGTACGTCGCTCCCCCTCAGCCGCAGCAGCAGTACGTCTGGAACGGATCGGCGTTCGTGCCGGTCGCTTCCCAGGTCGTCTACCAGCAGGCGCCTCCACCCCCGCCCGCTCCACCGACCCCGGTCGTCGGCGACACGGCCGAGACCCTCGAGCTCAAGTACAAGCTCCTCCTGAAGGAGCACGAGATCCAGGTCCTCCGGTCGCAGCCGGCGCCGCAGCCCGTCCAGCAGCCGGTCTACCAGCCCCCGCCGACGCAGCAGGCTCCGCAGGAGACGCCGCTGCAGGTCTCGCTCCGCGACCCGACGTTCTTCAAGTGGTACTACACGGAGGGTCCCGGCGCGGCGCAGCTCGGCATCGCGCCGAGGGCGACCGCTCCCGCCGCGGCGCCGGCTGCTCCCGCGACCGCCGACCCGCTCGCCCAGATCGAGCAGGGCTTCCAGCACCACCGCCGCGTGCTGAGCCTCGTGAAGGGCCTGACCGACCAGGTCGCGCCGCCCGCTCCTCCGCCCCCGCCCGCTCCTCCTCCGGACCCGAAGGCGCGCGTGAAGCTCCACGACCTCGGCGCGTTCAACATGCTCGAGATCGAGGGCAAGGTGCAGGACACGGGGACGGGACTGCTCCTGGCCAACTGGCACACGGCGAAGACCGAGGTCAAGGAGATGCTGGAGAGCGGGACGAAGAGGGTCGAGGCGATCTTCGACAAGCGGAAGGAAGCGGCGGAGGCCGAGATCGCTGCGCGGCGCGAGGAGTCCAAGCTCGCCGACGAGGCCCGCGAGAAGAACGAGCAGCACACGCGGAACATGCGCGAGGAGACCGAGGCGCTCGCGCGCGCCGAGGCGGTGCGCCTGGAGCTCCGGCGGATGGCGAGCGCGGTGCCGGAGCGGGGCGAGGACCTCGGGGAGCTGAAGGTCGACTCGCCGCCCGCGGAAGTCGCGGACGAGCCGCCGACGAATTGACCGCTCCCCCCGGGCTGCGCCACACTCCGGAGCGTGCTCGGCGAGACGCGGTACCTGAAGCGCCCCCACCCGCCGGGTCAGGACGGGATCCGCACGAGCCTCCGGGAGGTGGCGCTCCGCATCGGCGAGGGGCGGAACCACGAGGACGTGCTCCGGTGGACGCGGAACGTCATCGAGCGGGAGCGGCTCCAGCGAGCGTTCCGCGCCGACACCCCCCGGAAGCGAGCTGAACTTCTGCTCGGGGAGGTCCAGGAGAAGGTATGGACGCCCGATCCGGTCGGTACCGAGTTCATGGCGGCGAGTCGCCTGCTCGCGTGCGACCTCGCGACGCGGGACAAGGACTGCTTCGCGACGGGCGACTGTGACGACAAGGTTTCGCTGATGGGCGCCGCGCTCCTCTCCGTCGGCATCGACGCCGTCGCGGTCGGGCACAGCTACACCGCGGACAAGGTCGTCTCGCACGTCCTGACGGCCGGCTGGATCGACGGCGCGTGGCACTACGCCGACCCGACCCTCCACCGCGAGCCGCTCGGCACCGTCGTCGACTTCACGCACGAGGTCGTCCTCGAGCCGTTCACGGGCAAGGTGCTCTGCGAGGGACGGCGCTGCCTGAACGCGCTCGAGAACCGGATCCGGAGCTACATCCAGGAGGGGACGTTCGTCGGCGTGTCGGGCGGGTTCGTCCGCAGGCGGGCGCCGCTCGTCCTCGAGCTCGGAGCGCCGGTAGCGGAGGATTCCGCCAAGGCCGGCACCGACGCCGCTCGGAAGGAACTCGGGAAGTCGGGAGGCGACGGCATCAGTCGCGACGACGCTCGCGCGGTCGGACAGGCGGCCGGCACCGCCGCAGCGACGGCGGCGTGCGTCGAGCTCGGTCCTGGTGCGGTGGCGTGCGGCGCCATTGGTGGAGTGGTCGGGGACGCGATCGGTGCGATCGTCTACGACGTCCTGAACCCGAAGGCCGGCCCCGGGATGATGGAGCGCGTCTCGCTCACGATGCTGCTCCACAACCGCCTCTTCCCGAACGAGGCGCCGTGGAAGTGGATCGCCGGTAAGACCGGGTACGGCTTCGCCAACGTCCATGGCTTCGTGACCGCCGTGCCCCCGAGGGACGCACAGGTCCTCTACACGAAATACGGGTTCCCGCTCTCGTCGGCAGGCGTCTACGTCGACACAGCCCCCACGAGGTTCGGGCCACCCGATCCGATGCTCCTCATCCGGTTCGTCGGCGCGGATGCCTTCGTGAGGTCAGACCTGATCGGTCGATCCGCTGCGGAGAGGGTCCGGTCGAACTCGACGACGGCGCCCGCCTCGTCCTCCAGCTCCGCCGCCCCGATCGCTCTCGCCGTGGGAGCAGGGATCCTCGCATGGGCGCTCCTCTAACCCTCGAGCGCCCGCCCCTCCTCTTCCTCGGCCAGGTCGAGCCCGAGGCGGAGCCGAAGGCGTGGACGCGCACGGAGAAGCTCGCGCTCGCGGGGGTCGTCCTGACGGCTGTCGGCCTCCTGGTGTACGCTCTGAAGTAGGAGACGCTCCATGACCGCCCCCCTCCGCCTCGAGAACACCCTCGTCCCGCGGCGCCGCTTCGTGGCGCTCGGGCAGCTCCCCGACTCGAGCGCGCTCGACGGCTACCTCCGCGCGCTTCGCTCGGAACTCCGTTCGTCGTTCGGTCACCTCGCCGACGCCTTCCGCGCGTACCGTGAGGTGCGGCGGGTGTACGCGGTCACGACCGAGGCTGACCCGCGCTTCGCGACCGACGAGCAGCGCGTGGTCGAGCTCGGCGGCGTCGTCGACGTCGCGTCGAAGGCGCTCGACGACGCGGCGTCCGACAAGCGGAAGATCGGCTTCGACGCGCAGGGCTTCGCGGTCGAGCTCCTCCAGACCGACGCGGCGCGCGTCGGCGAGCAGGGCGGCGAACCCGTGCTGCTCGACGCGAAGACGGGACAGCGCCTGCAGGTGACCGGCACGATCGACGGCCACCTCGGCGTGATCCAGGTCCCGATCGCGCTGCTCCTCGCCGCGGGCGTCATCGTGACGGCGGCGCAGGTCTACGTCGCCGTGAAGGCGATCGACGCGCTGAAGGCTGCGATGCAGGAGCGGACGACGCAGATCCTCTCGACCGAGCGGCAGAAGGCGGTCGACAAGGGCTTCACGCCCGAGCAGGCCTCGCAGGCGCAGTCGGCGGCGCTGAAGGCGCAGACCGGCCTCGAGCAGGCCAGGACTGAGCGTGAGAAGCCGTCGTCCGAGATCCCTGAAACGATCAGGACGGTCGCGATCGTCGCGGCCGTGATCGCGGGCCTCTACTTCGCCGCGCGCGTGATCCCCGAGATCGCGCCCGGTCGGATGGTCGCCGCGGCGGCGTGACGATCGGTATCGACCGTGACCGCGCCCCGCCTCGCCGAGTACTGCACCAAGGAGACGTGCGCCGACCTCCGCGTGAACGGCGACCGCGTCTCGTTCGTGTCCGTCGAGCAGCTCCGTCGCTACGGGTGGACGGACCTCCGCGAGGGCATGTCGAGCGCGGAGCGCGAGCGCGAGCTGCCCGCTGACATCCGGAGCATCCCGCCGTCGTACGTGCTCGCGCACGACGCGAACGGCGTCGTCCTGCCGAAGTGCGAGCTCTACGTCCTGAAGTGGACGCGCGGCGGGACCGAGCGACCCGCGAGCCCGCAGGACCTACGCGCCGCCGAGCGCTACTTCGGGACGAGGCGCGTCGTGCGCGGCACGGTGGACATACCGCACGGTCCGTGGCGGCGACTCTGCCGGGTCTCCGTGATCCGCTACCACCGCGACGCGGGCCCGACGCCGCGCCACGTGGGCGACTTCGAGCATCCGTACGCTCTCGACCTCAAGTACGACGAGCCCGTGTGGCTGTCGGCGTGCCGGTCGCCGCTGGCCTTCCGGCTGGCGCTCCCCGACGGCTGCATCATCACGACGCACGGTTTCGAGAAGCCGTAGCGAAAATAGTTTCCGGTGGCGCTCGCGGAGCCACCCTGGCACCGCGGCGGGTGCCTGAGCGCACGAGGTCGTTCGCGCGACTGAACGGCTGCGCTTCGCGCGCCTCGGCGATCGATACCGACCGCGCCGACGTCGCCGCGATCGACGGCACTTGACACCGAGCGAGAGGTTGACTCGCGCGGGATCGATCGTCCAAGGTTCGCAGCGTGAGCAATGACGCGAGCGGCGTCGCGAGTGGCGGCTGAGGTCAGGGCGGCGATGCGATCGAACCCCGTGAAGCGGAAGTCGAAGAAGGCGAGCCCGGCTCAGGTCGCCGCGCGCGCGGCGTTCGCGGCGCGGTGGGGTGGCAAGAAGCGGAAGGCGAACCCGGTATCCCGGAAGCGCGCCGCGAACCGCCGTCCGGCTCCCGTCGCCCGCGCGAACCCCGCTCAGCCCCCGCGCGCCGCGAAGCGCGCCCGGAAGCGCAAGTCGAACCCGGCTCCGGCCGCAGCGCCGGTCGTCCAGAAGAACCCGACGGAGAACCCCGTGAAGGCAAACCGCAAGCGCAAGAGGAAGCAGTCCCGGAAGCAGCGGGCCGCGTCGCTGAAGAACCTCCGCAAGGGGCGCCGCGGTCGTCGCCGCCGGAAGAACCCGGTGGTGGCGGGCGCCGTGAAGCGCAACCCGGTGAAGGCGAACCGTCGCCGGAGCCGTCGCCGCCGGAACCTGATCGGCAAGGGCGAGCGCCGCGTGGGTGCCAGGACCCGCAACACGAAGCGGGGCCGCGTGGGCGGCTACCGTCGCAAGTCCTCGGTGCGCGGGCACACCCGCCGCACGAACCCGGTCAACGGCATGATGTCGAATCAGGGCCCGTTCACGCGCGACCGCCTGATGGGCTTCGGCATCCTCTCGATCGGCATCGGCCTCGGCTTCGCCGGCGCGTCCTTCGCGGACCGCTGGGCGGCGACCCGCGCCGGTGTCGTCAAGGACGGCAAGCAGGCGCTCTACGGCGCGAACGCCGCGCTCGCGATCGCGCGGAAGCCGGACGGCATGCGCCTCGCGGTGCAGGCCGGCGGCTCCCTCGTCGCGCTCGGCGCCGGCTATGCGACCCGCAACATGCGCGGCCTGCCGTGGCTCTTCGGCGGCCTCGCCATCGGCTTCGGCGGCAACCTGATCCGGATGCTCGTCGAGTCGTACGCGATGCCCGCCCTGCTCCCCGCCGGCAACGGCGAGGTCAAGGCCGGCAACCGCTACTACCCCCTCGAGCAGAAGTACGTCCAGGACCGCCTGGTGCCCTTCGTCGTGACCCCTCCGGCCGGTACCCGCCTCGCGCTCGCGTCGCAGGCCACCGAGCCGATCTCGCCGGACCCGATCTCGGCCGGCGGCTCGATCCTCGCGCTCGGCGACGGCCAGCCCACCGCCCGCTTCCTCGCGGACGGCACGGTCGGCTCGTGCTCCGAGTGCGGCGGCCAGGGCGGACACCTGTCGTCCTGCTCGAGCCACTGCCCCAAGTGCTCGGCCACGTACTCGTACGAGGTCCAGCGCGGGCAGAACCTGCTCGCCGACGCGACCCTCGCCGGCATCGACCCGAACTTCGTCGCCGCCATGAACGGCAACAAGAGCCTCTCGCTCGTGAAGCCGGGCGAGCGCGTGCGGATCCCGTTCCTGTTCGGACAGTTCCTGGCCGACGAGGCGCGGAAGCGCGGCGTCGACCTCACGAGCGAGGACGACCGCGCCAACGGCAAGCTTGCCGGGACGCCGAGCGGCAACGGCAACGGCGACGCGCCCCAGCCGGTGATCCAGCCGGCCCCCTCGGCGCGCGAGCCCGACGACATGCCGTCGCGGAGCTCCCAGTACGACCCGGCCGAGTGATCGGCTCGCCTGAGTGACCGACCCCTCCAGAAGGACGAAACAGACGATGGCCAAGAAGAACAAGAAGCCCTCGACGCGCCTGCAGCAGGTCGTGTACGCGATGCAGCCGCAGGAGTTCAACCGGATCGGCGAGGTCGGCCTCGGTCAGGTCCTCGAGCTCGGCGCCGGCGACCTCACCGAGCAGGTGCTGCTCTGGGAGTTCGAGCACGACACCTTCCCGCTCACCAAGAGCCGGTTCAACCAGCTCGTGAACTCCGAGCGCTCCGTGCTCGGCTGCACGGACTCGCCGGACGACGACGACTGCGTGGTCCGCCGGAGCCCGTACCTGAACTGCGGGACGAGCTTCAACTGCCCGTTCCTGATGACCAAGCTCTGCGTGGTCGCGGTCGCCGACGGCGAGCAGTTCTCGGTGCGCGGCGCGTACAGCCCGACCCAGCCCGGCGCGAACTCCGAGATCCCGCAGTTCCCGCCGGTAGACGTCGACAACGCCGGCGCCATCCACGCGGAGGGAGCCTTCGGGCTCATCCCGAACCTCGCCGCCGCGATCAGCGCGGGCGGCTTCGGGCACGCGACCCTCGGCTGGGGCCAGCCGGTCCTCCGGTTCCTCGAGCAGTGGATGATGGCGACCCGCCTGCAGGTCGTCGTGTGCAACAAGCTCGTGGTGGTCGACGACCTCCTCGCGACGCTCGGCATGTGCATGATGGCACCGACCTACCAGGGCGCGGGCACGGCCGGCATCTTCACCGGCCCGTACATCCGCTGCGTCAACGAGGCGATGGCGGACAAGGGCCTCGGCGTCTTCCTCACGGTGAACGTCGAGGACGACAACCAGACCACGGTCTGCTTGCCGCAGCCGGTCGTGTACTACATGAAGGGCGCGACCCAGTTCCAGGGCGTGGACGCCAAGGGCGCCTACCGGTTCGACCCGGGCCTGTTCCTGTCGCCGTTCATGGGCGCGACGTTCAACTTCGTGAACAACACGGACGAGGACTGCATCTGCCCGCTCGAGACGATCGCGACGGTGACGACGCAGTCGCCGCACCCGAACTACCTGCAGGACGTCTCGAACATCACCGCCTCGTGCGGCAACGACACGTTCGTCCCCGGCGGCCAGATGGAGATCGGCGTCGTGGTCGACGGCTACGAGATGAGCGCCATGGCGGTCGCCGCCTGGATCGCGAAGATGGCCTCTGGGTACACCGCGGTCGAGGGCCTCAAGCCCCGCGAGGCCCGGATGCTCGGCCAGATCAAGGTGCTCCACGAGATGCAGCGCGACCCGAAGGGGTACGCCTACCTGCGCGACGTCGTCGAGGCCGCCCGCGGCCGCGCGAGTGACCTGAGCTTCCCCCGCTCGCGCCGCGAGTCGGCGGGGCGCATCGCCGGCGAGGTGGCCGGCTTCCTCGCGGGCACGGGCCCGCAGTAGTCCCACTCGAACCACTCAGACACGGGCCGTCGATCCCCGCCCGGGCGTGACGCGGTCCGGGAGGTCCCGTGACCGCGATCATCAGGCAGCCCAGTCAGAAGCTCGTCGGGGCCGGCGTCGGCCAGCCCGGCTGGCTCGACGCGCTCGTCGAGTACGACCGGAAGCTCGCCGCGTGCGTGCTCTCGGGCCACGTGGGCCTCGGCCAGGTCCCGCGCGTCAAGGGCATCGAGGTCGCGACCGGCCTCAGCGGCTGGACGATCATCAACCTCTCGGCGTGCTTCGAGTCGACCGAGGCGGAGAAGACGGTCGACCTCGAGGCCTGCGCCCTGCCCTGCGTGGACTCCTGGATCTTCGACGTCCGCTACACGGTGCGCCGGCCGAACTGGCTCCCGGGCTCCGCGCTCAAGGCGCAGAGCGACTACTACAACGCCCTGAACCCGAACATCGACGTCGCGCTCACGATCACGAGTTACCAGCACTACACCGTCAGCGCCGACGAGACGCCGCTCGAGAACTTCGCGCAGCGCTTCGAGTGCCAGTGCCCCGGGGGCATCATCCTCGCCTTCGGCTGCCAGGGCATCGACGGCGAGGTGACGAACGGCCGGACGCTCCAGTCGACCGAGACGCCGCTCGAGGTCGTGATCAGCCTCCACGCCATCATGCTCGGCCGCTCGTACGGCGCGCTCCGCGAGGACGACCGGGAGCAGATCCTGACGGCCGCCGGGTTCGGGAGGTAGTCCCGTGCTCAGCGACTTCGTGGTCGGCCGGAAGCGCCTGCCGGTCACGGCGATCGCCGGGCGGGTGAGCGAGGCGAGCTCGTCCGCGTTCGACTCGTCCCTCGACGTGGTCGGCGTCGGCGGCTCGCCGTGGCGCGGCGACCTCGCCCGCCCCGGCGTCTACGTGCCCTCCGCGGCGACGGTCGACCAGGGGCACCGCTACTTCGTCCGGCTCGCCGGGATCTTCGTGCCCGCGGGCTGCTTCATCCTCGTGAAGGGCCTCCGGCAGCACGCGACGATCCGCTTCGTCGCGACGCAGGCGCACTCGGCGGGCGTCGACCCGACGGTGGTCGACCTCGTCGCGCGCGAGCGGCCGATCACGGACCCGTTCTGGATCTGGCCCGACGGCGCGAACGTGTCGTGGCACCTCCGCTGGCTCGGCTGCACGCGCTTCCCGAAGGCGAGCGACCCCGCGCAGCTGCCGGGGACCTCGCCCGACATGAACGGCCTCGACACGGCGCTCCTCTACACGCCGCCGCTCTTCCCGTACCGCCCGCCGGGCGGCGGGGTCCCGCCAGGGCAGCCCGTCGGTGACTGGGGCTCGTTCGGGGACATCCGCTTCCCGTGGAACTCGAACGACTTCCAGTTCGGCGAGTACCTGGAGGGCCCGGGCAAGCTCGTGTTCTACGCGAGCGTCCACCAGACGTGCGCCGCGGACCGGCAGAACCCGACCGACCTGCCGGGCCTCGACGAGGAGGACGTGTTCGTGAGCCAGTTCCCGACGTCGGCCGTGTACGGCCGCGTCGCGGGCAGCATCGTGTTCGAGGCCGGCGAGTGCGGACCGTGCTCCGCCCTGATAGCATCGTGAGGAACCCATGAGCGCTCCGCTTCAGATCGAGGACGACGACGGGACGCTGGGGCAGTTCCGACACGCCACGTATTCGTGGGGCTACCCGCGCACCGTCGGCCCCCAGACGTTTCGCGCGCCGATGACGACGCAGACGCGGGTCGGTCAGGTCCTCGTACGAGTCTACGTGAGGGAGCCCGGGCACAGACTGCCGACGCCTCCGGTGTTCTCTGGTGCGGCTTTCACGCACACGGATTTCGACAAGTTGTTCGGTGGGGGGCCGGTCGCTGCCGGCTGGGTGCCGCAGGACTCTCTCGTCCGCGTGCGCGACTTCTTGGGGTCCGTCGGCGTCCAGAACGTCTTCGTGGGTCCCACGATCGTCGTCGACCGGAAGTGGCTAGGCCGCGTGCTGTCCATCCTCGGCCTCACGGAGATGAGTCCCATGGCGGTCGCTGCGTGGATCGCGCGTCACGGTAATCTTTCCGGACCCGCCGACGCCGAGGAGCTCGACGTCCTCGGATCCCACGCGGCGCCCCTGCGACTGGACAACGACCTCGGCGACCCGCACCACGTGTTCTTCCCCCCGGGGGCGAACCTGATCGTCTACCCGAGCGGCCCGACGAACCGCGTGCGCGTCGTGCTCGGTGGCCGGCAGGTCTTCCTCGGCCCGTGGCCCGTGCTCGTGTCCATGAACGACCCGACGCTCGTCGCGCTCCTCCGGCAGGCGTGGCGGACTACCGTGGTCGTGCCGCAGTTCCCGACCTTCCGGATGCTCTACCGGATCCGGACGCTGAACGGCTTCGGAGACGTGGGCTTCTCGCAGTCGATGCACGAGCGCTGCATGCAGGAGGACCCCCTCTACCCGGCTTGCCAGACCAACCAGATGACGAAGGCGGTCCTCGACTGTGGCGGTGCGCCGAACTGCGTTGAGGCTCTCTGGAGGGACCTCGTCGACCAGAACTGCACGGCGGCCTGCATCGGCAGGCTGGCGGCCGGTGGCGGCGCGCAGGGCGCCGCGGGCAGCGCGTTCTGCCAGGTCCAGCAGCAGGTCAACGCCAAGCTCGTCGCGATGGGCTTCCTGCCGATCGACACGGACTGCTGCCAGAAGGGCGCGACCACGAACTGCGTCGGTCCGAAGACCTGCGGCGCGGCCCACGCCGTCGGCATAGACGCCCTCGACGACCTCTGCGACGGGATCGTGGACGAGGCGCCCGAGCGCGGCGGCTCCGGTCGCGCCTCGACGTCCACCGGCGGCGGCCTCGGCATCGCCGCCGCGATCGTCGCGGCCATCGCGGCCGGGCTCTACTTCTCGTCGTGATCCATGCGCGCTCCCCTCGTCCTCGAGTCCCAGCCGCCTGCTCTGGCAGGTAGGCCGCCGAGCACGCTCGGGGAGTCGGGAGTGAGCGCCTCGGTCGGGATCAGCACGGGCACGATCCTCCTCGTCCTCGGCGGTCTCGGGCTCTGGTGGTGGCTCTCGTGACCGCTCCCCTCCGCCTCGAGTCCGACGGCGCGCTCGGCGCGCTCCGGCGCAACCGCATGCGGGCGCCGCTCCTCGGCCAGTTCGACCTCCCGGAGGTGCCGAACTTCAACCCGGCGCCCTTCCAGCCCGGGTCCAAGAAGAGTCCCTTCGAGTGCGGGCCGTGCGAGACGTTCGACTTCAACGCCGACCGCTGCGTGCGCTCGGACGCGCCGCCCGCGGAGGGCTGCCCGCCGTCGCAGGTGTGGGACAAGAGCGTGTGCCTGTGCGTGGAGAAGGGCACCGAGTCGCAGAAGCCTCCGCCCGCAGCGACCGCGGGCGTCGGCGCGGGCGTCGTGGTCGGCACGATCGCGCTCGTCGGAGGGGCGCTCTACCTCGTCGCGAAGGCGCTCGCGTGAGCGCGGTCCTCGTGCTCGAGGGGGACGTCGGGCGGAGGCCCGGGTTCCAGTTCGCCTACCGCGGGACGCTCGCGCCGACGACGATCCCGGCTGGTCAGATCGTCATCGGTCCGTCTGTGCCCGGGAGTCCGATCCCATGCGGCCAGGCGGTCGCGGACAAGGTCGCGCTCGCGGCGCAGTGGGACTCAGCCCTGCCGGGGTGGTTCCAGGTCGTCACCAGTCAGTCTCAGGGGCTGATCGAAACGACGACTCAGGTCATCGGGACCGTGAGGTGTCCGGGTACGGGGGCGTTCGTCACCAAGAAGGTGCTCTACACCGAGTCGCACGCCTCGTTCAACACGGTGAGGGTGGCCGGGTACCGAGCCGCCAACCTGAGTTGGGCCGTCGACCAGGTCCTCGGCGCCTGCTGCGGCCCGAAGCAGGTGAGCACGCCCTGCTCCGACCCGAACGCGACGCGCTACGTGCGCCCCGACGGCACCGAGGCGTGCCACTCGTGCCCGGCGGGCAGCGTCGTGCGACTCCTGGACGCTTTCGGAGGAGGTCAGGTGGCTACGTGCTACCGCCCGGTGCTCCGGTCGCTGCACGGAGCGCCACGCGCACCCCTCACGCTCCTCGCCGGTCCGACCGTGACGTTCGAGCCGAACCTCCGCTACGAGACCACCGTCTTCGTGGCGCTGCCGTGCTCGTCGTTCACCCCGCAGCAGCAGTCGGACTTCGTCGCCTCGCTCTCGTTCGCCGGCTGGAAGCAGGTCGTGGTCACGGACCAGCCGGCCCCCGGCGGGTGCGAGGTCGTCGGCAGCGGGATCTGGACCGGCACGGCGACCCCCGTCGACCTCTCCCTTCAGCTCCCGCCGGGCGTCGAGATCCGGCGGATCGTGCGCGTGAGCGACGGCGAGGTCCTCTACCCGTTCTCGTCGTCGACGCCGGTCTGCCCGGACCCCGGCAACTGCCCCGCGGGGACGAAGTGGAACCAGGCCCCGGTCTGCCAGTGCCTCGCCTCGACGACGCTCCCGCAGACGTGCCCGCCCGACCGCGTGCAGAACGCGACGTTCCAGTGCGTGTGCAAGCCGGGCACCGTGCCCGACCCGAGCGCCGCGGACCCGAAGATGGCGCCGTGCGTGGCGCAGTCGATCGGGCCCGTCGACTGCCCGCCCGGGCAGGTGTTCTCGGAGGCGCTCCTGCAGTGCATCGACGACCCGTCCCAGACGAAGCCGGCGGCCTCCTCGTCCGGCGGCGGCGCGGGGTGGGTGGTCGGTGCCGTCGCGCTCGCCGTGGGCGCGGTCCTGATCGGAGTGTCGTGAAGTGTCGGCGCCGCTCCGCCTGCTCGGCCAGGCCGGCGGGACGCCGGTAGTCCTCGACAAGGGGCACACGTTCCGCGGGCGGGTGACAGGTCCTTGCTTGCCCGGATCGGGGCAACTCCTCCGCGCGGCGATCCTCGGCCTCGGACTGACGCCGTCCGGGTTCCCGGCCGACCTCCGCGTGTTCGAGTCGGTGGGCGAGCTTCCCGCGGACTGGCCGGCGGACCGCCGGGGCACCGCGAGCGGGTGCCCGCTCTGGTGGGAGGCGCGCGCGAGTCGCGACGTGCCGGTCGACCTGTCGCAGCTCACGAGCCTGCCGGGGTTCGGCGTGCTCGACGTGTGGGATTCGACCACGGGCGCGATCCTGTTCGGCTCGACGATGCCGGCGATCCCGGGCGCGCCGCCGATGACGGTCCCGCCGTTCACGAAGCCGACGACGCCGCTGCCGGTGCCCAGTCAGAAGCAGCCGCCGATCACAGGCGGGAGCCCGGCGTCGTCGACGAGTCAGCCGGCGAACCTGTTCTGGCTCGCAGCCGGAGCGACCCTCCTCTCGATCGTCTTCAAGGTTTTCAAGTGACCGCCCCGCTCCGCCTGCTCGGCGCGGCGGATCCGGGAGTGAACGCCGCCCCCTTCGACGCCTGGACGCCGACTCATGTCCTCACGGGACTGGTCGCGGGCGCGATCGGCGTGCCGCTCCCGTGGGCGATCGGCGGCGCCGTGCTCTACGAGGTCGCGGAGTACGCGGTCGAGAAGCGCCCCGAGTCGATCGCGAACGTGGCCGTCGACCTCGCCGTGTTCCTCGGCGCGTGGTGGCTCGGGGCGAGGGTCAGGTGAGCCTGGGCTGGTGGGTAGTCGGCGGCTCCGCCGTCGCCCTCCTCGTCCTCGCCTCGCGCGACGCGCCCGCGGCGAAGACGAAGCCGCCTCCGAGGACGTTGCCGCAGACCGACGAGGAGCGGATCGCGACGCTCACCCCCGAGGTCCAGCCGGAGGTCCGCGCGCTCCTCGCCCGCGCCGTCGAGCTGGGGTTCAAGCCGCGCGTCGCGAGCGCGCGCCGGACGTGCGCGGAGCAGCGCGACGTGTTCGCGCAGGGCCGCACGCGTCCGGGCCCCGTGATCAGCGGCGCGGACGGTTGCCGCTCGTTCCATGTTTGGGGAATGGCCGTGGACCTCTCCGGCGTCCCGCCCGAGGGCCTGAAGGAGCTCGGGGCGTGGTGGCGCGCCCGGGGCGGCGTGTGGGGCGGGAGCTTCAACGACCCTGGGCACTACGAGTGGCACCCGAACCTGAAGATCGAGGCGATCTGCCCGGACCCGGCGCGGTGCGAGGAGGCGGTCGAAAATCGGAACGCCGTTAGCGGTTTCCGCTCCGATTTCTCAAGTCCGCGGAAGGCCCCGCTTTTCCTGGTGTAGGATCCGGTCGTGACCGCTCCCCTCCACCTCCTCCCGCCCTCGGGCGTCGGCTGAGGCATGTTCCCCCTCCCGACCGTGCGTCGGGGCTGCCCGGACGGGACCGAGTGGGACCCGGAGGCGAGGGAGTGCCTCGCGCCGCTCGTGCTCGAGGGCCCCGCGGCGTGCGAGGTCGCGGCCGTGCCGGGGATCGGCAAGACGACGCCCGGCTTCCGCCGCGCGCTCGTCGCGCTCGCGGGCCGGCTCGGCGTCGAGGCGGACTGGCTCGCGACCGTGATGTCGATCGAGAGCGGGTTCAGCCCGTCGATCCAGAACCCCTCGACCAAGGCGACGGGCCTGATCCAGATCATGCCGGCCGAGGCGCCGAAGCTCGGGACGACGGTCGACGCCCTGAAGGCGATGACGGCCGAGACGCAGCTCGAGTACGTCGAGCTGTACTACCGCCAGTTCGCGCGAGTCCCGAAGTCGCTCTGCGAGCAGTACCTCCTGAACTTCGCGCCCGCGTGCATCGGCAAGGACCCGAGCTTCGCCGTCTACCGGGGCGACCACCCGCGGTGCAAGTCGCAGGGCGGCGACGGGCGGTGCGCGTACGACTTGAACCGGCCGCTGGACGTCGACGACAGCGGCGACATCAACTGCGGCGACATCTGCGTGAAGATCCAGGCGCAGTACGCCAAGGCTCGCGGGCGCGTCGTCTCGTGCGACGAGGACGAGCTGCCGCACGCGCCGTCGACCGCGTCGTCGGCCGCGCCGCTCGTCGCCGTGGCGGCCGGCGTCGTCGCGCTCTGGTGGTGGCTCGCGTGATCTGGGAGCGCGTCTGGTGGGGACTGCTCCTTCTTTGGCTCGTCCTAGTCGTCTGGTACTACGCGCGGCGCGGGGGCGAGTGACCGCTCCCCTCCACCTGCTCGGCGACGAGCCCGTCACGGACGTGCTCTTCTTCCTCAAGAGTGCTCCCGTCGGCCGGGACCTCCCGTGGTCGCGACCGGTGAGGATGGTCGCGCTCGACCCCGGCGAGTTCCGCGGGACCGGCCAGGACCCGCTCACGTCGACCGCGTACCGGCGCCTGTTCGACTCCCTGCCCAAGGATCAAGTCGTCCCCGCGCTCCTCAAGCGCGCGGGCGTCCGGAACCCGGGTCGCGTAGCGTTCGTGGGCTTCAGTGCCGCGCACGGCTTCCTCGACCCGCTCCTCCGGAGCGCCGCGGACCGGGCGCGCGTCGACGCGGTGTACCTCATGGACGCCTGCTTCGGCGGCGGCAAGGCCGGCTACCAGGCCGCGCTCCGGGACGCCGCGGAGGGGCGGATGCTGCTCGTCGCCGCCACGGGCCCGAGCATGACGACTCCGTACGTGGGCGGGACGCTCTGCCTCGAGCGCGAGGTCCTCGAGCCGACGGGCCTCTCCGCCGCGCCGACCGACTCCCCGGATCCGGCGCCCTCGGGGGGCGCGTTCCGGGTCGGCCGGGACGGGGTCTGGCTCCGGTACGAGGACGTCCCCCACGTGGAGTTCGGGCGCCTCACGCGGCCGCTCCTGTCCGCGTACCTCCTGCCCCGGTGGCGCGGTCGGGCGACGTCCGCTCCCGCCGAGGGCGGCTTCCCCTGGGTCCCGGCGGCGGTCGCCGCCCTCGGCGCCGCGGCGCTCTGGTGGTTCCTCCGGCGGTGAGGTAGGATCGCCCCATGCGCCTGCCCGGCTGGCTCGCCTCGCCCGACGACTCCGACCGCGGCCACGGGCAGCGCCCGTACGGGCGGCGGTGCGGGGACTCGTGCACGGCCTCCGCGAACGCGCAGCAGGTCGGCTCGGGGGCGCTCATCACGTCGACGCAGGTCACGATCACGACCGGGCCGCTCGTTGCCGGAGTCGTGACTGAGGTCGCCTCGTACTCGTTCTCAGCCCTCGCTGGGGACGTGATCCTCGCGTGGTCGAACCCGTCGATGTCCGGTGCGGCCACGAGCATCCAGGCCGAGATCCGACTCGACGACGTCGTGGTCGCGGCGAACCTCTACGGCGCTGGCAACCCGGGGACGGGACTACCTGTCATCCAGCGCCTCGTCGTCCCCTCGACCGGGACGCACACGGTAGACCTCTACCTGACAGCGATCGGAGGGGCGGCCACCGTCGGCGCGGGCTTCCTCGTGGTCGCGCAGTACCGCTCCCCGCCCCTCTGATGACCGTCACCGTCACCTACCGCGTCTTCCGCGGCCTGCAGTCCGCGACGGCGTTCACCCAGCGCGTCGCGGACGTGATCCTCGACCACGGCGAGCTCGAGTTCCTCGGCCTCGAGCTCGTGAGCGACGCGACCACCGAGTTCGCCGTCCCGACGAACACCGTCGGCGTGCCGGCCGTGGCGAGGACGCTCGTCCTCCGCGTCGCGGCCGACCGCGCGCAGGAGTACCCGGACGGCGAGAGCCAGAAGGCCGCCGTGCGGGGCCTCTACGCGGGGGTGCTCGAGGCGAACCTGCCGTCGCTCGTCCAGTCGGACGAGCCCGTCTACGCGCCGTGAGCCGCGCGGAGGTCCTCCTCCGCTCGACCCTGGAGGCGTTCGGGATCCGCCGCCCGGTCGCCGCCCCCGCCCGCGAGCCCCCGGCGCCGCTCGTGGTCCTGTCCTCCTGCTACCTCCGCCCGGACGACGGCTGGGCGATCGCGGCGCGTCGGTACGCTCGCGCGATGGCGATCGGGGGCCTCGACGTGCGCCTGTCGACGCGCGGGCAGGAGACGAACCTCGACGGGACGCCGGAGGTCTACGCCGAGACCGAGCCGTACCGCCGGGAGCTCCCGCGCCCGCCGGACCTGATCGTGACGTCGTTCGCGCTCACGGCGACGCCGGGCCCCGCGATCATGGAGTACCCCGGCTCTGCGGTGCACGCGGTGTTCGAGACCGCGGACGTGCGGCCCGAGGTGGCGCGCCAGCTCCGGTCGAAGCTCTGTCGCGGGGTATGGACGCAGTGCTCTGCGAATCAGCGGGCGCTCGCTGCCGCCGGATGCGAGTCGAACTTGATCGGGATGCCGTGGTTCGAGGACGACCCGCTCCTGAAGGTGCCCCGGCCAAGAGAAGTGAAGCGGATCCTCTGGGTCGGCCGGGAGGAGCCGCGGAAGGCGCCCGACCGGCTCGTCGCGGCGTTCCTCCGCGCGTTCGCGCCCGGCGACGGGTGCACGCTCACCCTGAAGCTCTCGGACTGGGCGTCGACGTACCGCTACCAGCGCGTCGAGCAGTCGGTCGTCGAGGCGCTCGAGTGCTCGGGCGTCTCGCGTCGCTGGTCGCTCCGGCAGGCGACGGCGGCGATCACGGTCGAGCGCAACCGCTACTCGGCCGACGAGATGCACGCGCTCTACGCGAGCCACGACGCCTACGCCTGCACGAGCCGCGGCGAGGGCTGGAACCTGCCCGCGTACCACGCGAAGCTAGCCGGGCGCCGCGTGCTCGCGACCGACGCCGGCGGCGAGCGGGACTTCCTCGGCGACGACGACGTGCTCGTGCCGCAGCCCGGCCGGGTCCCCGCCCCCGCGGGCGAGGCCGGCGAGTCGTACGCCGACTGCGGGCTCGACCCGATCGTCGCGGGGCTCCAGGAGCTCCGCCGGTCACCGGGACGCGGCG